>OJPN01002039.1_pt1 | contig 12791 bp, 9 predicted proteins | sample 1598511 | NCBI WGS metagenome assembly OJPN01 (sample SAMN03922485, study PRJEB24848) | human gut metagenome | isolation source: stool sample | host: Homo sapiens | place: Germany | collected 2011-05
GTCCGTCTCGTGGGCTCGGAGATGTGTATAAGAGACAGCGGTCTGGCCCTCGGCCATCACAGCCGCCAGCATGGCGTTGATGGTGGCGCCCACCGAAACGGTATCGAAAAACACGTCCTCGCCGCGCAGGCTGTCGGACTCCACACTGATCATACCGTATTCCACCGAGTCCTTCGCGCCGAGGGCTACAAACGCCTTGAGGTGCTGGTCGATGGGGCGCGGGCCGAGATTACAGCCGCCGGGCATGGCCACGGTGGCTTTGCCGAAACGGCCCAGCAGCGCGCCCAGAAAATAATAAGAGGCGCGCATCTGGCGCGAAAGCTCGTTGGGCACACTTGTGGCGGTGATATGGGCGGTGTCAATCTCCAGCGTGTGCTTGTTGATGACGCGCACATGCGCGCCCATGGCGCTGAGGATGTCCACAGAGGCACTGACGTCGCTGATATTGGGCAGGTTCTCGATCACACATTTACCGCCTGCAAGAATGGTGGCCGGCAGGATGGCGACCGCCGCATTTTTCGCGCCGCTGATCTCGACTTCGCCCACCAGCGGTTTACCGCCGTGAATGACAAACTTTTCCAATAGACGTACTCTCCTTTGAGCGTTCTTTATAGGATCGGGCCGAAAGGCCGCGCATAGAGCGCATGGTAACTCTTTTAGTATACACTAATTTTGCGCAGATTAAAAGCATAAATGCATATTCGACAGGATTTGGCACAAATTAACTGAACGTGCTGAAAGGCTCTGTCACAACCGCACTTATTATATCCATTTGCCAGGCTTTTTGCAACAAAAACGGCATGATTCGTCAATTTTTTGTCACCAATGTAAAGGCCGGGCGCTGTACGCCCGGCCTTGTGTGTTCACGAACGGCACTCGGTCAATTCTCCGCGCGCCTACGCCGCCTAAGCGGGGAAGCACGCCGGTGAATTGCGTGGTGTATCCTTAAGGCATGACATACCTTCGGGTATCTGTCCATTGGCCATTCACCTGGATCTCAAAATGGCAGTGGTTGCCCGTAGAATACCCTGTGGAACCCACGCGTGCGATAGGCTGGCCCTTCACTACATATTCACCCTGCTGCACCAGAAGCTCGGAGCAGTGCGCATACACAGTGGCGAAGCCGTTGCCATGGTCGATCTTGACAAATTTTCCGTACGTCCACCATGCCGTGCCGCGCGCGTCTGTCGCAGCTTCCACCACGCCGTTATCCGCCGCAACAATGGTCGTACCGTAACGCGCCGTGATATCCGCCCCGCGGTGATAGCGTGAGGCCCAGCGGCTGATGCCCTTATAATCCGGTACCGGCCAGGTGAATTCACCTGTCGCCGGGTCTCCCGCAGTGCCGCCGTAGGGGTTATACGTGCCGTACCGCGTGATCTGCGGCACCGCCTCCACCAGCACGGTCGGCTCACGCGTCTGAATGCGCTGTACCTCCTGGCCGTCGATATAAACGACGTCCTCGTTTACTTCCTCCAGGCCCGGTGAAGCCTCCTGCTCCACCACTTCGCGGCCCCACTCCAGCTCGGGGTCATTGATGACCTGCGGCTCGGCCGCAGTTTCAACGGTGCGGGTCACATTCTGCACCGCCTGCACGCCCAGCATATCCCAGCCCACCAGGATATTGCCGTCGGAAAGCTCCACGGGAGCCGTTCCGTGCAGGCGCGCCAGCAGATCGTCCAGCGTGATAATGGTGCTGGTGAAATACAGGCCCGGCTTAAGTTCCACATTTTGCTGGAACTCCACACGCCAGCTGTCGTCATTCTCATGTCCTTCGTAAAGAGGCTCTTTCAGAGCCTCCAGCGCCTGTGTCAACGCGGCGGAATCCGCCGTAACGCCGATGAACTCCGTATTGACATAGACGCCTGTCGCCTCGCGGAATTCAGCAGATGATGTCTCGATGATGCGGTCCGTCAGTTCGCCTTGGGAATACAGCGCCGCCTGATCCACAATGGTGAGCGTATATTCCGGGCGCGCTTTCCAGTCCTCGCCCGTGTCCACATTCTGGATGCGGTCCAGAATATCCGCGTGCGCCGCATCATAAACGCTTTCGTTGGCAATGAAGCCCACGAATTCGCCGCGGAATTCCACCCGCAGTGCAAAAGTAGAGGACAGAACACCGTCCACGGTAACGAGCAGCACGCCCAGCGCGGCCGCAGGCAGCAGATACGCCAGACCGCGCAGGAGCAGGTGCTTGTACGCCAAAACGCCGCGGAAGAAATAGGCAAGTCCTTTGCCCGCCGGCGAGCCGCCGGCCTCCCGTTCTTCACGCACTACCTGGCGGATGTTGCGCAGCCCGCTGCGCATCTGCCGCCAGGGGGCGCGCAGATCCTCCCATACAGCGGCAAAAAACGGCCGCAGAATATTGGCGCCCAGCGCCAGCATCCAGCACACGCCGTGCCAGAGCGCCAGTACGGCGGCGCGTGCGCCGCGGCCGAAGTTCAGCAGAAAATATTCCGAATGAAGGCCGACATAATAAAACAGGCGGCCGATCAAATGCAGGAAAGCGCGCACGGATATCTCGTCGTCCGGGATATACCTGCGCCAGCGTTTCCTTGCAGCCATACGCCCCCTCCTTTCCGGGTCTCCGTGGGGATATGCCAGCCGCGCAAAGCGCGGTGCAGAAACAGGCAAATGTCCGGTTCCATCTGCATCCCCGGCACAGGAGCGCCGGTCAGAGCGGGGGTCCGAACTTTATTATTATACACTATTTTGCCCACGATGCAAGTTTAATCCCTTTCCAGCGCGGCGACGCATACCTTTTTTCACATTTGTATCAACACACGGAAGGGGTCAAATGCCGAAATCTTCCGCCCGAATGCCGCACGCCGCCAGCAGCGCACGCATGTCTTCGGGCAGCGGCGCGTGCACTGTGTGCGCCGCATTCTCCCCCGGCAGGCCAAACGATACCGCGCCGCAGTGCAGCGCCGGGCGCGCCATGTGCTCCGGACATCCGCCGTACATGCCGTCGCCCGCCAGCGGATGCCCCCGGGACGCGAAATGCACACGGATCTGATGTGTGCGCCCCGTGACGGGCACCACCCGCAGCAGTGTGTGCCCTCCGCCCCGTGCCAGCACCCGGTATTCCGTGCGGCTGGGCTGCCCCCGGCCGCACACGCACCGCTGAATGATGGACCCGTGCGCCAGCGCAATGGGCGCGTCGATGGCGCCCTCCTCCCCGTCCACCAGCCCCTCGGCCACGGCATAGTACACTTTTTGCACCGCGGCGGCCAGCAGCGGCGCGGCATAGGCGTTCATCGCGCACAGCACAAGGCCGGAGGTTCCCCTGTCCAGCCGGTTCACCGGACGGAACACGGCCGCGCTGCCCCGCGCGGCCATCCGGCCGCGGAAAGCATTGGCCAGCGTGCCGTCCGCATACCCTCGGGTGGGATGTACCGTTTGTCCCGCGGGCTTGTTCAGCACCATTGCATGGGCATCCTCATACAGGATATCCAGCGGCAGCGCCTGGGGCAGCACCTCCGTAGGAGGCTCCGGAGGCAGCGCAAAGGAAATCCGCTGGCCCGCTGAAAGGCGCATATCCGTGTGTACGGGCGCGCCGTCCCGGAAAAAGCCGTCCGAGGCCTTCACGCCCTTGGCCAGCGCTGCCGAAACACCGCGTTTGCGCAGAAAGTCCCGCAGCAGCATACCGTTTTCCTTTTGCTCCACCGTAAATTCCAGCGTCATGCGCTCCGCTCCTTTCCCATGGATGCCCCGCCGTCCCGGCAGGCAAAAAACAGGGGCCGCTCTGTGCGGCCCCTGCCCGGTTTTGTACGGTTGATGCTTAATACGCAATACCCTCGGCGAGCATGGCGTCGGCCACCTTGATAAAGCCCGCCACATTGGCGCCCACCATCAGGTTTCCTTCCGCACCGCATGCCTTGGAGGCGTCATAAGCATTGTGGAAAATATTCTTCATGATATTCTGCAAACGCTCGTCCACTTCCTCGAATGTCCAGGACAGGCGCAGAGAGTTCTGGCTCATCTCCAGGCCGCTGGTGGCCACGCCGCCCGCGTTGGCGGCCTTGGCCGGGCCGTAGAGCATGCCGTTTTCCAGATACACGTTGATCGCCTCCGGCGTGGAGGGCATGTTCGCGCCCTCGCACACTACCTTGCAGCCGTTTGCGGCAAGCAGCTTGGCGCTGGCCTCGTCGATCTCATTCTGCGTGGCGCAGGGCAGCGCGATATCGCAGGGGATGCTCCAGATGCCGCTGCAGCCTTCGTGATACTCGGCGGCGGGCACCGCCTTAACATACTCGGAGATGCGGGCACGGCGAGCCAGCTTGATCTCCTTCACCACATCCAGGTCGATGCCGTTTTTGTCGTATACATAGCCCGTGGAATCGGACAAGGCCACGACCTTGCCGCCCAGCTGGGTAGCTTTCTCCGTGGCGTAGATGGCCACGTTGCCGCTGCCGGAGATCACCACCGTTTTGCCCTTAAAGCTGTCGTTTTTCATGCAGTTGAGGGCTTCCTCGGTAAAGTAACACAGGCCGTAGCCGGTGGCCTCCGGACGCACCAGGCTGCCGCCGTAGGAAAGGCCCTTGCCCGTCAGCACGCCCGTCACTTCGTTGCGCAGGCGTTTGTACTGGCCGAACATATAACCGATCTCCCGCGCGCCCACGCCGATGTCTCCGGCGGGCACGTCGGTAAACTGGCCGATATGCTTGGAAAGCTCCGTCATAAAGCTCTGGCAGAAACGCATGATCTCTGCGTCGGATCTGCCTTTCGGGTCAAAATCGCTGCCGCCCTTGCCGCCGCCCATGGGCAGGCCCGTAAGGCTGTTTTTGAACACCTGCTCAAAGCCCAGGAACTTAATGACGGACGCCGTGACGGAAGGATGCAGGCGCAGGCCGCCCTTGTACGGGCCGATGGCGGAGTTGAACTGCACGCGGTAGCCGCGGTTGACCTGGATCTCACCCTTGTCGTCCACCCATTCCACGCGGAAGCTGATGATGCGTTCGGGCTCGGTGATGCGCTCGAGGATCTTGTACTTTTCGTACTTGGCGTCTTTGTCCAGCAGGGGCTGGAGGGTCATCAGCACTTCTTCCACGGCCTGGAGGAAGACAGGTTCGCTGGCGTACTTCTGTTTCAGGCCTTCAATGACTCGTTGAGCGTAAGACATGGGTGCACTCCTCTGTGCTCTGTGTGCGCATAGCGCAAAAAACGTTGAATCCTGCCGTTAAAGGCAGGAATTTTTTTTACGCAGTTTCTCCGAGCCTTGCAATACGTTTTTCGGCGCTCAGTGGGAGTTTTCAGAGGGGCAGGCGTCGTGGCGGCGCATCCTTTTCAGATCGCGGAGGGGCGGTTCGCCAAAGAGGCGCTTGTACTCACGATTGAACTGGGCCGTGCTTTCGTAGCCTACAGCCAGCCCCGCGCTGCCCGCATCCATCTCGCCGGCCAGCATCAGACGCTGGGCCTCGTACAGGCGCAGCCGCTTGTGATACTGCAGCGGGCTCATGCCCGTGACCTCCTTGAAATGCCGGTGGAAGGTCGATGTGCCCATGTTGACCTGGCGGGCCAGCTGGCTCACCAGCAGGGGCTTGCGGTAGTTCTTGCGGAGCCAGTCCGTAGCCTGGGCGATGCTGTTGGCCTGGGTGCCGTGGGTATTGAGCTGACGCAGCCCGGCGCCCTGCGGCCCGATGAGCAGCAGGTAGTGGATCTCGCGGATGACCAGCGGCGCAAGGATGGGGATCCGTTCCGGCGTATCCAGCAGGCGGGCCAGACGCAGGAAGGCATCCAGCAGTTCGGGGCTGGTCGTGCCCAGGATGACGCCGCTGTCCGGGCGGGCCGCAGGCGGGACGGCATCGGCCAGTTCCTTGACCATCTGGCCGGTCAGGCTCCTGTCCAGCTCCAGCGACATGGCCAGGAAGGGGTGGTCATGGCAGGCCTGGAGGACGCGGAAGGCGTTGGGCATGTCGACGCCCGTGACCAGGCACTGGCCCTCCCCGTAATGGATCTCCCGGTCCCCCAGCATGGCGATCTTTTCTCCTTGCACGATGATGGATGCCGAAGGCTTGCCGAGGCAGGTCGTGGTGGTGTGGCAGGTCTCGAGCCTGCGCGTGACCAGTCCGGGCACGGGGCTGTGGTACGTGCCCGTGCGGGGCATGTGCTGGAGCAGGATCTCCTTGATGCGGGCATTGATACGGAGCAGTTCAGCGTGCGGGTCGAGCATGGGAACATCCTTAGAAGAAAAAGGCTGCAACGACTTTGAATATAAACAACTTGTCGTAGCCTGAACAGCGGAAGAGAGGATCTGGCAAAAAAAGAGCATAAATGTATCGCCTGCGGGGCAGACCGGCCGTTCATGCTGCCGCGGCAAGGCGGAAAACAGGCTGCAATGGCGTGTATGGACGCCATGTCTGGCCGGACGTGTGCCGCCATGGGTCTTGTGTATTGTCCGAAAGTTTTTTTTGGGGCACAGTGGCCGGAAGCGACGTAAGGCCGGGCATCCCGCCCGGCTGCAAGTTCATCTGGAGGAAGCACCATGAAGTTTTCCCGTATGGCCAGCCTAGTCTGCCTGCTGTGTCTGTTCCCCTTGTCCGTCCCCGTCCAGGCCGCGGACAGCCTGAAGATCTCCAGCACCATCGGTCCGGTGGATGCCGGTATCCTGCCGCTGCTGGCCGATACCTTCAGCAAAAAGACCGGTATCGCCATCAGCATGGAAAAAGCCGGGACCGGCAAGACCCTGAAAAAGGCGGAAAGCGGCACCTTCGACCTGGTGATGGTCCATGCCCGCAAGCTTGAGGACGCCTTTATGGCTGCCGGTTTCGGTGTGGATCGCCGCGATGTCATGTACAATGACTTCGTCATCCTGGGCCCTGCCGGTGACCCGGCGGGCATCAAGGGCATGAAGAGCGCTGCCAAGGCCTTTGCCACCATCGCCAAGGCCGGTGTGCCCTTCGTCTCCCGCGGGGACAAGTCCGGTACCCATGTCAAGGAAATGGATATCTGGCAGGCTGCCGGCATCCAGCCCGCTGGTGCCTGGTATGAGGTCTATGCCGACGGCGCCAAGGGCAACAAGGCCACGACGCTCTATACGGACAAGAAGCAGGCCTACACCCTGATGGACCGCGCCACCTGGCTGACCCTCAAGGATACGGTCAAGGTCGTGCCCTTGGTGGAGAACGACCCCATCATGCTCAACCTTATCGCCATCATCCGGGTCAATCCCGACAAATTCCCCCAGGTCCACAAGGATGCGGCCCTGAAGTTCGCGGACTGGCTGGTGGGCGATGAAGCCCAGACCATCATCCGTGATTTCGGCAAGGACAAGTACGGGCAGCCCCTGTTCTTCCCCAATTCCGATCAGTGGAACGCCAAGCACGGCAAGTAGTGACTGACGGCAGGGGAGCTTTCGAACACGGGGCTCCCCTGTTTTTTATAAAAGATTTCATAATTTTTTGATACCGGAAAAGCGGGATGTGTCCGCTTAACATGCATGAATATATGATTTTTTTATGCCAGCATTCCCGAGAGATGCCCCTCGGGCCCCTGGGAGGTGCCCGTCTCAGGGAATTCCGGCCTTGACGACAAATTTGATATAGAGCTATATAGCACTTAACTTTTAAAGAAGGATGTTATGCAACCTTTGCAGCTCTCCCCCCGTTATTCCGAGGCCCTGCCCATGTACTACCGTCTGCAGCAGACCCTGATCGACAAGATCATCTGCCAGGACTGGAAGGCCGGCATGCAGCTGCCCTCCGAGCGCGAGATCGCCGCGACCATGGGGATCAGCGTCGGGACTGTCCGCAAGGCGCTGGAAAACATGGTCCACAAGGGCTATCTGAGCCGGATCCAGGGCAAGGGCACCTTCGTGGCCGAGAACACCCTGGATAGGAACAACGTGAAGTACTACAGGTTGCGCAAAAGTCTTACGGACCAGGATACCTCGCTGCGTGTGAGGACGATATCCATAGCCAAGGCCTCGCGGACCGATCCCGTCATCAGCGATTTTTCGCCGGCGCCGGACATCCAGGAGTTCCTCAAGGTCAGCCGTGTGTTCCTGGGGAAGGACGGCGAGACGTTCTGTCCCGTCGTCATGAGCGAGTCCTACATCCCGCTCCCGTTCGGAGAAGGGCTCATGAACATCTCTCCGGCAGAGATGGAAGAGCTTTCGCTGTATCTGCTGATAGAAAAGTACTGCCATTTCCCCGTGTTGCGCAGCTGTGAGCAGCTGGGGGTGGAATGCGCCTCCCGGGATGTGGCGCATTATCTGGAAGAGAAGGAAGGGACCCCCATGATCCGCTCCAACATGCTTTCCATGACCTATGAGGATCGCATCGTGGAGTTCCGGCGCAGTCTGATCCGGCCCTGTCCCTTCGGGCTCATGCGCTTCCATGAATTCAGGAAGTGATGTCGTTTTGGGAAAAGGGACTCGGCTCCCTTTTTTTGGTCTTTTAACTGCTATATAGAACCATAGCATATGTGGCAAAAAAGGAGACGATGTATGCAGCCATACATGACCCTGAGTGCAGATGTGCTGATTGTCGGCGGCGGTAGCGCCGGCGTGATGGCGGCTATACGGGCCAAACAGATGGACCCCGGGCAGCGGGTCGTCGTGTTTGAAAAAGGAGACATGCAGTATTCCGGGTGCATCGCCCGCGGCATGGACGCCATGAACATCGTGGCTGTGCCCGGGACCGAAGAGACCCCCGAGCTGTATGTGGAGACCAACAGGGAAGCCTGCCAGGGCATCATGGACGAGCCCGTCAACTATGCCATGGCCAAACGGACCTGGGCCGTCATGAAAGAGCTCATGGACTGGGGGGTCTGCTTCCCCGTGGATGAGAAAGGGCAGTTCGACAAGCTGCAGATCCACTCCAAGGGCAAGTTCTGCATCACCATGAAGGAGCCGGAGCTCAAGACGATACTGGCCAAAAAAGCCTATGAGTACGGCGCCGAGGTCTACAACCGCATCATGACCGTGCGTCTTTTGAAGGACGGCGACAGGATCAGCGGCGCTGTGGGCATCAACGTCCGTACGGGAGAGATCGTGGTCTGCAAGGCCAAGAGCGTCATCCTCTGTTCCGGCGGCACGGCCCGTTTCGGTCTGCCTGCCAACGGCTATCTGTACGGCGTCTATGACTTCCCGGGCAATACCGGTGACGGCTACGTCATGGCCTACCGTGCCGGTGCGGAGCTTTCCGGCTTCGAATACACGCTGGTCTATTACATCATCAAGGACATCAACGCGCCCCTCCTGTACATCACCCTGACCCGCGGCGCACACCTGCTCAACGCCTTTGCCCAGGAGTTCCAGGAAGACCATCCCGGCATCCACCTCATGCACATGGAACACCTTGCCGAGCGCGGTCCCATGCGCATCGACATGCGTCACATGAGCGAAGAGAAGATCCGCGAAGTGGAAGACCTGCTGTTCTCCACCGAACGACCGGTGCAGGAGCGGTTCTTCAAGGGCCGCGGTGTCGACTTCCGCACCGGCGAGATCGAGCTCTGGCCCACGGACTGTTACCTTTGCGGCGGGCATGGCCTTACGGGCATCCGCATCAACGAGAAGGGCGAGAGCTCGGTGCCCGGCCTGTATGCGGCGGGCGACGTCTCCCTGGTGGCCCGGGCCCATTTGAGCGGCGCGTTCACCTTTGGCCAGATCACGGCGGAGAACGCCACGGAATACGCCAGCACGCTGCCTGACATGCCGCTGGATGAGGAGCAGGTCCTGGAGGTCATCCGGGATCGTGATGCCAAGCTTGCCCAGGCTGACGGCAAGATCCCCATCGAGGAGTTCGAATACAAGGTGCGCCGCCTGATCAACGATTACATCCGTCCGCCCAAGAACGAATACAAGCTCGACAGGGCCCTCTGGTGGATGGACCGTTTCAAGAAGGAACTCAGGACAGACGTCAGGATCGCCAACAAGCACGACCTGTTCAAGGCCTATGAGGTCGAGAACATCATCCATTGCGCGGCCATGAGCGCCCTGGCCTCCAAGGAACGCAAGGAAAGCCGCTGGGGCCTCTGGCACATGCGCTCCGACTATCCGATGAAGGATGATGAACACTGGATGAAGCACATCGTGCTGAAGCAGGGGGATTCGTTTGATGATATCCGCATTTCCTATGCGCCAATCATAAAGATGTAGGTGTGTCATGAGCGCTGAAAACATCCTTGAAGCCTTGACGGACAATATCGTCGTCGACAAAAGCAAGTGCATTTTTTGTGGCCACTGCGCTGAAAAATGCGTGCTGGACAATATCCGCATCAACCGGGCTCCCTGTTCCGGGGCCTGTCCTCTGGGGCTCAATGTCCAGGGGTACGTGCAGCTCATCGCCAGGGGCCAGGAAGACCGGGCCCGCCAGCTGATCGCTGATGTGCTGCCTTTTGCCCCCGTCATCTGCAGGATCTGCGACCATCCCTGCGAGCATGCCTGCAACCGCCGGGACGTGGACGGGCAGGCGGTCAGCATCAACGGGCTCAAGCGCTATCTTTTTGCCGGTATGCCGGATGGGGAACTGTGTCCGGCTGCCGCGACAGGCAAAAAGGTGGCCATCGTCGGTGCCGGGCCTGCCGGTATGCTGGCCGCATATGACCTGCGCCGGGCCGGGCATGACGTCGCCGTCTATGATGCCGCCCCGAAGGCCGGCGGTCTGCTGCGCAGCGTCCTGCCGCTCTGGAAGCTCCCTGACAGCGTGCTGGACGGCCAGATCGCCATGCTTGAAAAAGGCGGTGTGACCTTCCATCTGGGACAGCGCATCGACAAGGCGGGCCTGGAGGCCCTGCAGGCTGCGCATGATGCGGTCATCCTGGCCCTGGGTGCCGGGGAGGGGCGCACTTCGGGCATCAGCGGCGAACAGCTGCCGGGGACCTTGCAGGCTCTGGATTTCCTGACCCGCGTCCGGTCCGGGCAGGGCAGGGAACTTTCCGGCAACGTCGTGATCGTGGGCGGCGGCTATGTGGCGCTGGATTGCGCCCAGGCGGCGGTCCGCTGCGGTGCGGAAAAGGTCCTGGTCGTCTATCGCCGTACGGTGGACGACTTCAAGGCCGACCGCGAAGACCTGGAAAAGGCCAGGGCCCTGGGCGTGCGCTTTGCCTTTACCTGGGCCCCGGAACGCATCACTGACGCAGGCGGGCTGACACTGTACTGCCGTCACGATATGGCAAAATTGCCCGGCCAGTGCGTGGACTATCCCGATTTCGATCCTGATGAGGAACGGGCCTTCCCGGCGGATACCATCATCTGGGCCATCGGCCAGCAGCCGGACAGACAGCTCGCATCCCTTGCGGAAGGCGTCAGCGTCGATCCCGTCACCCTGCAAGCAGGCGAAAAGCCTCTCTTCGTTGCCGGGGACATGGTGGGCGGGGCTTCTTCCGCCATTCGGGCCATGGCATCGGGGCGGCAGGCGGCCACATCTGTCCTGCGCCTGCTGGAAGGCAGCGACCTGTACTATGAACGCAGCTATCCCGGTCCCTTCATTGATGATTATGTTCTGGACATCGCGGAGCCCTGCCGTCATGAACGGCAGCAGGGCAGTGGTCATGTGTGCACGGGCAAGGGCGATTTTGCGGAGACGACGGACGTCTTCACCGCGGAGCAGGCCCGTACCGAGGCCTCGCGCTGTCTTTCCTGCGGCGGGCCGACCGGCCATTACCGCAACTGCTGGTTCTGTCTGCCGTGCGAGGTGGAGTGCCCTGAACAGGCGTTGTATGTGAATATTCCCTATCTGCTTCGTTAAGCCCCTAAAGAGCGGGGACATTGTGTTCCGGCCTGCATTATACAGGAGACAGGTATGAAAAAGATTCTTGGTCTGATTCTGGCAGTTGGACTTATGCTGGGTGCCTTGCCCGCGCGGGCGGAGTACCCTGACAAGGCCATTACCTGTATCGTTCCGTTTGCTCCGGGCGGAGCCGCCGACATCACTGTGCGGATGGTGGCGGACTATTTGTCCAAAGAGATCGGCCAGCCTCTGGTCATCGTCAATAAAGGCGGGGGGAGCGGCATCCCGGGCCTGAATTTTGGCCTCAAGGCACGTCCCGACGGGTATACGGTACTGGGAGGTTCCATAGGCAATGCGTTCGTCGCCACGTATTTTCTGGGCGCGCCCGCCTATGACATGGACAAGATCGCCTTCGTGGGGGCGTACATGCCCCACGACCGCCTGCTGCTCACCCGGCCCGACAAGCCCTACAAGACCTGGCAGGAGCTGGTGGAATATGCCCGGACCCATCCCGGTGAAGTAGCCATCGGGCACGGCGCCAGCCAGGAAGGCCTGGAAGTGGTCAAGGCTGCCGGCATCAAGGAAGGCGTCTCGTTCAACCAGGTGATGTACAAGAGCGGCGGCCCGGCCACGGCGGATCTGCTGGGCGATCACATCGACGTGTGTGACCTCGGTACGGGCACGGCCGGCTTCCAGGCCGCCCGCAAGGGGGACCTGATCATCATCGCCAACCTGGGCACGGCTGAAGTCCCCTTCTTCCCCGATGTGCCCAAGCTGCGTGATATGGGCGCCCCCTTTGCCACATCGCTGATGTACGGCTTTGCTTTCCCCAACGGGACGCCGGAAGCCATCCGGCTCAAGTGGGAACAGGCTCTGGCCAAGGTCATGCAGAACAAGGAGCTCTTGGACAAGATGCACGCCGCAGGCTTTACCCCTGCTTTCCTCAACGGCAAGGAATACCGGGAATTTTCCCGTAACTCCACCATCGCCGTGCAGGAGATGCTGAAGTACAACAAGCAGGGGAGCAAGAAGTAGAGCAGCCAACCGTCCCGGAGGCCCTGCCTCCGGGACTGTCTCTTATACACATCTCCGAGCCCACGAGACGGACTCCTATCTCGT
>OJPN01002040.1_pt1 | contig 12781 bp, 11 predicted proteins | sample 1598511 | NCBI WGS metagenome assembly OJPN01 (sample SAMN03922485, study PRJEB24848) | human gut metagenome | isolation source: stool sample | host: Homo sapiens | place: Germany | collected 2011-05
GCGGACGGGGTGGACTTTGCCATCATCCGCCTGGGCTACCGGGGCTATACCCAGGGGGCCATCCAGACGGATAGCTGCTTCTATCAGAACATCCAGGGGGCTCTGGATGCGGGGCTGGACGTGGGAGTATATTTCTTCTCCCAGGCCATCACCCCGGAGGAGGCCCGGCAGGAGGCCGACTATGTGCTCTCTCTGCTGGAGAGCTATCCCATCACCTGCCCCGTGGTCTATGACTGGGAGCCCATCACCTTTGCCGAGGGGGCCCGCACCGACCAGCTGGAGAACGAGGTGCTCACCCAGTGCGCCGCCGCCTTCTGCCAGCAGATCGCCCAGGCGGGCTATACCCCGGCGGTGTACTTCAACCAGGAGATGGGCTATTTCAGCTTTGACCTGAAGGAACTCAGCCCCTTCCAGTTCTGGCTGGCCGAGTACGACAGCTACCCCAGCTTCTACTATGGCTTCACCATGTGGCAATACACCCACGAGGGCCGGGTGGACGGCATCCAGACCCCCGTGGACTGGAACCTGGATTTCAGCGGGCTGAAACGGTAAGCAGTACAAGACACGGACCTGCCGGTTTTTGGGCGGGTCCGTGTTTTTCTCTGCATGCCAAACTGACCCTATAAAATTTTCTTAAATTGGTCCTTAAAACAGTATCACTTCAGGCGTAGAATAGAGGAAAAATTGAGAGAGATGAGTGATTTCTATGTCCAGTGTATCTGATCTGCGCAAGAACCAGCCGGTGAAATGGCTGACCGTTACCGCCATGCTGATGGCTTTGAATATCGCCATGAGTTCCTTCGGCGTCCCCGTGCCCGGCGGGCACCTGTATCTGAACGACGCCGTCATCTGCACCGCCGCCATTCTGCTGGACCCCCTGGGGGCCTTCTTTGTGGGCGGCGTGGGCGCGTTCTTGGGTGACTTTTTCTTCTATCCCGCGCCCATGTTCGTCTCTCTGGTGACCCACGGGCTTCAGGCAGTGGTGGTCTCCCTGTGTGCCCACAAGCTGTCCAAGGAGCACCGTGGCCGTGCCGCCCTGGTGGGCGTGATTTTGGGCGTCATCATCAATGTGGCGGGCTACTCCGTGGGCCGGGCCCTGGTGTATGCCACCCCCGAGGCCGCCATGCTGAAGTTCCCCTTCCAGGTGTTCCAGGCCACCTTCGGCGCTGTGGTGTCCATGCTGCTGTGCTTCAAGGCCGGGCTGCTGACCTTCTGGGACAAGTTTTCTCAGCACTGAATATGTTTCAAAAAAGACCGCGAAACAGGCCCCTGGCCTGCTTCGCGGTCTTATGCTGTCTTGCAAAGGACGCGGCTTTTTGCTATGCTTTGCTTAAAAGAGGTGAGACAAATGGAACTGCGGGTCCTGCGCTATTTTCTGGCCGTTGCCCGGGAGGAGAACATGACCAAGGCGGCGGCGCTGCTCCACGTCACCCAGCCCACCCTGTCCCGGCAGTTGGCCCAGCTGGAGGGGGAGCTGGGGGTGAAGCTGTTCCGCCGGGGGCAATATCGCATCGTCCTCACCGACGACGGGATGCTGCTGCGCCGCCGTGCCCAGGAGATCGTGGAGCTGGCGGACAAGGCGGAGCGGGAGCTTCAGCACCACGAGCAGGAGCTGACCGGGGAGGTGACTATCGGCTGCGGGGAGACGGTGGGCATGACCTGTCTGTCCCGGCACATCCGGGACTTTCGCCTGCGCCACCCCCAGGTGCGCTTTCGCATTTACAGCGCCATCGCCGACGACGCGAAGGAGCGCATCGAAAAGGGCCTGCTGGACATGGGGCTGCTCACCGAGCCGGTGGACATCGGGCGCTATGCCTTCTGGCGGCTGCCCCAAAAGGACCGGTGGGGGGTGCTGGCGCCCAAGGACCACCCTCTGGCCCAGAAGACGGGGGTGTCCCCCGAGGACCTGGTGGGGGTGCCCCTGCTGATGAGCGGGCGGGAGACGGTGCGCAACGAGCTGGCGGGCTGGTTTGGGGACGCCTGGGAGGACATTGAGGTGGCCGCCACCTATAACCTGATCCTCAATGCGGCCAACATGGTGAAAAACGGCGTGGGCGTGGCGCTGTGCTTCGACCTGGACAACATCTCCGACGCCCTGACCTTCGTCCCCATGAGCCCAAAGCTGGAGACGGGGGCGGGGCTGGCCTTGATCCTGCTGGACCGGGTCTATCTGCCCCGGCTGGGGGTCTCCCTGGAGGAGCAGCAGCGCCAGCAGCAGCGCAGACAGGAGCTGATCGTGGGCATGTCCCACGACCTGAAAAGCCCCATGACCTCTATCCGGGCCTATACCGAGGCCCTGTTGGACGGGGTGGCCCGGGACGAGGACGCCCGGAGCCGGTATTTGCGGACCATCCAGGCCAAGGAGCGGGACATGGAGGGGATGGTGGACCGGGCGCTGCTGGCCCGAGTAACGGCCAATCTGCTGGACAACAGCCGGAAATACGGCGGGCGGGAGAACGTCCGCGTGGCTATTTCCGCCCGGGCGGCGGGGGAGCAGGCGGAGCTGGCCTTCACCGACAACGGCCCCGGGGTGCCGCCGGAGCAGCTGCCCCGGCTGTTCGACCCGTTTTACCGGGGAGACGCCGCCCACCCCAAGCTGCTTCAGACGGTGTGGGGTGTGGGCTATCGCCTGGGCCGGACGGCAAGATAAAACAGAAAACGCTCACGGTGTAGCTGGAAAAGCGCGCCGTGAGCGTTTTGTTTCTTGTTTGGTTTAGGTTGCGGGAAACAGGGGGACCAGCCCCTGGTCGGTGAGGTCAGAGATGGCGTAGCGGCCCCGCCCGCTGTGCTTGGCGGCATAGAGCACGTCGTCCGTCTGGGTGTACAGCGCCTGCACGTCCTGAGGGAAGGAGAAGCGGCACACGCCGATGCTGCACGACACCGGCTTCTGCCGGGGCAGGACCCCGTTGATCTCGGCCAGAAAGCCGTCCAGCAGGGCGGTGAGCTGGTCTAACGCCAGGGGCTGCTCCACCATCACGGCAAACTCGTCCCCGCCCATGCGGCCCACTCGGCCATAGGGGGCAAAGCGCATCTCCAGCTGCCGGGCCACTTGGATCAGGACCTGGTCCCCGGCGGGGTGGCCATAGGCGTCGTTGATGGACTTGAAATAGTCCACGTCGGCAAAGAGAAACCAGCCCTGGGTCAGGCCGCCCTTTTGCTGGAGCCGCTGGCAGTGGTTCAGGAACATCCTGCGGCCCATCACCCCGGTGAGGCCGTCCAGCGCGCCCAGATACTCCCGATAGGACAGGTATTTGTACACCGCCATCAAAGACAGGGCCATGATCAGATTCAGGGACAGGGCAGAGGCCAAAAACTGGATCTGGAGATGGACCAGGTCATAGTTCATCTCGTCGGTGAGGACCAGGCCGTGCTGCCCCAGCATATAGCCGATGCGCTGGGCGAAATAGATGACCGACGCGGCGGCAGCGGCCACCAGCATCAGGACGAAGATGGTCCAGGCCCGATAGAGCCGCCGGTCCCACTGGGAGTCGTGGACCGACTGGTCCACATACAGGCGGAAATTCTCCACTGCGGGCAGATGATAGACGTGCCAGGCCAGCTGAGACAGGACCACGCACACCAACGAGATGGTCACGTCGCTCAGATCCAGGCAGATCACCCGGGTCCAGCGGTAGCCCGTCTGGGGAAAAAAGGTCCCCATGGCCAGATAGACCAGACCGGCGTGGAGCTTGGGGGCCAGGGCGGCGGGCAGGATCATCCACAGCCGGGGGTGGCGGCGCTTGCGGCACCAGAGAAGGGCCAGGCCGAACACCGCCCCCAATACCGTGGCCTGTACAGGCCCCAGCAGACACCCGGCCAGAATGGGCGGGATATAGGCGAAGGTGATGGAGATGGGCTGCACATGGAGATAGCCCAGGAAGGTGAAGGACATCAAAAGCTCCACCGCGACCAGGGCGATGAAGAGATAGGTCTGAAATGAACTGCGGGATGGACGCGGCTCTGGCATAAAAACCGGCTCCCTTCTGAAACGTGGTTATATATTACACACTAGAATAGCCCATTTTGTGAAAAATGTAAAGATTTGTATCCGAGAACAGGCGCTTTTCTGATTTAGGAATAAAAAACCAGCCGCCCCAGTCAGGGGAGCGGCTGGTGGAAGAGGACTCAGTCCTTGTTCTTTTTCCTGCGGTCTGACAGGGTCAGAACGGCCAGTCCGGCGCCGGACAGCCCGGACAGAGCCAGCCACAGCAGGGCGGCGTCCCCGGTCTTGGGCACGTCGGCCTTGGGGACCTCCTCGTCGGGCAGGTCGGTGGTGGGGACGTCCTGGTCAGGGATGGGCTGCTCGGGGGCCACGTCCTCGCCGGGGCCGGGGTCCAGGGGAATGGGGTCCTCGGGGATGTCCACGAGGACGGGGGGCTTGGGGTCGTCGTCATCCCGTCCGCCGGGGCCAGGGCCGGGACCGGGATCAGCGGTATACTCCATGCCGAACTGCATCCCAAAGCCAAAGGCGGTGTTCTGGAAGGCGTTGTTGGTGGTCTCCCCGGCGATCCGGCCGGAGAGGGTATAGGTCCCATCGCCGGACAGGGCGTCGGCGACCAGCTTGTTCATGTGGGCGTGGTCCTTCATCTGGTCATAGAGGCCGACGCCGTTGACGGTGAAGTTCACGCCATAGTAGAAGTAGTAGAAGGCCTGGGCCACGGTCTGGCAAGTCTCCAACTCGCCGGGCTGATAGCCGTTCTGGTTGTCATAGTTGGTCAGGCGGGAAAATTCTGCGGGAGTCAGGTCCAGGAAGCTGTGGGCCAGTTCCGCGCCCTCGGCCCGCTGGCTGTTCAGATAGTCCAGATAGAAGGGAGCCAGATACTGCTGGGTAATTTCGGCGTCGGTCATGTCCTCACCCGCGCCATAGCCCTTTTTCTTCAGCAGAGCGCCGATGTCCGCGTCGCTGAGATGGTCCCAGTCAGCGCCCAGAAAAGCCAGGGCGTCGTTCACCACCCGGCGGGGGATGGCGCAGAAGTCGGTGCCGCCGTCGGGGATGGAGGCGGCGATCTCATAGCCGTCAAAGCCGGTGCCAAGGGAATCTCCACCAGTATATAGATCCACCGTGGCCGCAAAGGCGGAGTTGGACACATATTTGAAGTTTTTTCCGCTGTTGTCCACCAGCTTCACGTGGAAGTTCATCACGTCTCCGGGCTGGACGGAATTGTTGTCCAGGTGGGACATCTTATCCATCAGTTCGGCCAGGGCCTGGCTCAGGTTGATGTTGATCTTGTCGGGGGCGGTGCTGTCGATGGTGACGGTCAGCGCACCCTTGAAGGTGTGGGGCCTGCCGTCCACAGCGTAGACGCCGTCCAGGTCGGGCTGGATGCTCACGCCCTGGCTGGTGGGCTGATAGGCGGCAGTGACGGAGGGGATGGTGAGGTCGCCGTACTCGTTGTGCTTGAACTCCTGGGGCTTGGCCACGTACCACACGATGGCCAGCTTGCCGGAGGTGCCGCTCACCAGGCCGTGGTCCACCATGGCCTGGAGGTTCTCGTCAGTGGCTTCAGCACCATAGAGCACGCCAAAGTGGTCAGCCACATACTGCCGGGCATCTTCCAGTGTGCCCAGGGTAAAGCCCTCGCTGGCGGCTTCCGTCTCATCCTCGTCGAGCACAAATTCCTTCACGTCATCGGCGGTCCCGGTGTATTTACTACAGGGGACAAAGCCCACACAGGTCCAAACGTGGCTGGTGTTCTGGTTGGTGACGGATTCACCGATCTCACTGTTTTTAAAGCCGTTATCACGGGAGAAGATAGAAGCAAAATCGAAGGTGCCGCCGGGCATGTTTTCCAGAGAAGCGGTTTTGCTGGTGGCGGTGAGTAAATTGCGGCTGGGGGTGGGCGCGGGGTAGACTGCGGCGTTCAGGCCCACCAGACTGATGCCGCTGCCGGTGACGGGGAACTTGTTGATCCGAACGGTGGCGGAGACGGGGAAGTCCTGGGTCATGTCGCCCATGGCAAGCGTGACCGTTCCAGTCACTGTGACAGTATCGCCGGGGTGGGTGGAAACCATCGTTTCATCGCCGGTGCCTTGGGTAGTAAGCATCTTAAAGTTCACGCCGCTGTTGAAATTGACGCTGGAAATAGAGACGATTTTTGTGTCGGGGTCATATTTTGCTGTGCTGCTGCTGAGGTAGGTATTATCTAAGATGTGCTCATCAAATTGGACAGAAGCACTGCACTGAAGGGGAAAACTCTTGAACAGAATAGAATTGAATTTCAGCCTGAAATAGAGGGGCGCGCCGGAGTTGGTCCGGGGCTGCTCATTCCGATAATTCTTGTCAGTGGGGATCAGGGAGATATCCACGCTGTCCACAATGTCGTTCCAGGTGTCTTCGGCGGACAGGGTCTCGCTGTACTTGGCCTTGCAGGTCTGGCAATCATAGGTCATGGTGCCCTCGTAGGTTTTACTGTTAATGCCGGTCAGCTTGCCGGTGAAAGTCCCGGCGCAGGGGACTTTGCCGGTACCATCGCAGTCGGTGCAGGGCGTACCCTCCTGGACTGTGCCGCTCCCATCGCAGGCGGCGCAGTCGATCCGGTCATGCGCATGGGTGGATGTGTCCTCCTCCTCCGCGAACGCGGTCACGCCCAGCAGGCTCATAACCAGACTGAGCGCTGTGACCAGGGCAAGCAGCTTTTTTCGTTTTCGTTTCATGGGTTCTGCGCTCCTCTCATGATTTCTGAGAAGAGTATACGCACAAAACGGCTGCGAAACTGGTCGTATCTTGAGATATTATACAAGATTTTTCCAAAACAAAACCGCCCGCAGACCGAAAAAAACCGGTCTGCGGGCGAAAAACATGGGAAGAAGTTGGGGGGTGTTTAGTTCCAGAAGTCGGTCTTTTCCTTCAGACCGATAGACGCGGCCTTGAACGCCGGGTCCTTGCCAGCCTTCTTCTGGGCCAGATAGTCGTTCAGGGCCCGCATGGCGGTGCCGCCCAGGATCAGGATCACGGGCAGGTTGATGAGGGCCATCACGCCCATCAGCACGTCGGCCAGGTCCCACACCAGGCCGAACTTCATCTGCGCGCCCATAAAGACCACCAGACAGGCGACCACCCGGAACAGGTTCATGGGGGCCTTGCCCAGGGTGTGCCCGGCGATGTAGTTCAGGCAGCCCTCGCAGTAGAACAGGTTGCCCAGCAGGGTGGTAAAGGCGAACAGCAGCAGGGCGAAGGTGATGAAATAGGGGCCAACGGGGCCGAAGGTGGTGGACAGGCTGGCCTGGACAAAGGGCGCGCCCTTCAGCTCCTCAGAGGGGATGATGCCGGTGCACAGGCACATCATGGCCGTGGCGGTGCAGACCAGGATGGTATCGATGAACACGGACAGCATCTGCACCAGGCCCTGCTTCACGGGGTGGGAGACGTTGGCCGCGGCGGCGGCGTTGGGGGCGGAACCCACACCGGCCTCGTTGGAGTAGAGGCCGCGCTTGATGCCCTGCATCACGGCGGAGGAGCCGAAGCCCGCAGCCCCGCCGAAGATGGCCTTCACGTCGAAGGCGGCGGAGAAGATGCGCTGGAGCACCTGGGGCAGCATACCGATGTTCAGGATCATTACGATCAGGGCCATGATGATGTACAGCACGCCCATCACGGGCACCAGCACGCCGGTGACCTTGACGATGCGCTTGCCGCTGCCCATGATGCACACGCCCACCAGAATGGCCAGCAGGGCGCCGCCGATGACGGGGACCAGATTGACAGAACGGCCCATCAGATCGACGGTGTGGCCATAGAAGCTGTAGTTGGACATGCTGTCGATCAGGTTGAAGGAGGCCAGCATGTTAAAGCCGCCGGCGTAGGTGGCGATGAGGGCCGCGGCGAAGATCACGCCCAGGAAACGACTCTTCAAAGCGGCCTGGATGTAGTAGGAGGGACCGCCATAGCTGCCGCCGTGCTCGTCCCGCTTCTTATAGATCTGGGCCAGGGTGCTCTCCACAAAGGCGGTGGCCCCGCCAACAAGGGCGATGAGCCACATCCAGAACACGGAGCCATAGCCGCCGATGGCGATGGCGTTGGCCACGCCCACGATATTGCCCGTGCCCACCCGGCTGGCGGTGGAGACCATCAGCGCCTCGAAGGCGGAAACGGCATGCTTGTCGTCCGACTTCTCGCTGACCACCCGGATGGATTCTCCCAGCAGCCGCAGCTGGACGAACTTGCTGCGGCAGGTGAAATAGACGCCGGCGGCCAGCAGCAGGATGATGAGCAGATAGCTGTACATAAAGTTGCTGATGTTGGCGATGAGCCCGGCAAAGCCCGCGTACAACGCATCAAACATGAAAAATTTCCTCGCTTTCTCTCTCTTTATACTTTCTTAATGATAGCATAGTTTCTGTCATTTGAACAGCGTTTCTGGAAAATTTGAAGGAGGGCCTGCAATTTTGTGAAAAGTCCCAAAAGAAAAGGCCGCCCCAGCGGGCGGCCTTCTGTCACTTCAAAGCGTGTGTTTAGTTCTCAACCCCGGCGGCGGCCATGACCAGGCCCAGCACCCCGGCGGTCTGCTCGGACCAGTCGGTGTTCACGTCGGCGCACCCGGCCTCGTTCAGCAGTTCCTCAGCGTCGTCGCTGAGCAGGACCTGGCAGTCGGCATTCACCAGGCCCAGCTGGGCGGCATACTCGGCGGCGGCGCTCTCGTCACCGGAGACGGTGTTCAGCATCTCGCTGACGATGACGTCGATCTCCTCCTGGCTCAGGGTGCTGGAGGAGGCCCAGTTCAGCAGGGCGGCGGCATAGGGCACGGCCTTCAGGGAGCTTCCGGCGCTGCCCACCTCCACGTTGCCCTTGATGTCCACCAACAGGGCGGACAGAACGTCGGCCTGCTGCTGTTTACCGTCGTTCTGGGCGGAGGAGCTGGAGGTGCTGGAAGAGGTGGAAGAACTGGTGCTGGAGGAAGTGCTGGAGGAGCTGCCCCCCTTGCTGCCGCAGGCGGCCAGGGAGAGCATCATGGTCCCGGCCAGGGCGGCGGCGGCCAGACGGCGGAGAACACTGCGATGCAAATTCATGTACATAAATCATACCTACTTTCTGAAAATACGGTGTGGCGTCGGGAGACGTCACCCCAGGGCCACGTCCAGCATCATCATGACGCTGAAGCCCAGGGCGAAGAACACGGTGCCGATGTTGGAGTGCTTGCCCTGAGACATCTCGGGGATGAGCTCCTCCACCACCACATAGAGCATGGCGCCCGCGGCAAAGCTGAGGAAATAGGGCATGGCGGGGACGATGCGCTCCGCTGCCAGAATGGTCAGCAGCGCGCCCACAGGCTCCACCGCCCCGGACAGCACGCCCCCGGCAAAGGCCCGGGACTTTTTCAGCCCCTCCGCCCGCAGGGGCATGGAGATGATGGCCCCCTCGGGAGAGTTCTGAATGGCGATGCCCAGGGACAGGGCCATGGCCCCGGCGGCGGTGATCTGGGCACTGCCGGACAGATATCCGGCGTAGACCACGCCCACGGCCATCCCCTCGGGGATGTTGTGCAGGGTGACGGCCAGCACCATCATGGTGGTGCGCTGAAGCTGACTGGCCGGACCCTCCGCCTGGCCGCCGTTCTGGTGGAGGTGGGGGACCACATGGTCCAGCAGCAGCAGAAACAGCACGCCGATCCAAAAGCCGATGAACGCCGGGAGAAAGGCCAGATGGCCCATGGCCGAGGCCTGGTCAATGGCGGGGATGAGCAGGCTCCACACCGATGCGGCCACCATCACCCCGGCGGCAAAGCCGGTGAGGGAGCGCTGGACCATGTCGCTGAGAGAGCGGCGCATGAAAAATACGCAAGCCGCCCCCAAAGATGTGCCCAAAAACGGGATCAAAAGCCCGAAAAAAGTTGCATTTTCCTGGGAAATATCTGTCACTCCTTTCACTGGAATGGCATTGTAACACAAGTTCCCTGCAAATGCAACGGGAAAATGGGCTGCACTCCGTATTCATGTCGCCTTAATGAAAAGATAGCGAATTCGCTATTGACTGATAATAGCAAATTTGCTATCATAAAATCAGAAAAGGAGTTATTTGCAATCGAGCCGCTGCGCTAAGCGGCTTTTGTTCGGAGGTGTGCTTATGGCGAACACGGTAGACTATTATCTCTCCAAGGGCTTTGACCGCCTGGCGGCGGAATACTTTGCCTCCGGCAGAAAGCGGATCATCGGGGTCAGCGCCAACGACGACTTCACCCTGACCATCCGCTTCGACAACGGGGAGCAGCGGCTTTACGATATGCGGCCCTATCTCAAAAAGGGCACCGTGTTCGAGCCTTTCGCCAAGTTAGAGAACTTCCGCCGGGTCTATGTGGACGACACCCACGCCATCGCCTGGGACATCGACCCCAACGTAGACAGCAAGAAGGTGTGGAGCAATAAAGTGGACCTCAGCCCAGACAGCTGCTATCTGGACAGCGTTCCCATCGGGGGTGTATCTCATGCCTGAAAGCTGTGCAGCCATCATTGACCGCCTGATCGAAGAGCGCCACCACCAGGGCCTGTCCCAGAAGGAGCTTGCCGCCGCCGCTTCCCTCACCCAGTCCGTCATCGCCAGACTGGAGAGCAAAAAGGCTACCCCGCAGCTGGACACCCTCCTAAAAGTCACCGCCGCCCTGGGCTGTTCCCTGGAGATCGTTCCAGCAACTGAATAAAAATCATAATCAGGGGGGCGGTTCTCTAACCAGAAGAACCGTCCCCTTGATTACCAGGATCAAGATTATTTGTTGTATCCCGCCGAAAAGAATGGTATAATGATACCAACTTCCCCGGGTGCTGCCGGGGGAAAACGAAATGAGGTTAAGAACATGACATATAAAGAGGAATTCATCACCTTTATGGTGCGCTCCGGCGTGCTGACCTTTGGGGACTTTACCACCAAGAGCGGGCGCAAGACCCCCTATTTCGTGAACACCGGCAACTATAAGACCGGGGCCCAGGCTGCCAAGCTGGGGGACTACTATGCCGCCTGCATCCAGGAGAACATGCCCCAGGGCATCACCTGCCTGTTTGGGCCCGCCTATAAGGGCATCCCCCTGGCCGTGTCCGCCGCCGCCTCCCTCTACCGCAGCTATGACCGGGACCTGCCCTATTGCTTCAACCGCAAGGAGGCCAAGGACCACGGCGAGGGCGGCACGATGGTGGGCTATAAGCCCCAGGACGGGGATGACGTGGCCATCGTAGAGGACGTGGTTACCGCCGGCACCGCCGTGCGGGAGTCCATCGAGCTGTTCAAGCATGTGGCTGACGTGAACATGAAGGCCCTGTTCGTCTCGGTGGACCGGATGGAGCGGGGCACTCGGGACTGCTCTACCCTGGACGAGCTGCGCCAGGACTATGGCATCAAGGTGTTCCCCATCGTCACCGTGCGGGAGGTCATCGACTTCCTCCACAACCGCCCTGTGGACGGCAAGGTCTATATCGACGATGACATGAAGGCCAAGATGGAGGCCTATCTGGAGCAGTACGGCGCAAAGCAGTAAAAAAGCGGGAAAGAAATCCATCAGAAAGGGAGTCGGTCCACCATGCCAGGACACAGCGGGCACAGGCAGCGGGTCAAAACAGAATTCCTGGCCCGGGGCGTGGAGGGCTGGTCCGACCACCGCATTCTGGAGCTGCTGCTGTTCTACGCCATCCCTCAGGGGGACGTGAACGAGCTGGCCCACCGGCTGGTGGACCACTTCGGCAGTCTGGCCGGGGTGCTGGACGCCCCGGCAGAGGAACTGAAAAAAGTCCCCGGGGTGGGGGAGCACACGGCGGTGCTGCTGAAGCTGGTGCCCGCCATCGGCGGACGGTATCAGGAGCAGCGGGGCGCGCCGGGGCAGATCATCCACAGCCCGGAGGAGGCCGCCGCCGTGCTGTCCCCCTATTTCTTTGGGGCGGCCAACGAGATGGTCTATATCCTGTGCCTGGACGGCAAGGGCAAGGTGCTGGGGGTGCGCAAGGTGTCGGAGGGCAGCATCTATGCCTCTGACATCAACATCCGCCGCATTGCCGAGGCGGCCATGAGCCTGCGCTCCGCCGGGCTGTATCTGGCCCACAACCACATCAGCAACCTGGCCTTTCCATCCGCCGCCGACTGGCAGACCACCGACGTCATCCGCTCCGCCCTGGCCGGGGTGGGGCTGGAGCTGATCGACCACCTGATCTTTGTGGACGGGGACGTGCTGTCCCTGAACCAGTTGGAGTCGGGCGGCCACAGGCCGGTCTATGAACTACTATAGAAGCGTTTTTGATTTCGCTCTCCTTCCCGGGCGGGAGGGGGAGCGAAGTTGTTCTTGCATTAGAACATTGGTTCTGATATGATAGACATACTACAATAGCAGCAGCATCGCCGCCGCGGCGGGAAAACGGAGGAGAACATGGCAAAATTCCAGGTGGTTTCGGAATACAAGCCCAGCGGGGACCAGCCCCAGGCTATTGAGGCCCTGTCCAGGGGTATCGAGATGGGGCTGGACGAGCAGACGCTGCTGGGCGTCACCGGATCGGGCAAGACCTTCACCATGGCCAAGATCATCGAGCAGGTCCAGCGTCCCACCCTGGTCCTGGCCCACAACAAGACCCTGGCCGCCCAGCTGTGCGCCGAGTTCCGGGAGTTCTTCCCCAACAACGCGGTGGAGTATTTCGTCAGCTACTATGACTATTACCAGCCTGAGGCCTATATCCCCCACACGGACACCTTTATTGAAAAGGACTCGGCCATCAACGAGGAGATAGACCGCCTGCGCCTGTCCGCCACCGCCTCCCTGCTGGAGCGGCGGGACGTGATCGTGGTGTCCTCGGTATCCTGCATCTACGGCCTGGG
>OJPN01002048.1_pt1 | contig 12756 bp, 10 predicted proteins | sample 1598511 | NCBI WGS metagenome assembly OJPN01 (sample SAMN03922485, study PRJEB24848) | human gut metagenome | isolation source: stool sample | host: Homo sapiens | place: Germany | collected 2011-05
GCCTTTTTGTGTGCGATTCCGAACAGCCCGACATACTATGACCCGATAAACAACAAGGATCATACATTGACACGTCGCAATCTCATATTGAAAAATCTAAGGGAAGATGGCAAAATCACACAGCAGGAATATGAGGCCACCATAAACGAGGAGATAACCCTCAACATGCCTGAGAAGGATGACACGGTCAAGTACAATTATGTGGATACCTATGCATATTACTGCGCTACGAGGGCGCTCATGGAGAATGAGGGCTTCAAGTTCAAGTATTACTTTGACTCAGACGATGAAGAAAAGGAGTATGATGCTTCATATGATGAGATGTATTCATATTGTCAGAAAAAGCTCTACTCAGACGGTTACAAGATTTATACATCAATTGATCTGACTATGCAGCAGCAGCTTCAGGATTCAATTGACCTTACGCTTTTGGACTTTACAGACACGACCGATGATGGCACATTTAAGCTGCAGAGTGCTGCAACCTGTATAGACAACGACACAGGCGAGGTGGTTGCAATAGTTGGTGGACGAAGCCAGGATGCGGTCAGTCATACGCTAAACCGTGCTTTCCAAAGCCATCGTCAGCCGGGAAGCTCAATCAAGCCGCTCATTGTGTATACACCATCATTTGAGCGTGGTAAGACACCGGATACCATCGTAAATGACCACAAGTTTGATGGAGGACCGTCTAACTCGGGTGATTCATATTACGGTGATGTGACTATCAGGTTTGCCGTTCAAAAGTCACTGAATACTGTAGCATGGCAGCTATATGATGAGCTTACGCCAAAGGTAGGCTTACAGTATCTCAAGGATATGAATTTTACCAATATTGTAAAGGATGACTATGTCACAGCAACAGCACTTGGAGGTTTTACAACAGGTGTATCCACACTGGAGATGGCATCTGCATATTCAACACTTGAGAACGATGGAATGTACAGGAATCCGACATGTATTAAGTCGATTGTAGATTCTGACAACAATATCATATATACATCATCGCAGAAGGATACCGTCATATATACAGAGACAGCATCACGTATGATGACAGATGTCATGACAGATGTTATGAAATCAGGAACCGGACGTAGCGCTAATCTGGACAATGGCATGCCTTGCGCCGGCAAAACCGGAACCACAAACGATAAGAAGGATGGCTGGTTCTGTGGCTTTACCAGATACTACACCACATGTGTGTGGGTAGGCTGCGATATGCCTGAGACAGTCAAAAAACTGACAGGAAGCTCTTACCCGGCAGAAATATGGAAGAACTACATGGATCAGATACATGCTGACCTTACACCAATAGATTTCCTGCCATATGCCCAAATATCGGATGATTATCAGGACAGCCAGGAGACACAGGATACACCTGCCGATGACCAGACGCAGAATAATCCTACAGATCAGACAGTGACCGCACCTGATGCAGGAACTACAACACCGGATAAGACCACAACAGACCCGAATAAGACAGATGCTGCTGGTGGCAACACCGGTGGAAATACCGGAGACAATACAGACGGAACAACAGGCGGAAATACCGGAGAAAACAACGGTGGTAACACAGGCGGAAATGGTGGACAAAACACCGGTGGCAACACAGGCGGAAATACCGGAGACAACAACGATGGTAACACAGGCGGAAATAGTGGTAACACCGGTGGAAATACCGGGGACAACACAGCTGGAGCTAACAGCGGTAACACCACCGGAGGTGCAGCCCAGTAGATTTTTCTTTGCAGCATACGCACCTGTCACGATAGGAAACAAGACGATAGATGCGCTCATATATTCAGTGACCTACAACGGCTTATATCTTGCAGTAGAAGGAATTATCACAATCATAGTGATATCAATCCCACCGGTTAAGAAGGAACTCGACTATGTAAAGCAGATGGCGAACAGCCGGTAGATAATCTATATCTAAATAATTAAAATATGTAAAAAGAGCAGAATAGGTAGAAATACTTGTCCTGCTCTTTTATTATTCGAAAAAAGCAAAACAAAACCTCAAAAAATATAAAATTGCACTCTGACAGACGAAAATATAATGACAAATATAGCTCACTATGCTACAATTATACAAAGCATTATATTTCTGTTGAGCGACACCACAATACACATTTTCATCGGTGCGTATCACTTTGAAGAGGGTAGAACCACTTAGTATTTTTCGACAAAGACATGGAAATTTTCAATGCTTTAAGTTACCTATCAATAGCAGGGAAAATGGATATGTCGATTGAGATAATCTTATGTGAATGAAGCGGACTGGGGTTGCTGATGCTTTATATTGACAAGAAATTTAGTATCATGCGATATTATATTCTCCCTGCTCACACAACTAAACAGGAGGAGAATAATGTCGGGAGAGACAAAAGAAGTTTTGGGCAGTAATTATGGCCAAAACGATGTAATCATCAACAGATTGATTGACAAAATGACACTGTTTGATGACAATCTGATGAGTCTTGTATTCGGGCAGAATATCGAGACGACGGAGCTACTGCTTCGCGTAATAATGGAGCGTGATATTAAGGTTATAGACGTCAGGGGGCAGGATGAATTAAAAAATCCCGTGATTGGCGGGAGATGTATTACTCTGGACGTGCATGCAATAGATGTCGATGGCAGGCATATTGATATCGAGGTGCAGATTAATGCGGAGGGTTCGCATGTCAGAAGAGCCAGATATCACAGCAGTATGATGGATGCGAGGATGCTGCAGGAAGGACATGAGTTTAAGGAGATTAAGGATTCCTACGTGATTTTTATTTATGATCACGATAAGTTCAGAAAAGGACTGCCATTTTATCACATTCAAAGGCGTGTTGATGAAACGGGTGAAGCCTTTGGAGATGGTTCGCATATTATTTATGTAAATGGAAGGTATGAAGGTAATGATGATATAGGCCGTATGATGAGAGATTTTCATCAGTGCAGGCCGGAGCAGATAGAAAGTGAGACATTGTCAAAAGCAGTGGCTTATTACAAAGAAAAGGAAGGACGTGGTGCTATGAGTGAAGCAGTAAGACAGTATGCAATGGAATATGCAAAAGAGTATGCAAAAGAATATGCTAAAGAATATGGTGAAGAACAAAAACAGGAAGGCATTCAGACAGGGCGTCGTACAGAGATATATTTATCTGTACAGGATGGAGATTACTCTGTACAAAGAGGTGCTGAAAAAGCTGGATTATCGCTTGAAGAGTTCGAAAAATCAATGAGAGAAGCCGGATATAAGCTTCCTGAGCCGGTATAATGTATCATTGGTAAATCCATAATCATTTCAACAAATATAGAGCAGACTGTAAAATTGAGCTGACCACTCAAAATTGCAGTCTGTTTTTTATTGTATATCATTGTAACGGTGTGAGGGACTTACGGGACGGGTGAGGGACAGGGGGGCACAGTTTACAACGGTTGAATAGCGAAGCTGCTTAGATAATGTAGAATTATGCTTTGAAATACAGAAATGCCCCACCAAGGACGGTGGGGCAAGGCGTTATGCGCCATGGACGGCGCATAAAAGCCGGTTTCGTCCGGCTACAAGAAACTATAAGCATAATTCGTACAGTATCTTAGCAGCGCAGCGTAAACCATTGTAAACTGTGCCCCCCTGTCCTTCACCCGCCCCACAAGTCCCGTACCATAAAAATGAAAAATAAAAATACTTTGACTTGACAACTATTTTAAATGTGATATACTTTCACTGTCAAATGATTTGATAATGAAAATATTTGACATGCAAACTAGTGCAAATATACCAGCACACAAAACCGAAAATAAACACAGAAAAAGGAGAACAGAAATATGTTGGAGAAAATCAAGGAAATCGTAGCAGATCAGTTAGGAATCGACGAGGATGATATCAAATTAGAGTCAAACTTCAAGGAGGATCTTGAGGCAGATTCATTAGATCTTTTCGAGCTTGTAATGGCACTCGAGGAGGAGTACGGAGTAGAAATCCCTTCAGAGGATTTAGAGAAAATCGCAACAGTAAACGACATCATTGAGTATCTTAAGAACAAAGGTGTAGAGGCTTAAAAGACATGGAGACAAGAATAACAAAGCTTCTTGGAATCAAATATCCGGTAATTCAGGGTGGCATGGCATGGGTAGCAACCCATGAGCTTGCCAGCGCTGTGTCCAATGCAGGCGGACTTGGCATCATCGGAGCAGGCGGAGCCCCGGCTTCATGGGTAAAGGAGCAGATAGTCGCTGCAAAGAAGGAGACAGATAAGCCGTTCGGAGTCAACCTCATGCTTATGAATCCGGAGGCCGATGAGATAGCAAAAATCATCGCCGAGGAAAAGGTAAAGGTAGTCACCACCGGCGCAGGAAACCCTGCAAAGTACATGGATATGTGGAAAGAAGCAGGCGTCATCGTAATCCCTGTAGTTGCAAGCGTAGCACTCGCAAAGCTCATGGAGAGAGGCGGGGCAAGTGCGGTAATCGCCGAGGGAATGGAGTCAGGCGGACATATCGGAGCACAGACTACCATGACACTTGTGCCACAGGTTGTTGATGCAGTGAGCATCCCTGTTATCGCAGCAGGCGGAATTGCAGACAACAGAGGCTTCAATGCAGCATTTGCACTCGGTGCAGAGGCAGTCCAGATGGGTACACGCTTTGTCACCGCAAAAGAATCGATAGTACATGAAAACTATAAGCAGAAGGTCATTAAGGCCAAGGATATAGATTCCGAGGTTACAGGAATGAGCACAGGTCATCCGATCAGAGTACTCAGAAACAAGATGACCAGACAATACCTCAAGCTGGAAAAGGAAGGAGCTCCATTTGAAGAGCTCGAAAAAATGACACTTGGCGCACTCAGAAAAGCCGTTGTAGACGGAGATACCGTATATGGCAGCGTCATGGCAGGTCAGAGCGCAGGCCTCGTAAAGAAAGAGGAAACCTGCAAAGAAATCATTGAGGATGTAGTGGGACTGAACAAATAGACAGTATTCACTTTTACATGCAAATTTAAGGATACCGGGCCGCCTGGAAAGAGTGGCTTACGGTATCCTGTCAGAAATAAGGAGAAACCGAAAATGGGTAAGAGAGTATTTATGTTTCCCGGACAGGGCTCACAGTATATAGGAATGGGTAAGGAGTTTTACGATACAATGCCAAATGCAAAGGCAGTAATCGACCTTGCCAGTGAACAGACAGGCTTGGATATTCCGGCATTATGCTTTGAGGAAAATGACAAGCTGAACATTACAGAGTACACACAGATATGTATGCTTGCAGTTGAGGCAGCTATATATCAGGCAATCATCGACAAGGGTATCACACCTGATGTCACAGCTGGATTAAGCCTTGGGGAATATGGTGCTCTCATCGCATCAGGAGCCATGACTATGGCAGATGCATTCGCAGTTGTCAGAAAAAGAGGAATCTACATGCAGGAGGCTGTTCCTACAGGTGGAGCCATGACAGCGGTTTTAGGACTTGATCCGCAGGTCATTGAGGATATATGCAAAAAGACAGCAGATGAGACAAATTCAGTTGTATCGGTAGCCAACTATAACTGCCCTGGGCAGATTGTTATCACAGGAGAAAAGGCAGCAGTAGATGCCGCCGCAGCAGCATGCAGCGAGGCAGGCGCCAAGAGATGTGTACCGCTCAAGGTAAGCGGACCTTTCCACTCAGCAATGCTTAAGGGCGCAGGCGAAAAGCTCGCAGATGCACTTGAGAGTGTAGAAATCCACGATATCAAGGTGCCATATATCACAAACGTCACAGCAGACTATGTGAAGTCACCGGCAGATGTCAAGGATTATCTGACAAAGCAGGTTTCATCGTCAGTGCGCTGGCAGCAGACCATCGAGCGTCTTATCGCAGACGGTGCAGATGAGTTTGTGGAAATCGGACCGGGACGCTCACTCAGCGGATTTATGAGAAAGATAAATAGAGACGTAAAAGTCGTAAACATAGACAAACTGGAGGATTTTGAAAAGTATGTTAACAGGTAAAAATGCCCTGGTTACTGGCGCAAGCCGCGGAATTGGAAGACAGATAGCTCTTACACTTGCCGCAGCACACGCCTTTGTAATAGTAAATTATAATGGTTCAAAGGAAAAGGCAGATGCCGTTGTTGCAGAGATAAAGGCAGCAGGCGGTGATGCAGTTTCTTATCAGTGCAATGTATCTGATTTTGACGAGTGCCAGAATATGATAACAGCGCTCATCAAGGAGTACAAGCACATAGATATCCTCGTAAACAACGCAGGAATCACAAGAGACGGTCTCATCATGAAGATGAGCGAGGCAGACTATGACGCAGTGCTCGACACAAACCTTAAGGGTGCGTTCAACACAATCCGTCATATGTCACGCTATTTCCTGAAGCAGAAATCAGGAAGAATTATCAATATTTCATCAGTTTCCGGAATACTCGGAAATGCAGGACAGGCCAACTACAGTGCCAGCAAGGCAGGAGTTATAGGACTCACAAAGGCTGTAGCCAGAGAGCTTGCCAGCCGGGGAATCACAGCAAACGCAGTGGCACCGGGCTTTGTAGAGACAGAGATGACAGATGTGCTTGCCGATGCGGCAAAGGAGAATCTTTTATCACAGATTCCGCTTGGCAGACCGGGAAACACAAAGGATATCGCAAACGCAGTATTATTTTTAGCATCAGATGCAGCAGGCTACATCACAGGCCAGGTGCTGTCTGTTGACGGAGGAATGGCAATATGAGTAGAAGAGTAGTTGTAACAGGACTTGGAGCAGTAACACCAATCGGAAATAATGTGGACGATTTCTGGACATCGGTAAAGGCCGGAAAAATCGGATTTGACCACATCACAAAATTTGACACAACAGATTATAAATGTCACATTGCAGCAGAGCTTAAGGACTTTAACCCACAGGATTTTATGGACAGAAAGGCTGCAAAGAGAATGGAACCATTCTCACAGTACGCTGTAGCTGCTGCAAAGCAGGCAATTGATGACAGTGGACTTGACATCGAAAAGGAAGATCCATACATGGTTGGCTGTGCCATCGGTTCAGGTATCGGAAGTCTTCAGGCTATGGAGCGCGAGACACAAAAGCTTTATGAAAAGGGACCAAACAGAGTCAATCCTCTGCTTGTTCCGCTTATGATCTGTAACATGGCAGCAGGAAATGTTTCTATCCAGTTCGGTCTCAAGGGAAAGAGTATCAATGATGTAACAGCCTGTGCTACAGGAACAAACACAATCGGTGAGGCATACAGAAGCATCCAGTACGGTGAGGCTGACGTGATGGTAGCCGGTGGTACAGAGGGCAGTGTATGTCCTATCGGAATCGCAGGATTTACAGCACTTACAGCGCTTTCTACAGTAGATGATCCGGCAAAGTGTTCACTTCCGTTTGACAAGAACAGAAGCGGCTTTGTAATGGGTGAGGGCGCAGGAGTAGTTATCCTTGAAGAGCTTGAGCATGCAAAGGCAAGAGGTGCAAAGATTTATGCAGAGGTAGTCGGATACGGCTGCTCATCGGATGCATACCATATCACATCTCCGCAGGAGGATGGCGCAGGCGCAGCAAGAGCCATGACCAATGCCATGAGCGATGCAGGTGTCACACCGGCAGATGTAAAATACATCAATGCTCACGGAACAGGAACACATCACAATGATCTCTTTGAGACAAGAGCAATCAAACTTGCGTTCGGTGATGAGGCTGCAAATCTTAAAATCAATTCAACAAAGTCTATGATAGGACATCTGCTCGGAGCAGCGGGAGCTGTTGAGTTTATAACATGTGTGAAGGAAATCCAGGATGGATTTATACATAAGACTGTTGGCTATGAGACTCCTGATGAGGAGATTGACCTCAATTACTGCAAGGACAGCTATGAGGAGCCTGTTGAGTATGCACTTAGCAATTCACTGGGATTCGGTGGACATAATGCAAGTATTCTGCTCAAGGCTTATAAATAAATAGCTTCTGCTTTTTAGGGCTTCGCGAATTTAGACTGTGAGGTCCGGTGGAGCACACAGTATATTCCTCATAAAAAATATGAAGTCAGTCACGGTATTTTGCACGGACAGGCTGTGATATGGTGCTAGTGCTTCATGCTATTGGAGCAGATGGAACGCCGTGACAGTTCATATTTTTCATTCAGAACACACTATGTGCTTTCCGGCTCCACGTTATTGAGCGCGAAGCATGTAGATAAATTGCTTCTGCTTTTTAGGGGCTTCGCGAATGTAGGCTGTGAGGTCCGGTGGAACACACAGTATATTCCTCATAAAAAATATGAAGTCAGTCACGGCATTTTGCACGGACAGGCTGTGATATGGTGTTAGTGCTTCATGCTATTGGAGCAGATGGAACGCCGTGACAGTTCATATTTTTTATTCAGAACACACTGTGCGCTTCCCGGCTCCACTTTGCGGAGCGCGAAGCGTGTAGATAGTTTAGAGCGAATTGAGAAAGGATAGATGTATATGTCAATTATGAATACGCAGCAGATTATGGATATTCTGCCGCACCGCAGTCCGTTTCTTCTCATTGATACGGTTGAGGAACTGGAGCCGGGCGTAAAGTGTGTGGCTAAGAAGAATGTGACTATGAATGAGCCGCATTTTATGGGACATTTTCCGGGAAATCCGGTGATGCCGGGAGTGCTTATTATTGAGGCTTTGGCGCAGACCGGTGCAGTTGCCATTCTTTGTCAGGATGAGTGGAAGGGCAAGACTGCATATTTTGCAGGCATCAATAATGCCAAGTTCAAGCAGAAGGTGGTTCCGGGAGATACGCTGGAGCTGACCACTGAGATTATAAAGGTTAAGGGTCCTATCGGTGTGGGCAAGGCTGTTGCCAGGGTAAACGGCAAGGTTGCCTGTATGGCGGAGCTTACATTTGCAATAGGTTAATTGCATAAGGAGACATGATGAAGTTATTCAAGAAGAAAGATAAAAATATAGAAGCTGAAGAGATTTTAGCAAAAAACGCTGAGAGCGCAAAAACAGCCGCAGATGGCAAAAATGCCGGTGCAGCACAGGAAGCAAAAGAGGATGTTCCTGAGACAATTGTTTGTCCAAAGTGTGGCAAGACTGTGCTCAAATCAGTTGTAAAACAGCACAAATACGTTTGCTATGAGTGTAATTATTATTTCCGTGTGCGTGCTAAAAACAGAATCAGAATGGTTTCCGACAAGGAAGCATTTGAGCCATGGTTTACAGAGCTTACAACAGGAAATCCTCTCAATTTCCCTGAGTATGAGGAGAAAATTGCAAAGACTCAGGAGAAAACAGGACTTTCTGAGGGCATTGTCATCGGTAAGACAAAGATTTACGGTGAGGAGACAGTGCTTGGTGTAATTGATTCAAGATTTATGATGGGAAGCATGGGTCATGTGGTTGGTGAGAAAATCACAAGCGCATTTGAGCGTGCCACAGAGGAAAGACTTCCGGTTATATTATTCTGCTGTTCAGGCGGTGCCAGAATGCAGGAGGGTATCATTTCACTGATGCAGATGGCTAAGACTTCAGCCGCAGCAAAGCGTCATTCAGAGGCAGGACTTTTATATGTGCCGGTACTCACAGATCCTACAACAGGTGGTGTGACAGCCAGCTTTGCAATGCTTGGAGATATCATTCTTGCAGAGCCAAAGGCACTTATCGGTTTTGCGGGACCTCGTGTTATCGAGCAGACCATCGGACAGAAGCTGCCGGAGGGCTTCCAGAGGGCAGAGTTCCAGCTTGAGCACGGCTTTGTGGATATGATAGTTGAGCGTGAGGATTTAAAGAAGACTCTTTACAAGATTTTACGTGCTCACAGACCTACCACTGGCTATGCCAATTTTGATCCACTTCACTCAGACGACAATTACGAGCCGACAGAGCTTATGAAGGAGCGCGAGGCAAAGGCTAAGCCATTTAAGGTATGGGATAAGGTCAGCGCTGCAAGACAGATTAAGAGACTTGCATCGGTTGACTATATGGACTATATCTTTGATGAGTTTATGGAGCTGCACGGAGACAGATATTTCCGCGATGACCCGGCTATCGTAGGTGGAATCGCTTACTTAGACGGCCAGCCGGTCACAATTATCGGTGTTCACAAGGGAAAAGACCTTGAAGACTGCGCAAAGAGAAACTATGGTATGCCATCACCTGAGGGCTACCGCAAGGCACTGCGCCTCATGAAGCAGGCAGAGAAATTCAACCGTCCGATCATAACCTTTGTCAATACATCAGGAGCTTATCCGGGAATGGAAGCAGAGGAAAACGGACAGGGTGAGGCAATCGCAAGAAACCTTTATGAGATGAGCGGCATCAAGGTGCCAATCCTTTGTCTCATGATAGGAGAAGGCGGAAGCGGCGGAGCTTTAGCTCTTTCTGTAGGAAATGAAGTGTGGATGATGGAAAATGCCACATACTCAATCCTCTCGCCTGAGGGTTTTGCATCTATCCTTTGGAAGGACGGAAAGCGTGCAAAGGAAGCCGCAGAGGTAATGAAGATTACAGCACACGACTTAAAGGAGCTTGATGTCGTGGATGATATAATACCTGAGTTTGGCGGAGCTGACGAGGATGCTCTTTCATCAATCGGAAACTACATGAAGGGCAACATGAAGAAATTCTTGGAAAAAGAAAGCAAATTGACAAAGGACCAGCTCTTGGAGGAAAGATACAAGCGTTTCCGCAAGTTCTAGTCCCGGAAAGGAAATTCTATGAAGATAGTTGGAACAGGAAGCTGCCTGCCACAGAGAGTGGTCTCAAACGATGACCTGGCAGCCATAATGGACACATCTGACGAGTGGATCAGCTCGCGTACAGGAATAAGAAACAGATACATTGCAACTACTGAGACAACCACCTCACTTGCCTGTGATGCAGTAAAAAGTGCGCTGCAGGATTCGGGAATTGACGGAAGTGAGATAGACCTGATAATAGCGGCAAGCGTATCCACAGACAAAATCGTTCCATCGCTCGCATGTCAGATTCAGGCTGAGATAGGTGCAGGCAGTGCAGTGGCATTTGACATAAATGCCGCATGCTCAGGCTTTTTATTCGGGCTTGCCACAGCAGATGCGTATTTTAAGACCGGCAGATTTCACAAGGCAGTCGTAGTGGGAGCAGAGGTCCTTTCAAAAATAATGGACTGGAATGACAGAAGCACCTGTGTACTCTTCGGAGACGGAGCGGGAGCAGCGGTTGTGACAGACGAGGGCGATGCTTTTAAGGGCTTTGTACAGGGTTCTGACGGAAAAGGCGGTGAGGCGCTTGACGGAGACAACCGTCCAGTAGTCAATCCGTTTACCGACAATGGAAAGCAGTCTGCACTCGGTGGCTATGTCACCATGGACGGTCCTGCTGTATACAAGTTTGCGGTAAAGACAGTGCCAAAGGCTATAAATGAGCTGCTTGATGAAATCGGCTGGAGCGCAGATGATGTGGATGTCTATGTGCTGCATCAGGCCAATATCCGTATTATTGAGTCGGTTGCCAAGAGGCTTAAGCAGCCTATGGACAAATTTCCGACCAATTTACAGCAGTGTGGAAATATTTCTGCGGCAAGTGTGCCGATTTTGCTTGATAAAGTCCGCAAAGATGGTATGATAAAGCATGAGGAAAAAATAATTTTATCAGGCTTTGGAGCAGGGCTTACATGGGGAGCCTGCGCCATAGAGTGGCAATAGAAAGAGGTATTTATGACGGCAGATGAAACTTTAAATGAATTATTGGTGTGTCTGTTCAAGGATTTGACAGAGATAGAGGGCAGATGTCTGATAACAGACGAATTTTCTGATATTTCTATCAACGATATGCATATAATAGAGGCAATAGGAGTCGATGAGCCAAAGCGCTCCGGCACCGTAGCCAAGCTTATGTCTATCACTCTGGGCACGCTGACAAAGGCAATAGATGGTCTCACCCGCAAGGGATACGTGAACCGTATCCGCAGTGAGGAGGATAAGCGTGTGGTAAAGCTCTCACTCACCGGCAAGGGAAAGAGTGCATACTATCATCATGAGCAGTTTCATCGTCATATGATAGAGCATATAAAGGACGATCTTTCGGACGACGAAATGAAAGTTCTTATAACTTCACTTGCAAAACTCTCGGATTATTTCAAGGTGGTATATTCCGATGATGAGGAGAATCAGTACCAAAACTGGGATAATATAAATGAAGATAATAAATAAAATGAATTTTTTTTATATAAAACTTTCAAAAATTACTTGATTATAGCAATAGATTTATATAAAATAAACTTGTTGATGTGAAAAATAATTTTGTAAAGGAGATATAAAAATGAGCTATGTTGATGAAGTACTCGAAGTAGTAAAGAAGAAAAACGCAGATCAGCCTGAGTTCTTACAGGCAGTAACAGAGGTTCTTGATTCTTTAAGACCTGTGATCGAGGCAAATGAAGAAAAATTCCGCAAAGAAGCTCTTCTTGAGAGACTTGTAGAGCCTGAAAGACAGATCAAATTCCGTGTTCCGTGGGTAGATGATAACGGACAGGTACAGGTTAATACAGGATACCGTGTACAGTTCAACAGTGCGATCGGACCATACAAAGGAGGTCTTCGTCTTCATCCATCCGTAAACCTTGGTATTATCAAATTCCTTGGTTTTGAGCAGATTTTCAAGAACTCTCTTACAGGACTTCCGATCGGCGGAGGTAAAGGTGGATCTGATTTCGATCCTAAGGGAAAATCTGACAGAGAAGTAATGGCATTCTGCCAGAGCTTTATGACAGAGCTCTGTAAATATATTGGTGCTGATACTGATG
>OJPN01002056.1_pt1 | contig 12727 bp, 4 predicted proteins | sample 1598511 | NCBI WGS metagenome assembly OJPN01 (sample SAMN03922485, study PRJEB24848) | human gut metagenome | isolation source: stool sample | host: Homo sapiens | place: Germany | collected 2011-05
CACAAGGAGGATAATGCCGTTTTTTACAGAGTAGGTAATCATCACGGCGATGGCCAACAGGGAGAGCAGGCCGCTTGCCAGCTTGAACGCGAAGCCGGAGCAAGACAGCAGCCCCGCGCACAGCCAGACGAACAGGGACAGGATAAGCGATAGCGGCACAAGGATAATTTTCAGAATGGACATTTGACGGCCTCCTTTTCAAAGACGTTATGCTTTTCTAATATCAGAATACCATGACAGCGCGCGCTTTGCAACAATGCGAGGCTTTTGCTTTGTGTGAACAGGGGCGGCGGAGTGACCGCCGCCCCTGCGACTTATTTCAGCGCCGCCAGCGAGGAAACGATTTTCTCTGCCGCCGTCCATATCCGTTCCTGACTTTGCTGAATGTCCTCCAAATCGGCCTCATAGATGCGGCCTGTTTCGTGAGCGCGGCGGGTAAGCTGGTTGAGGTTGTTGCTGGAATACCGAAGCAGGGACACCAGCTCCCGCAGCTCCGGAAGGTCGAGCTTCACCACATATCCGTCAATCGCCATCTTGCGGAGATATGCCGCCATGTTGGTGGTGCCGAACTGCGCCATCTTCGTTTCAATCATTTCCCGCTCCTGCGGCGTGACGCGGAATTTGAGCTGAATATCCCGTTTGCGCTTTGCCATCGCTCAGCGCTCCGGGGCTTTGGACTTCGCCGAAATTTTCGGCGAAGTTGTTTCAGGCGGCTTTTTCAGCTTATCCCGGACAGAGGTTTTCTGCCGCTCCTGTGCGTAGGCTTTGCGGGTCTGGCTGAGAAACAGATCCACCAGACCGGGATGGCTGTTGACGGCCAGATAGCAGTTGCGGTCAGTACCCCATGTGTCGGGATTGGCGGGGATGGACATGGCGTTTGTCCATGCCCGGTTGTCGGGTGAATACCGTCTGTCCCAATCCGCTTGACAGACGGTAATGGCGAGGATATAAAATGCGCGGTCATAGCCGAACTGCTGCACCACCTGATCGACTGCCGCTGCATCCAACCGGTTATCCCGGTAGTGGTCACGGATGGCGGTTTCAATCGCTTCCTTGCAGGCCGTGTTCGCTTGATTGGAAGCGCGGTAGGCCGCAAGCTCGTCATGCTCTCTGGCATAGGATGCCGGGTGTTTGTAAACGGGGAGATTTTTCATTATCGTGCCTCCATTTCTTTTTTGTGGGGCTTTTCCGGTGTGCCATGAACGGGCGGCGCTTTCAGCCTGTCCAGAACGGAAGGCCGCGTCGATTTTGCAATCGCCTGCTCAGGCTGCGGCTGTCCCTTGCCGTCCAGATTCAGTTCCATATCCAACTCAATCAGCCGCGCAGTTTTCGCGGCCAGCTCCTGCTCCTGCGGGAATGGCTTACCGACCTCAGCCTTTGCCGCTGCCTGCTGGTTATAGAGGTTTTCAAGCTGCTCCTGAACGCTGCGCAGACGCTCCGGCATTTTATCCAGCGCGTTCTCGATGCGGACAAGGTTGCCTCTGGCATCCGAACCGAGTTCAACGCGATGGGTCATCTGGCCTTTCAGCGTCAGCGTGTACGTTTTCCAAATGGAATCAAAAGCAACGGACATGGTAAAGCCGCGATAGCTGCCGATCTGTACCGGGTCTTTGCCCTTGACCTCCTTGCAGGTGTCCAGCAGTGCGGCACCGGCGTTTTCCTTATCGGTGAGCCGGTCGCCGCGAATCTCCATGCCGACAAAGCCCTCTGCCGGGAGCGGATGCGCTGCGAGGGTCTGCATATCCGCCTCCAGTCCACGAACAAAGCCCTTGTGTTCTTCTATCTTTTCCGGGAAGTATTTCAGCAGACTGTCCTCCAAGCGGAATTGCTTGCTGTTGTGGTCTGCCTTCATAATTTTGAGCTTGGACACCTCGATGTCCAAATCCATACGCTCTTTGATGCGGGGATCACCGGCACAGAGCGCCTTGATCTCCGCAAAGGACAGCGCCGTAGCGTCCACGTCCTCACAGGAGCGAACCGGGGATTTTGAGGTCATGATCTGAGAGATGAATTTTTGCTTGTTCTCAACGGTCTGCCAGAGGTAGGCGTCAAACGTCCCTTCGGTCACATAGCGGCAGACATGAACGAGCTTGTTCTGATTGCCCTGACGCTCGATGCGGCCTTTTCGCTGCGTGAGATCACGGGGACGCCACGGGCAATCCAAATCGTGAAGTGCGACCAAACGATCCTGCACGTTGGTGCCCGCGCCCATTTTGGCCGTGCTGCCCATCAGGACGCGCACCTGACCGCTGCGTACTTTTGCGAACAGCTCCCGCTTTTTGACCTCCGTATTGGCGTCGTGGATGAACGCGATTTGTTCCGGGGGCATACCGGCGTCAATGAGCTTTTGGCGCACATCCTCATAGACCGTGAACGGCGTTTCCGCGCTTTCCTCCAATGAAATCGCACTCTCCAGCGCATGGATTTCCGGGCTGTCCAGCGTACCGGGGGAAGCCTTTGCCGCCCGCTGCGAGGGCGTGGTCTTTGGCGTAGAAATGTCGCAAAACACAAGCTGTGTCAGTTTTTCCTCCTCGCCGTCACGCCAGTATTGGAGAATGTTCGCCACGCACTGATTGACCTTGGTGGTTTCCTCGTCGGGGAGCATGGGATTGATGATGCGCTGGTCAAGCCCCAGCTTGCGTCCGTCCGAGGTAATTTTGAGCATATTGTCCACATCCGGGCTGACCGCACCGCTGTGTACCTTGGACGCTCGTTCCGAGAGGGCTTTCACCATGTCCTGCTGGATCTGCGTGGGTTTGGTGGCGATGGTGTGGTACGCAACCTCCGGCGTGGGCAAGTGGAGCTGATCCGCCGTTTTGATGTCGGCGACCTCTTTGAACAGGTTCATCAATTCGGGCAAGTTGAAAAACTTTGCAAAGCGCGTCCTTGCCCGGTAGCCGGTGCCCTCCGGGGCAAGCTCCAGCGCGGTGGTGGTTTCACCAAAGCGGCTTGCCCAGCAATCAAAGTGGCCCATACCCATCTCTTGCAGCCGGTCATGCTGCAAATAGCGCTGGATGGTGTAAAGCTCTGTCATGGAGTTGGAAACCGGGGTGCCGGTGGCAAATACCACGCCGCGCCCGCCGGTCAGCTCATCCATGTAGCGGCACTTGGAGAACATATCCGAGGATTTCTGCGCATCGGTGGTAGAAAGCCCTGCCACGTTGCGCATCTTCGTATAGAGGAAAAGATTTTTATAATTGTCCGACTCGTCCACAAACATCCTGTCTACGCCGAGCTGTTCAAAGTAAATCACATCATCCTTGCGGTCGCTGGCTTGCAGCTTTTTCAGCCGCGCCTCCAGCCCCTTTTTCGTGCGCTCCAAGCTCTTGATGGTAAAGCTGTTGCCGCCTGCGAGCTTGGTATCCTGAATACCATCGGTGATTTCCTCAATCTGCTGGTGAAGGAGCTGTTCCTGCCGCTCCGGACTGATGGGGATACGCTCAAACTGGCTGTGGCCGATGATAACGGCGTCATAGTCGCCGGTGGCGATACGGGCGCAGAATTTCTTGCGGTTGTGGGTTTCAAAGTCCTTCTTGGTAGTGACAAGGATGTTGGCCGAAGGGTAGAGCCGCAGAAACTCAGACGCCCACTGTTCCGTCAGATGGTTCGGCACGACAAAAATGGATTTCTGGCACAGGCCCAATCTCTTGGATTCCATCGCAGAGGCTACCATTTCAAAGGTTTTTCCCGCGCCGACCTCGTGTGCCAGCAGCGTATTCCCGCCGTACAGCACATGGGCGATGGCGTTTTTCTGATGCTCCCGGAGGGTGATTTCCGGGTTCATCCCAGAGAAAACGATGTGGCTGCCGTCATACTCGCGGGGACGAGTGCTGTTCATTTCCTCGTTGTATTGCCGTACCAGCGTTTCGCGCCGCTCCGGGTCTTTCCAAATCCAGTCCTTGAACGCATCCCGGATAAGCTGCTGCTTCTGCGCGGCAAGGGTGGTTTCCTTGGCGTTGAGGACACGGCGCTCCCGTCCGTCTGCATCCTCAATGGTATCGTAGATACGAATGTCGCGGAGATTCAGCGCATCCTCCAGCAGCCGGTAGGCGCTGGCGCGGTCTGTGCCGTAGGTGGTGAACGCCGCCACATCGTTGTAGCGCACCATGCTCTTGCGGGAAACCTGCCATTCTGCGGTGTACGGGACATAGCTGATCTCGATCTGTCCGCGCAGATAGCGGGGCGTTTCAAAGGTTTCATACATGAATTGCTCGATGTACTTCTTGTCAAGCCATGTCGCACCCAGCCGCACCTCAATCTCGCTGGCTTCAAGGTCTTTCGGCTGTGCGGCAATCAGGGCATCCACATTTCCGGCAAAGAACGGGTCGTGCGCTGCCACGCGCTGCGCGGTGCGGAGCTTCTGCCGGACGTTGCCGGAGAGATATTCGTCCGCCGTCTGCCAGCCCTTCGCCCAATGCTCGCCGCCGTCCTGCAAGTCAAACGGGCCGCTGTTGGGTTCCTTGTAAATGACACCCTTCAAATCCTCAACGATCTGCGGGATTTTCTCGCTGCCGCCCATGAGGGAGGCCATGAAGTCGAGATCGACGCAGGCTTTTTCTCCGATGCAGACAGCAAGGGCTTCACTGGCGGTATCCACAGAATCTACGCTGCGCTGCTGCTTGATAGTGCGCTTGTGGAACATATCCGCCTTGCGCTCCAGCTTTCCGTCGTCGTCCAGCACTTCCAGTGAACACAGGAGGTAGTAAGAGGAATCGTCAGAGAACGCAAGACGGTTCGCACGGTCATTGATTAGGCCATGTTTTGCGGAGAACGCATCATAGAGGCGGTTTAGCTCGGCCTGTGCTTCCTGAATCCGGCTTTCTGCGCTGTACTCGTCCATTTGCAGGGCAATCAGCTCATTCACGCAATCCCGCAGCGCGACCATGCCCTTGACACGCTCGGCGGCGGTGGCGTTCAGCTCCGGTTTGACCATGCGGCTGTTTTCCCGGTAATACACCTCGCCGCCCACCACGGTGTAGGAGTAGTTTTTCACATTGGGGTCTGCGGGGATGGACGTGTCGATCTGTTCGCCCTCGCCCAGCTCTGGCAGTTCCGCCTCCTGATAGGTGCCGCGAATGTTTTTCACGGCATCATGGAGCTGATCTGCAAGTTTCAGCCCCTCAATGGGGACAACGGTGAAGTCCTGCTTGCCGTATTGGGTGCTTTCGGAGGTCTGCCTGCCTAAAATCATCTCCGGGTGGTCAACAAAATAGCGGTTGATGGCAAAGCCATCCTCGTTCTGGCCGAGGTATACCCAATCCGGTTCGATCTCAATGGGACGGTCACGCTTTTGGAGAAAGAGAATGTCCGAAACCACATCCGTACCGGCGTTGGCGCGGAACGCATTGTTGGGCAGACGAATGGCACCCAGCAGCTCCGCCCGCTGCGCGATGTACCTGCGGACTTCGGGCGATTGCTTGTCCATCGTGTAGCGGGAGGTCACAAACGCAATCACGCCGCCCGGACGCACTTGGTCGAGGGTTTTGGCAAAGAAGTAGTCGTGAATGGAAAAACCGAGCTTGTTATAAGCCCGGTCATCTACCTGATATTGTCCGAACGGGACGTTGCCCACGGCGAGGTCGTAAAAGTCTTTTCTGTCCGTTGTTTCAAAGCCCGCGATGGTAATGTCCGCCTTGGGATAAAGCTGCTTGGCAATACGTCCGGTGATGCTGTCCAGCTCCACGCCGTAGAGCTTGCTGCCCTGCATCTGCTCCGGCAGCAGGCCAAAAAAGTTGCCAACGCCCATAGACGGCTCCAGAATGTTGCCGGTCTGAAAGCCCATATTGCCGACCGCTTCATAGATTGCCTTGATGACGGTGGGGCTGGTGTAGTGGGCGTTCAGCGTGGACGCTCTGGCCGCAGCGTATTCCTCCGGGGAAAGTGTGGCGTAAAGCTCTGCAAACTCGTCCGACCAGTTTGGCTTATTCTCGTCGAAGGCATCCGCAAGACCGCCCCAGCCCACATAGCGGGAGAGGATTTCCTGCTGCTCCGGGCTGGCCTGTAAGCCCTCAAACTCCAGCTCTTGCAGGAGGCGAATCGCCGCCATATTTGCCCGAAACTTTGCTTTTGCGCCGCCGACGCCGAGGGCATCATCGGTGATGTGGAAATTCTGCGCGTCGCGGTGGCTTGCCGCCTTGAAGTCAGCGTAAGCGGCCTGCTCCGCAGCGGCAACGCTGGGAAAGCCCTGCCACTCGCCGTCAACGGGGATGGATACCGCAGGACGGTGTGCGGGAGGCTCGTCGATCTCGGCCTGTGAGATGGCATCATCAAAATCAGGCACAAACTCGCCCATTTCCGAGAGTGCCGCTCGACCTTCATGCTCCAGAATCAGCCTTTCTTCCTCGTTCATAGCAGGAGGTTCAGGCTTGGCGGGTTCCGCAGAGGGCGGGTCATGCTCCGGCTCGTCAAAGCGCAGGGTGCGAATCTCCACATCATAGGGGAGGTTGTTTTTGTCAGCGGGATACACCGCCACGGTCTGCTCGGTGTAGGCGGGTGCCTGTTCCGGCTGCGGATACCGCTCCATGAGCCGTGCGAAGCTCTCCCTGCTCTCCGCACGGGAAACGGGATAGCGAAGCGACGGATCGCGGAGAGAAATATCAAAAAGACCGATGCTCTCAATAATAAACGGCTTGCCGTCCTCCAAATATACCGTATCGCCTACGGAATACGGGAACGGTTCTCTCTGCGGGACAGGAGCTGTTTCGGGAACGTCTGTAACTGCTTCCTCTGGCTCATGCCAGCGGTATTGTTCCACATCCTCATCCGAAACATGAATGAGGTCGCTGAAATCGAGGTTTTCCAGCTCGTTGGTAATAATCTCTTGCAAAGAGCCGTACTGCCGGGTTTCCAGATGCTCGTCATCCAGATAGCGCTCCAGCCGGTAATTCACAAGGTCAATGTTCACCTGAATGGGAATCTCATCGTCGGTGACGGTGGTGTAAGCGACGCCAATCTTGGTGGGGTCGCTGAAATCCGCCTCTGAGCCGTATTCACTCCGGCAGAAGTCGGAGATCAGTCCCTTTGCACGTTCCATGAGCGCCTGCTCCGCAACACGCTCCGCATCCTGCATCACACGCTGGATAAATGGATCGCTGTTCAGCTTTTCGGGGTCAACTACTTTGCCGCCCACGATGCCGCGCTCGGCGAGGGTTTCCCGAATGACAACAGGGTCAATATCATCGAAATTGTCGCGTTCCGCCTCGGTGTAGAATTTATCCTCGCGGATGAGCTGCGCCAGTCGCCGCTGCACCTTCGGCCATGTCAGTTCGGCGGTTTCCGGGCTTCCAGCGCGGACGATAAAGAGATTGTTGCCCTCCTTGCCGCCGTACTCGTGAGCAAGCCATGCAGCAGTTTCTTTTTCACGTCCGTGCTGCTGCATATACCGCACTACGGCGTGTTTGCTCTCGATATTTCTGTTCCATGCACGGAGCGCATCGTCTATATCGTCCTGCGAGAGCGGTCGCAGCAGATCGTGAAGCCGCTCATAGGTTCCCTCAAAAACCTCCTGATGTAAGCGGCTGCGGAATTCTGGAACATCCGAAAATAGCCGGATAAGCTCCATATCTTTTGAATTGAGAACGGCACGGCGCACAGCGGCATTACACTCGATTTCCGCATTTTCCCGGTCAGAGTGACCGCAGGCGTTGCGATAGGCCGTATCCTCCGAAACCGCTGCCATCACCACCGGCCTGTAATGCTCCAAACGTTCCTGCACCGTGGGCTGAACTTGCTCTGCGGCGGGGTCGCGGAACACCCTCGTGCCGTCCGCGCCGAACTCTGCTTCATAAGCATTGATGGCGGCTTCTGCTTCATGGTCAATAGAGCGCAGCGTGTAAATGTGGCGCTCACCCCTAAAGTCTGACGCTTCGGCAATCGTCACGTCGTACTTATCGCGCAATTTCTCCACATACATCTCTAAATTGTTCGACGGAAGGCCACACATTTCCACACGGCCAGCGCCGGGGATATTGCGGGTGGTCAGGTTCATATCCAGCAGCTCCGCCGCCTGTTTTGCGTCCTCGCCATACATTTCAAAGAAATCCCCCACCTGAAACAGCACGATGTTGTCCGGGTGGGATTCCTTGATGGCGTTATAGCTGTCGTAGGCGGTGTTTCGCGCCACATCCTGTGCCTGCGCCTTATCATAAAGCGCCTGTTCGTCTGGTGTAAAATAGCGGTTCATCCGAATCAGCTCAGAGATACGCGAAGCGACCTTGTTCCAATTCATCTGAACATCTGCACAGCCCGCTTTTTTCAACGTGATGCCTTTGCTGCCGTGATCTTCATAGCTGCCGCTTTCTCTGGATACGGCATGGGTATGCCCGCCGATGCCGTACTCCTTTTTCAGAAAATCGGCATTCTCCTTGGGGGTGTGCGAAGTCTGGAAAAACGCATAGATGCGGGCCTTTCCACCCTCAAAGCTGCTTCCGTTTGCAAGAGAAGCCGAAATTTCATCTTCGGTGATAAACCTGCCGGTTGCTGGAATAGCCTCCATATCGGAACGGAATTCCTTTCGTGGAAGGGACAGATCTTCTAAACGTGTGAGAAGTGCCTGCGGCCGGTGGTAATGGAAGCGCAGCAGCGCACGGTTTTCGCGGTAGGCGTCCATGAATACCTTGTATTCTGACAGGAGCCTATCCCGGAACGCCGGATTCAGCAGATCGTCCGTCAGACGCTCCGTTTCCTCTGGAAAGCTGGTGCTATGGATATTGCCCAAGCAGGACAGATACCCCAGCGACTTTGCTTCATCCGAGAAATCGTGATAAAGGTTCCAGACATCCGCAGCAATACCCAGCCGCTCATAGCGCGGGGCTTCTGTGACTTCAAGATTGGTGGCAAATGTGCCGCCGTCCAGAAGTTCCTCAATACGCTCCGCCGCATCTGCCCAGCCTATCACTTGGGCAGAACGAAGATAGCGAGAGGTATCTCCGGTTGCAATATGGATACCATCGTCCCCGTACCATGCGGAAAGCCTGCCGTTATCCGTAATCAGGCCGTTGCCGCCGTGGTAAAGAGCTTTCAGAAATGCCGCGCGATCCTCTAAAGGTTTTTGCTTGGAGAATTCCGCAGCAATTTTCATCCGCGCTGCATCCGCATTACCGCCCGCGCGCAGGATGTGGTCAATATCATCCTGAGAAATGAACATAGAAAAAGCGGAGGGTGTTACACTCTCCGCTTCTGCGATGGATTGAATTTGTTCTGCCTCTGAGGGGAAGAAGGACATCTGTGCCCCAGCAGGGGCATCGAACATATTTAGCTGAACACCAGTTCCGTGAGGATCGTTTCCTCGGCCTGCGCTTTCAGCGTGTTCATCAGCCCTACCCACTTCATCGGGTCGCTGGCTTTCAGCGCTTCCGTCACGCCCGCTGACTTCATCAGCTCCGGCATCATCTGTTCCAGTCGGTTGTTCGCTGCCTCGTCGATCTCCCGCAGATGGGGGTACAGCTTCTCGGACAGCAGCAGGCTGTTCCACAGCACCGGACGATGCTCCTTCAGGTAATCCTTCCGCATCCTGCCGTACTTGCCCAGCGGGGCTTGCGGCTGCTCGGTCAGGCTCAGATCGGGAATCAGATAATCCCCGCTGCGGGTGTAGGTCAGTTCGCTCATGGCTTTCGCTCCTTTCCGCGATTTTCTCGCGCTCGTAATTCTTGATGGTGACTTCGATCTGCCGCAGCACCAGCTCGCTGGACTGGCTGATGGCCGTTCCAAGGGCGGCGACGGTCTGCGGGGTGTTGAAATCAAAGACGTTCAGAAAATCCTCATGCTCGAAGTAATCTCCCGGCTGCATCCCGCAGCGGGACAGCAGCGTATAGGTGGTGCTGACAACGGCGGCGTTCCGAAAAGCGGCTCCGATGTTGAACTCATCATAGTCCTCCAAAAAGGAGCCGTCAACGATGCCGACAATATCGCGCCGATTGTCGTGCCAGTATTCATCTACAAGCTGCGCCGCCACACGCTCCAACTGATCAGCAAGTCCGTTTTCACCGGAAACATCGAAGCGCTGTTCCAGCGCCGCAGATACCACCTCACGATGCTCTTGCCGGTATTCCCAAAGATAAGGGCGGCGAGAGTTCTCGCCGCCGCTGGTGTCGGAAACATCAAATACATATCGGAGTTTGGGTTGGTCGCTGCTGGTATCCACAAGGGCGATGCCCTTGCTGCCTCGCCGCACATAGCGGCGCATCTGCTTATTCCAAAGGTCGTATTCCGCGCAGGCCGTGGCTTCCGGGCGCTGGGCGAAAATCATGAGCTGTTCATTGTAGGGGTACTTATACAGCCTTGCGGCGGTGGTCAGAAATGCCGTCCACTTCTGGTAGCTTCCCGTGATCTGCTCCGCCGTGCGGTCTGCCATCTGCGCATAGAGCTGTACTTTACTCGGCATCCATATCCTCCTTTTCAAAATCGGGGAACAGGTCAAGCGCGTCATATTCCGCGTCGCTCATCCTGCGCAGCTTTGCGATGGCGCTGTCCGTCAGCTCCCGCAGCTCCGTTTCATCCGCAGCGAGGTAGCCGCGCATTTCCTCCAGCGCCGCGATCAAGCCCGTGCGGGTGCCGGTGTTGTAGAGGCTCATAAGTTGGCGTTCTTCAAAGGTGATGTTCATATCAAAGCTCCTTTTCCGCGCTCTTTTTGGGCGCTGTTTTGTGTGGACGTTCTTGGGCCGGTTGGCTTTTGAGCTGCTCCAGTACAGATTTCTTCTTTTCCCGGTGTGCCGCCTCTGCCAAATCCATCAAGGAGATGGACATACCGGCCTTGACCTGTGCTTCAAGGTCGGCGACGGTGGGCTGTTTGGGGCCGTTGTTGATAATGCCGTCGATCATGCCGTAATCGTCCTCCATCGACATCTCGGCGGCTTTCAGATAATTCTCCGGTTTCTGAAAGGCGGGCAGCTCCTGAAATCCCGTGCTGTCACAGTAGTGATAGGATACCTTGCCGTCCTGTTTCAGCGCAACGATGTCGCTGACGGAGAGGCTGTGTCCCACAAAATCGCCGGGGCGCTCGTCGTTGAAAATGTAGTAGAAGTTTTCAAGGATTCTGCCGGTATCATCGTCCGGGTACACCTCACGGGTATAAATGGCTTCATAGTTGGCCGGGTCAGGCGGCGCGGCCAGACTGCCGAGGTTGGCAAAACGCAGCTCCACCGGCGCATCCCGGCGCAGTTGGTAGATCGCCATAGAATCGGTGGGACTGTTCAAAAAACGCTGCTCCACATCGCGGGGTGGGATATGGCCCTTGACCGCATCCCAATCCGGTCTTGTGACGCCGAACATTCCGTCGTGCTTGATGATGTCCTCGGCTTCAAAGACCATTTCCTCGGTGTTGCCGGGATGGAGCATATAAACCGTGATGTCATGCTCCAGCAGCTCCAGCGCCCGGTCTTTGGAAAGCGGGAGCATATCGCCGTCCAGATACCCATAGCTGCGCATATCATCCACCGTCAGCGTGGGGTCAGGCATCGGGACGGCCTGTTCCAGCTCCGGGAGCATATTATCTGCCGCATCGGTGGGAACAGCGACTGCGCCGGTGATCTGTTCACCGGCACCGAGGGGCAGCTCGTTTGCCTCCTGCAAGTCTTTCAACAGCTCCAGCGGCGCAAGGCGGATCGGTGCGGCATTGCCAATATTGTGGAGCTTGCAAATTCCAAGCGCCGCTGTGGACAGTTGCTGTTCGGTGCCATCGAGTACGCCGCCATCCAGCACTTTTGCGGAACCGGCGTCATAGATGGTGTAATCAATGCCTGTGTCGCTGCGCTGAACGTGAATGTATTTGTCGTTGTCCACCATGTAGAGCTTTTCCGCCTCTGGCGCTTCCACACTTGGCTGTTCCGCAGCGGCCAAATTCTCCCGGTCTATGCCGCGCTCCTTGCAAATCTCCGCAAAGTGCCGGTCAATGTCCGTAATCAGCTCGGATGCCGTCTTATTGATAGTTTCCAGACTGGCTCGAAGCTCTTTCAGCTCCTTGCCCTTTGACCATGTGGCGATATAGCCGAAGCTGTTCTCTCCCGTTTCAATGCCGTAATACTGGCAGACCGCATAGGAAATGCTTTCGGCCTCGACCTCCTCGGTGTTGCGGCTCTTTTCGCCGGGGACAAGGATCGTCTCACCATCGTCCGCAAGCTCCGTCATGTGTTCATAGTCGTGGAGCTTGGCGTGGGCAATCTCATGGACGGCGGCGCATACCGTCTGCACCTCACTCATACCGGCGCGGATGGTGATGCTCTGCGCCTTAATGCTGAAAAAGCCGTCCGTATCCCGCGCAACGGGCTTTATCTCCATCGGAACGGGAGAAGCACGGCGCAGCGCCTCCATGAAAACCTCATACTGCTGCACATTGCCGCTCAGATCGGCGGCAAGCTGGGGCAAGGGCTTTCCCGCAGTCTGCGACACGTCAAAGACGGATACCACCTTGAACATAGGGATACGGATTTCCTTTTCCTCAATGACGGCCTTACCGTCTGCGTCCAGTATCGGCGCGTTGGTTTCGGGGTCGGTCTTGATTTCCTCGACCTTTTTCTTATAGGGAGTAGGAGCGATGATGCGGATACCTTTTTCGCCTTTCAGGACGTTCCTGCCGAACTGATCGCGCCACTTGTTGAAGCCCGCCACATGGGTTGCGTCGGGGCGCTGCATATAGATGAGCATGGTATTATTGACCGAGTAGCGGTGAAAGCGGCTCATAGTCTGTCTCTTATACACATCTGACGCTGCCGACGAAGGCTTAGGTGTAGAT
>OJPN01002065.1_pt1 | contig 12675 bp, 11 predicted proteins | sample 1598511 | NCBI WGS metagenome assembly OJPN01 (sample SAMN03922485, study PRJEB24848) | human gut metagenome | isolation source: stool sample | host: Homo sapiens | place: Germany | collected 2011-05
AATAATGCTACATCGTGTGGCGTTTCTGCGTAAATCCAGTTGCAGAAGCGCCACACTTTTTTTATCTCCGTGGGAGTTAGGTCTCCGACCGAGATAAATGCTCCGCAAGGATGCGCAGTGATTCTGATAGGAATACCAGAATCAAGCGCCAAGTCTCACGGGTGTTCGATTTAAATTGAAAGGAGGTGGGAAGTGAACGATAAAGAACAATTTTATAGACAGATCGTGTTGCAGAAATGCGTAAGTCCGGATTTAAAGGAGCTTACGCATTTCTTATTTTTTTAAGAAAAAGGAGATCATTATGGAAATTGGAAATCAGTTTTTGGGAACAGAGCGTATTGATAAGCTGATGCGTCAGTACGCGGTTCCCTGTATCATCTCATTGTTAGTAGGTGCATTGTACAATATTGTTGATCAGATCTTTATTGCTAACGCCAGCTATCTCGGCTCTTACGGAAACGCAGCTAATACCGTTGTTTTTCCGCTGACGGTTGTTGCACTGGCTATTGCTGTTATGGTCGGTGACGGCTGCTGTGCCTTTGTCAGCATGGCGCTTGGCCGGAATGAAACAGCCCGGGCAAAGCGCAGTGTCGGCAATGCGGTGGTTTTGATCATTGTAGGAAGTCTTATCCTGACCGCCGTATATCTGATCTTTGCAAACAGCATCATCGCCATGTTCGGCGGTACGATCAATGAGGAAACTTACCGGCATTCACAGGAATATTTCTTCTATATTACTCTTGGGATTCCGTTTTATATGTTTGGTCAGGCTTTGAATCCCATTATCCGTGCAGACGGGAACCCGAAATTTGCCATGATTTCCACATTGGCTGGCGCTGTTATCAACATCATTCTTGATCCGATTTTCATTTTCGGCCTTCAATGGGGCATGATGGGTGCAGCCATAGCCACAGTGATCGGTCAGGTGGTAACGGCAATTCTCGCCGTCTGGTATCTTCTCCATATGCGGATCATCAAGCCGGAAGCCGGTGACTATGCACTTTCTCCAAATATATTCGGACGGATGCTTACCCTTGGTATTACCAGCTTTCTCTCTCAGATCAGCCTTGTGGCCGCAATGGCAGCGATCAACAATATGCTCCGTAAATACGGTGCATTGGACGCTGTGTTCTCACAGGAGCAGTACGCACAGATCCCCATGGCAGTCGTCGGGATCGTAATGAAATTTTTCCAGATCGTCATTTCTATCGTAGTCGGCATGGCAGCCGGCTGTATTCCGATCGTTGGCTATAACATGGGTGCAGAAAAGACCATGCGTGTGAGGGAGCTGTTTACCCGGCTGCTTATTTCCGAGGCTTTGGTAGGTGCAGTCGCGCTCATACTGGCGGAAGGATTCCCGCATCAGCTTATCGCTATTTTCGGTGCTTCTAATGAAAGCAGCTACTATACCGATTTTGCTGTTAAGGCATTCCGTACCTATCTTTGCATGATGATCTTAGCGTGTATCAACAAGGCATGCTTCATCTTTTTACAGGCCGTGGGCAAGGCATTGGCATCTACCATGCTTTCCATGTTCCGTGAGGTAGTATTCGGAGTCGGCTTCGCATTGCTCCTTCCGGTTTTCTTCGGTCTGGACGGTGTTCTGTATTCCATGCCGGTTTCAGATATTCTGACCTTTATCATCTCGGCAGTGATTATCATAAAAACATATCATGAATTAAATGTGAAAGGAGCATAAGACGTATGAAAAACAGAGTGATTACGATCAGCCGTGAATTTGGCAGTGGTGGACGTACCATCGGAAAAAAAGTGGCAGAACAGCTGGGTATCCCCTGCTATGATGCAGAGATCATTCAGGAAATGGTAAAAGAAACCGGTTTTACACCGGAGTATGTAAAGGAAGCCGGTGAATATACGCCCGGCAGCTTCCTCTCATCTGCATTTTCAAACCGCTTATTTGGCCTCACAAATGAAGATATTCTGTGGGAGCATCAATATAAGGTCATCACGGAGCTTGCACAAAAAGGCCCCTGTGTAATTGTTGGACGCTGTGCTGATTACATTTTACAGGATAAGGCCGACTGCCTGAAGGTCTTTATCCACGCAGATATGGATTTCCGTGCCCGGCGCATCGTCGAGGTTTATGGAGAACGTGAACAGTCCCCGGAAGAGCGTCTGCGCGATAAGGATAAACGCCGTGCTGCATATCACCGGTTCTATACCGACATGAAATGGGGATATGCACAGAATTATCATCTGACACTCAACAGCGGTGTGCTCGGAATCGATCAGTGTGTAAAAATCATTGCTTCTTTATATTAGACAGATCCTCCGCGCTGCATTTCATCACAAATAAGAATCAGGATATAAAATTCCCTTTTCGGATCCGGAAAGGGAATTTTGTATCTATCCGCGCAGATAAGTGCTATAATATAATATTAAGATTATGCGGTTCGAAGTCCGAAGCAGGCTTGCCCGGAAGAATGCTTTTGACCCTGGGTCCACCAAAGATATGATTAAAGTCGGAGACCTGACTCCCACTGAGACAAATTTGCTGTTACTCACCACTAAAAAATGTGGAAGTCTTCTCGACTGAGATAAAAGGATCAATAAAAAAAGAAAGTGATGGATAAAAAATGCAGACGTATACTTATGTTTCCAAGGGAAAATTTAAATTAATGGAAAAACCGAAGCCGGTTCTTATGGATGAGCGAGATGCCATTGTAAAGGTAACACTTGCCAGCATTTGCTCAAGTGACCTGCACATTAAACACGGAAGCGTCCCCCGCGCTGTGCCGGGTATAACCGTCGGACATGAAATGGTCGGTATTGTTGAAGATATCGGCAGCGCCGTAACGAATGTGAAGCCCGGTGACAGAGTCACGGTAAACGTGGAAACCTTCTGTGGGGAATGTTTTTTCTGCAGGCATGGTTATGTAAACAACTGCACCGATCAGAATGGCGGCTGGGCTCTCGGATGCCGGATCGATGGCGGACAGGCAGAATATGTTCGCGTACCATTTGCAGATCAGGGGTTAAATAAAATCCCGGATCATGTTACAGACCGTCAGGCTTTGCTGGTTGGAGATGTTCTTGCCACCGGTTTCTGGGCAGCTCGTATTTCTGAGATCAAAGAGGATGATACGGTATTGATCATCGGAGCCGGACCTACGGGCATCTGTACGCTGCTCTGTGTCATGCTGAAGAACCCGAAGCGTATCATTGTCTGTGAAAGAGACGAAGGCCGTATCCGCTTTATCCATGAGCACTATCCGGAAATCCTTACCGTATCACCCGAAGCTTGTGCAGATTATGTTCGTGACAACAGTGACCATGGCGGAGCAGATGTCGTTCTCGAAGTCGCAGGAGCCGAATCCACGTTTCGCCTTGCATGGGAATGTGCAAGACCAAATGCGGTCGTGACGGTCGTTGCTCTTTATGACAAGGCTCAGACACTGCCGCTGCCGGATATGTACGGCAAGAACCTCACGTTCAAGACCGGCGGTGTAGACGGCTGCAATTGTGAGGAAATACTGCGGCTGATCGCAGAGGGCAGACTGAATACGGAACCACTTATCACACATACATACCCGTTAGACAGGATCGAAGAAGCATACACACTCTTTGAAAATAAGATGGACGGTGTGATCAAGGTAGCCATCGAGTGTTAATACGGTTCCCAATCCCGGTTCCTGGACACTGTATTTAAATTGTCTTCCCGGCAACCGATTCCGTTTCTCTATAATAACACAGTCCGCTGCATCCATACGGAAACAACATTCGCTTCATATCCCTGATATATTCCTCTTCCGTATCCACATGCTCAAGGATATCCAGAGCTGTCTTCAGGTTCCGGATATCCTTTTCCATAAAATCTACATAATTTCCACGCCCCACAAGCTTCAAATGGGTGATTCCGGCCTGTCGCAGCCGATACAGTGCGCAGAGCCCACATCCTGTCTCACCGCAGAGATAGCTGTCGGAATCATATCTTCGTTCCTCATACTCTTCGTTCGGTTTATCTGCGCTTCGTTCATCATTCGCATCCTTCACTGTGTTCTCCGTCCGTGAGACCAGCTTCTCCGTTTCTGAACCTTCTTCTTTTTTCTCTCTATTTCCTTTAACTTTTCCTATCTTATACGGGACCCGGCAGAGATGCCCCATCTCATCGCAGTGCAGGGAATTACAGAACGCTCCCGAAAACTGGCAGAGCTCGTTTAACGCAAATGCCTCAAATTCATATACACCCCTGCTGCCCTTTTCCCTCTCATGCCGGATCACCGACTCCATGTCCGCGAAGCTGTTCTTCCTGTGAAAGATAAGCCGACTGACATCCAAGCGGTCAAATACATCTATCATCCGGCTGTTTACCTCTGCCGTCTCCCCACTCAGATGGATCTCACAGCGGATCCCATTATTTTTCAGGTAGATCAGCAGCGCCGGATCCGCGATAATAAAGCTTGAAAATCCAAGCTCCGTACACCGGTGAAGGACATCCGCGATCTCCGGGTACTGCTCCGGTGTATAATAAAGGGAATTAAATGTCAGATGTACCGGTTTCCCATATTTTCTCACCAGCGCCGCCAGAATCCTCAGCTCACTCTCCGCCCCGATCTGCACGTTGATGCCAAGAACCTCGCGGCGGTTTAGCGGCAGCACCGTCCCGTATTTTTTATTCCATTCATAAGGTACGTATCCGCAGAAAAACTCATCTGCCCCGGCCTCGACGTACCGCACATATTCATCGATGGATCCAAGTCCCGCCGTGATCTTCATTGTATTTCTCCTTAAACTCAGCTTCTCAACTTCTGAAAGTTCGCATCTGCCACATTTCGTTTGATTTTTCGCGAGTACAATTCTGACTATCTGCTATTTTTAATTGCATATTAGTTACAGTAAATTTACTACGATTCTATCAATTCTTTTCTCTTTCCAACCTTCTGTATCCGCCATTCCGGAAACTGAACTCCCATCCAGCGCAAAGAGCGAATTATACCGCCCCACCATCTTCAAATGCTTCGGATACAGAAAGACTTTCTCTCTGCAATATCCCGGACACGATTCCGGCAGTTCCTGCTTTCCACGTTCCCCATTTTTACACGCAGCATACAGTGTACAATACTGGGAGGTATTCGTCTGATAAAACGGAACGTGGATGCTGTTCTTTCCTTCCGGAAATTGCTGCCTGTATCCGCAGGACTCCCACTCGTACCGCCGGATCCCGAACGTGTCCCTCAGATACGTCCGGTAAAATTCCGCATTCAGGCTGTTCTCCCGAAAATATCCTGTCTCTCCCTGCTTGTATCCCATCCGTGGATCCTTTTTTCTTTTATTTAACAGAGTCCCCATACACGGCACAAGAACTTCTTTTTCTTCCTTCCATTCCTTCCGCTCTCTCAAAAGCTCCAGCAGACCCCAGTCGTTTGCCGCGATCTCCAGAAATGTCTCCCGGTTTCTGCACCATTCTTCCAGCTCATCCAACAGTTTTTCCACCGGTTTCAGCATAAATTCCCGCAGATATGAAAATGTAACTGTCACAGCCAGACCTTCCGACTCTGCCTTTTTAAAGATCTCAAACAACTGCCGTTTTTCAGGAAACAGCAGATGGCAGAAGGCATTTCCCACATAGATCCGCTCTGGAACCGGCATTCGTTTTCCCAGCTCTTTAGCCCCATTCACGTTCCAGTACCAGTCCATAAAATCGCGGAATTTCATGGATAAATACCGCTCATAAAGCTCCGGACGGTCCAATTCCACAGCAACTTCGATATTCTTCCGTTCCTGCTCTTTATATTCTTTGTATTCTTTATATTCTTTGTATTCTTTGAGTTCAAAATCTCCTGCTGCGATGCAATTTCCCCTTATACCTGACTGATTTTCGATTCGCGTTTCCAGCCTCGCCCTGTCTTCTCCTTCATCAAACCATTCTTTTTTCTGTTCAATGAAATTCTCCGCAAACTGTTCATCCTTTTTTGCCGGATACCCGGTAAGCGCCATTGCAAGTTCCCCGTCCTCGCACTCCAGCTTCAGCCGCACAAATCTATCATACCAAAGGATCAGTTTTCCAGCGCATTCCCGGTATTTCTCCTTCTCCACAAACACCGAATACTCATATACCGGAATCCCCGGTCCATCTTCCACACGCACTTCCATCTCAAAAGAACGGATCTCAACTTCCGTATACGGATCCCCGCTTTTCTTCTCCTGACTCCCTGCCTTCAGCCCGTTGAAACCATCATAAAAACAGATCCGGAATCCCTTTACTTCGCGGATCTCATGCAATGTCCGAAAACAAAATCCTTGTTTCGCAAGCTCCGTGATCCGGATCTCCTGCCCGTCTGCAAATCCCGCCACAAGTCCGAACGGGATCATAAAAACTCCGTTTATTTCTCTCTTCCCTGACACTTTTCGTTCCCCAATTCAAATCTTTTTGCAGCATCATAGCTCACGCCGCTCGTGAATTACCCACCACTTAATTTTGAAGAAATTTGAAGTGGGGGCTTCTGGGGAATCCTTGGACTCCCGTTTAAGAAGTTTGATCTTTGAGTTTCCGCCCGCTCTCAGGCGATCCTTATTCTTACAGGCGTATCCACATCGCCTCTATCATATAGAGCCCTTAGGCTCACAATGTTACATTTACGCATGATATTTAAAGCACCATTGACATCAGCGTTGATCCGCCTTCCAGAGCGGTCCTGATACAGGCCACGGCAGATCCGGCGGCCGGAAAAGACCGGTGGCACAAGTCCTGCTTCTCCATATACGGGCATTTCATCCAGATCCCAGAAGGATGCCATGGAAGTATAGCTTTCCTCCTGTTCCACGTAGCGGATCCCATTCATTTCACACAGATATTTCAGTTTCCTGCGGAGTATCCCGAACGGAATTCCCACAAAGACCTGGTTCATCTGCCTGCCAAGATCTGAGGAGCGCTGGAATGTGGTATTGTAGCCCACGATCAGGGTTCCGATATCGTTCCGGATGCAGTAGGTGACCACCTGTTTCGCTGCTTTACCCATGTAGTCACGGACCTGGTTGTTTCTCTTCCTCTGCAAAACGGCCTGACGTCTGGTTGTTTTCTTTCCGTAGTGCTGCTTGTCTTTGACGCTCTGCAGGCAGGTGTTCCGCTTGTTGAACCACTGGTTGATGGATTTTAAGCGTTTCCCATCGATGAGGAAGCTTTCCCCTCTGTTGGAAACGGCCGTCATGAGATTGTCGATCCCGAAGTCGATCGCCAGTGCATGGGTTGGATTCAGATTTCTCTGAGCCGCTTCCACCTGATAGGTGTACTGGATCTCAAAGAACCTGGCGTCTGCTTTTGGGATGATACGGATCTCCTTAATGGTTTTATCTGCCAGGACCGGCGGGATGGTAATGGTGACCGGTTTATGATGCTTCTTATACGCTGCTGAGTACGGAAGGACAAACCGGTTCCCATTCAGTCTTACAAACCCGACGATCAGGGTTGCGTAGCCGTCTTTTGGAAGGTATTTGGGCAGCCTGCAGGATGAAAACGGATACTTCCCCTGCTTTGCCAGTTTCAACAGACCGAAGAAAGACTTAAAAGATCCATCCACTTCCTTAAGGATCTGCTGGGCCATGTTGGAATTCAGCAGCCGATAGTTTTCGGAAGTCTTTAAGATGGCGTAGTTTTTCTCATATGGAAGATACCGGCTATGTTCAAAGTAATGCTGCCGTACCTGGTAGATGGCCTGGTTGGTCAGGTTTTTGGCTGTGCGGCATAATTCCCGTAGAATGAGGAATTCATCTTTGGACAGATGCTTTAGCTGCTGGCATACGGTCAAATACAAAACGGTTCCTCCTTTCCTAATTGGTGCAGAACATATGTTCTGCACCAATTATAGCACATGGTTCCACAAAAGGGAAGAGAAAGAATTGTAATTGCTTACCGTTTTACATCTGTCTGTGTATCGTTATAGTGGCATTCATCCCGCCACCTACGAGGAATGGGGGTATTCTGCCGATTTTATGATAAACCAATAATGTGCAGCTGTACCTTTTATATAAAAGAATTTGCCTTGGCACATTCTCGCGCCTCGCGCAGGCGCTTGCGACAATCTGCATCTTCGCGCGAGTGCGCATTTTGGGCACGTCAGTGCCTTTTTATGTAACAGGAACTTCCTATAAATTTCCTGTTACATAAAAAAGGACCGCTGCCCCACAGATCTCTCTGTAAAGGCAACGGTCCTTTTCAGCTACAGGTTATTTTCATTGATACCATACACCGCAGGCAGCTTTCACTGTCTGCCGCGCTTCCTTAACCTTCGATCGCAATACGCTTAGAAGTTTCAACCTTCTTCTGCTCAACCGGTTTCGGAACGGACAGGCTTAAGATACCATTTTCAAATTTAGCCTTGATATCTTCCTGCTTTACATCTTCGCCAACATAGAAGGTTCTGCTCATTGCTCCGGAATAACGCTCCTGACGGATATAATGACCTTTCTTATCTTCCTCATCCTTATCAAGACCCTTAGCAGCGCTGACGGTCAGATAACCATCCTTCAATTCTGCAGTGATCTCATCTTTCTTGAATCCCGGAAGATCGATGTCCAGTTCGTAGGAATCTTCATTCTCCTTGATATCAGTTTTCATAACTCTCGAAGCATTCTTTCCATACAGCGGATTCTTCTTAGAAGTAAAGAAGCTGTCATCAAACGGGAACATATCATCAAATAAACTCTCTCCAAAAATACTCGGCATATACATAAATCATTCCTCCAATCAGAATATCTGAAATCTATTGTCTGGGAGATTCTGAAAATCTCCAGGACTTTTTGCATCCCTTTGATTTCTTTCTCTCTTCCTTTGTTCTGCATGTACTATAACACATATTATTAGCACTGTCAAGATGTGAGTGCTAATTTTTTGTGAATTAATTGTGAACTTTTTTCCTGCTCAAATATTCCTTATTTTCAAAATCCGCTGGGACAGTTAGAAACTATATGGCATCTTCTTATTTCTCTCACACTCCTCGTGCATAATCATGATCATACATGCATTGGTTTTCTGCAGTAGCACAATGTGATGTGCAATGGCAGGAAAATTTAAAGGACATAAATTAAGAACATCTTGAATTATTTTTCCAAACGCCTATAATATTGATAAGTTATCCATTTTGATGACAAAACTCTACTATCAACCGTAACGCTTCTGGACAGTTTATTCTATCCTCTAACAGTTACCCCCACAACCTGACAGGTATCGCCTTTTCCGGATATTTGTCAGCTCACAACAAGAAAGGCAGAAGCAAATGAGTTACAGTGTATATCTTCCTAATTACTCCATCGGTGAAAATTGTTACAAGGAACTTCCATACGTCGCAAGAAACTATGGAAAAAAGGCAGTCGTGATCGGCGGTAAAACAGCCATGGAAAAAACAAAAGATGCGCTCCTGGAAGGCATCAAGGGCTCCGATCTTGAGATCACGGATTTCATCTGGTACGGCGGTGATTCCAGCTACGAGAACGGCAATGCATTGATCGCAAATCCGGCTGTCCGCAACGCAGATATCATCTTTGGTGTCGGTGGAGGAAGAGCCTGCGACACCGCAAAATATGTAGCAAACGAACTTGACAAACCACTATTTACCTTCCCGACCGTTGCCAGCAACTGCGCGGCCGTGACTGCCATCTGTGTCATCTACAATGCCAACGGCACCTTCCGGGAATATTATTATCCGAAGCTTGCTGATCATACCTTCATCAATACCGCTGTTATTGCGGATTCTCCTTACGACCTCCTCTGGGCCGGAATCGGCGACGCACTCTCCAAAGAATGTGAAGCTGTTTTTTCCAGCAAAGGTAAGCACTTAAGCCATACTCCGTTAATGGGTGTCCAGCTCAGTAAAGTCTGCACACAACCGCTCCTGGATTATGGAAAAGAGGCACTCGCATCCTTAAAAGCGCACAAAGTCAGCGATGCCCTCATGCAGGTCACTTTGGATATCATCGTCTCCACCGGTATCGTTTCCAATATGACGACTCATATTCCGGATTATTACTACAATTCCTCCCTCGCGCACTGTGTCTATAACGGCTCCACGATCACGCGTCATGGTCACGAACACCTGCACGGCGAAGTCGTATCCCTCGGTGTTCTCTGCCTGCTCACCTATGAAGGCGCGAACGCTCTCCGTGATACGATCATGAAATTCAATGCCAGTATCGGTCTTCCGGTATGCTTCGATGATATCGATATCACCGAAGATGAATTTGATCTCATGGCAGATAGAATTCTTACTTCCACCGAATGGCAGTACCGCCCGCAAGATGTGACCCGTGAGAAATTTATTGCATGCATGAAAGAACAGAATAAGATCGGACAGGAATTTAAAAAACAGACTATGCTCTTATAAATGTACCGTGGAATATCTACATGCTATTCCGTCAGGAAAGTCATTAGAAGTTTTGCACAAGGCATTCATGAAGACGAACATATTTGCAGACTTTCCTAAACTCAGAGGTAAAATTAATGAAAAAGTTAGGATTAATTGGTGGAATAGGGCCAGAATCCACCATTGAATATTATCGCAGCATAGAATATGGCGTACAGAAAAAAAGTGGTCAAAATTTCTTTCCCAATATCACCATAGAAAGTCTTAATGTATTTGACGTACTCAATTTATGCAAAAATCAAGATTATGATGGGTTGACATATTATCTTCTCAACGGTATCAATCAACTTTCTGCAGCAGGAGTACAATATGCTGCTCTAACCGGAATCACAACACATATTGTTTTTGATGCATTATCGAAAGTATCTCCTGTACCGCTTGTTAGTATGGTAGATACCGCAAGTGAATTTGCCAAAGCACACAGATACAGAAAAGTTTGCCTGTTAGGAACTCTTCCAACCATGAACGGAACCTTTTTTCAGCAATCTTTCGAATCTAAAGGTATCGAAGTCATTACACCGGATGTGGCAGAGAAAGAGTATATTGGTAGAAAAATTGAAACAGAACTGGAACTTGGAAAAGTTGTATCTGATACTCAAAACAACTTTCGAACAATTGCAGAACGAATCATTCAAGATGAGAACGTTGACACAATCATACTTGGATGCACAGAACTCCCCTTGATTTTCAAAGGAATTGATTTATCAGTTCCATGCCTTAATGTGATGCAAGTTCACATTGATTCACTCATTGATTTAATTATGTCGGAATAGATACTTTCACCTATACCGCTGTTATTGTGGATTCGCCTTACGACCTCTTCGCGCGAGTGCGCATCTTTGGCACGTCAATGCCTTTTAATGTAACAGGGAATTCTTCGGAATTTCCTGTTACATTAAAAATAGGCTTCGCCTATTCAACTCATTACAATCACCAGCACGTTTCCCTCGAAGAAATGTACGAAAATGCAATGTCCAAGTTTCGCGAAAAGCGGGCTTTTTTCAATTCAAGAAAGCGCCACAAGCGGTCTTTCCTATGTTATCTGAATGCGCCTCAAAAAACAGTTTTTACATCTGTATTGTAATTCCAGCAAGAAAGGATTCCTCACCGGGAACAAGATCGAGATCACCGCCATGGCCTTCAATGATTTTTCGGACAGAGGAAAGCCCGATTCCATGATCATCAGATGTACCCTTTCGGGAGAGGAATGTTTTTCCCTCCTGCAAGGCCAGACCGTCGTAAGTGTTTTCAATCTTCAAAAAGTACATATTGCCTCTGGTTTCGCCTGCAATGAAAACGCGGCGCACCCCTTGCTTTTGGCGGCTGCACGCCTCAACGGCATTGTCCAAAAGATTGCCCAGCACCGTACACAGTTCCACATCGGTAAGCGGCATCTGATCGGGAAGATCGAGCCGCACCTGAAATTCTGTCCCTTGTGTCTGCGCCATGCCGTAGTAGTATTCAATCAGCGCATTTACAACGGGATTTTTGCAGAACGCAACATGGGAGTGACCCGATGATGCCGCAACCTGTTCCTCAACCTGTAACAGGAAGGAGCAGATCTCTGTCTGCCCATGTTCAGAGGCCATGCGGTCTATGGTACGCAGATGGTGTTTGATGTCGTGGATCAGCCTTCTGTTTTCTGCCGCTGCCTCAGAAACCTGACGGCTGTATTCGGTCTGCATAGAAAGCTGACGGATGACCTGCTTGCGTTCTTCCTGAAAAATCAGGCTGTTTCCATATCCTTCTATCACATCGCGCCAGAGGGAATAACCGATGGCTGTTGCTATGAAAAAGCTGCCCCATTCCAAAAACCAACCGCCGATAACCGGCTCATAAACCGGCAGAAGGCGATCCCATATAAAGGCGCAGGTTGCGGCTGCCGCAGCATAGAAGATCGGCCTGCTCCGTTTTTCTCCTCTGTGAATGGCAAGCACAGCGATGATAAGCAGATAGAGCGCAGATGCCGCCTTATAACAAAAGACCGATGCAGAGAAGAAACGAATAGCTCCAAGGGAGAGATGGGAAGCCATCATGCCATACACAAACGCATATACCAGGAAGGCAGCGCCCATTCCATTACTGATGGCCGCAGGCAGGAAGCCCGGCCTGCATATCCGGTTTTGCAGAACTACGATCAGCCAGGTAACCAGATAGATACAGAACAGTTCAATCGTGTACCAGGGGAATACGGGAACCGCAGCCAGCATATGAAGCACAGGATAGGATGACAGGCCGCACATGGCAAGGCAGATCAGTCCGAACAGGAATGTATTTTTCTGTTTCATCCGGCGGCTGA
>OJPN01002070.1_pt1 | contig 12641 bp, 12 predicted proteins | sample 1598511 | NCBI WGS metagenome assembly OJPN01 (sample SAMN03922485, study PRJEB24848) | human gut metagenome | isolation source: stool sample | host: Homo sapiens | place: Germany | collected 2011-05
CCGTGCCCCCCGCCCCTCCCGCCGACCCTGTGATCGCCGAGATGGATGACAAGGCCGCCGTGAGCAACGGCGACTGGGAGCTGCTGGAGCGCATCTTCAGCCGGAAGAAGTAAAGCAAAATCCTTGAAAATCAAAACCAGCTGTGAAGCGCGAAGCAACAGGCTTCGTCTCTTGACAGCTGGTTTTCTTTTTGGTGAAACCAGATCAGAACCGGGAGGTGGCCCCCTTGGACACAGAAAAAACAAGAGCGTTTTACAGCCAGCTCAGCGGCAAAGACTTGCCGCCACATGCGGACCTATATGATGGAGGTAGTGGCGGCCCAGAAGCACGCCGCCACGGCCCGGATGGAGCTGGTGCCGGGGTTTTACGCCCTGTACAGCCGGGCCTTTTTGAGAATCATGGCCACCAGCGACCTGTGGGAGAGCGAATCCTTCCGGGGAAAAGATTCTTTCGGCGCGGACATCAGGCAGTGCCTTTGGCACACCGCCTGCGTGGAAAACGGCTGCGGGGAACTGTGCCGCCTGTTCTGCGACGTGGACGACGTGACCTATGGCGGCCTGAAAAAGATGGGCTTTTCCCGCACCAAGACCCTGGGCTATGGCGGGGACTGCTGCGACTTCCGCTTTTTCAAGAAATAAGAAGAGACCCCGGCCTGCTTCCAACGAAACGAGCCGGGGCCTTTGCGTGTCTTGCTATCTTGTCTGGGTCAGAAAAACAGGACCAAAATAGAAGTCAGAATGCCGCAGATGCACAGGGAGACGGAACTCATGGCCCCCTGCAACGTGCCGATCTCCAGGGCCTTGGCGGTGCCCAGAGCGTGGCTGCACGCGCCGATGGCCACGCCCTCGGCCACCGGGTCGGTGATGCGGAACAGCTTGGCAAAGGTGGGGGCGAAGATGGCGCCCACCACGCCCGCAATGACCACGGCGGCGGCGGTGACGCCGGGGATGCCGCCCAGGTTTTCAGAGATGGCGATGGCGATGGCGGTGGTCACGCTTTTGGGCAGCAGGGCAGAGGTCATGGAGGAGTTCACCGCCATCAGCTTGCACAGCAGCAGGACAGAGCCCACGCTGGTCAGCGTGCCGACGAGACAGCCCACGATGACGGGCAGGAAGTATTCCCCCAGCAGCTTGCGCTGGTTATACACGTTCAGGGCCAGCACCGCCGTCACCGGGCTGAGCATCAGGGTGAGCATGCTGCTGCCCTGGAGATAGTCGGCGTAGGGGATCTTGAACACAGCCAGCACCGCAATGACCACGATGGTGGCGATGAGCATGGGGTTGCAGAGAATAAAGCCCGTCTTCTTCTGAAGAAACACGCCCACGCACCAGGCCGCGCAGGTGAGCCCCAGACCGAAGAAGGGGGAGGAGAGCATGGCTTCAAGCATGGTGAGACTCCTTTCTCCGCCGTGCCCGGAGCATCAGCTGGATGGACCAGGCGGTGGCGGCATAGACTAGAGGGGTGGTGAGAATGGCCGCACACAGAAAGGGCAGCAGGCAGGCCAGCAGGGACTCCACGTGCTCGATGATGCCCGCGCAGGGAGCCACGAAGAAAAAGGCCATGTTGGCCACTAGAAAGCGGCACACCCGGTCGATGTGCCGGGGCTTGACGATGCCCGCCATAAGCAGGGCCAGCAGCACCAGCATACTGATGACGCTGGCGGGCAGGGCGATGGGCAGCAGGGCGGAGATACCCTCGGACACCAGACAGATGCCGAAGATGATGGCCAGTTCGGCCATGATGTTCATATGGATCAACTCGCAATGCAAAAAGTCTCGCCTGTGAGCCAGGCGGAAATAAGGCCGCCGCGGGCGTTGCGTCTGCCCGCGGCGGCGTCGATCATAGGGAAAAGGGGACAGGCACTCAGTTCCAGATGGCGGTGGCGAAGTAGTCCTCGGGGGTCTCCGCCCGGCGGATCAGGCGGGTGGAGCCGTCGGCCTGGAGCAGCACCTCGGCAGAGCGCAGGCGGCCGTTGTACTGATAGCCCATGGCGTGGCCGTGGGCCCCGGTGTCGTGAATGACCAGCAGGTCGCCGATGTCGATCTTGGGCAGCATCCGGTCCACGGCGAACTTGTCGTTGTTCTCGCACAGGGCGCCGGTGACGTCGTACTGGTGGTCGCAGGGCTGGTCCTCCTTGCCCATGACGGTGATGTGGTGATAGGCACCATACATGGCCGGGCGCATCAGGTTGGCCGCGCAGGCGTCCACGCCGATATAATCTTTATAGGTCTGCTTCTCGTGGAGGACCCGGGTGACCAGATGGCCGTTGGGGGCCAGCATAAAGCGGCCAAGCTCGGTACACAGGGACACGTCGCCCATACCGGCGGGGACCAGGATATCCTCATAGGCCCGGCGGACCCCCTCGCCGATGACGGCGATGTCGTTGGCGGGCTGGTCGGGGAGATAGGGCACGCCCACGCCGCCGGACAGGTTGATGAAGGTGATGTGGCAGCCGGTCTCGTTTTTCAGCTCCACGGCCATCTTGAACAGAATGGCGGCCAGGGCGGGGTAATATTCGTTGGACAGGGTGTTAGAGGCCAGGAAGGCGTGGATGCCGAACTCCTCGGCCCCCAGCTCCTTCAGGCGGCGGAAGGCCTGGGTCATCTGGGGCCGGGTCATGCCGTATTTGGCCTGGCCGGGGTTGTCCATCACCTGAAAGCCCTCCTCAGATTCCCCCAGGGTGAAGGTGCCGCCGGGATTGAACCGGCAGGAGATGCGCTTGGGGATATAGCCGATGGTGTCCTTCAGAAAATCGATGTGGCTGATGTCGTCCAGGTTGATGGTGGCCCCCAGCTTGGCGGCCAGGGCGAACTCCTCGGCGGGGGTGTCGTTGGAGGAGAACATGATCTGATCTCCGGCAAAGCCGCAGCGGTCAGACATCATCAGCTCGGTGAGGGAGGAGCAGTCGGTGCCGCAGCCCTCCTCCTTTAAAATTTTCAGGATCTGGGGGTTGGGGGTGGCCTTCACGGCGAAGAACTCCCGATAGCCGGGGTTCCAGGAGAAGGCCTTGTACAGCGCCCGGGCGGTGTCCCGGATGCCCTTCTCGTCATACAGGTGGAAGGGGGTGGGGTACTGCCGGGTGATGGCCTGGAGCTGCTCCAGGGTAACAAAGGGCTTTTTCAATGTATTCGCTCCTTTTTCTATAGTATCCGCGTTCTGTCATTGCGAGGAGCGCAACAACAGAGTGTAAATCTTCCAGTAGCTGAAATAAAAATCAGATATAGTTTATCGGCTGCAAGGGAAAAAGTCAATGGCGGATGGCACAACGATGGGCCCCGGGGGACAAAGTTCTTGTACATTCGAGAAAAAACGACAAAAAGCTATATTTTCTCTTGCGCATTCCGGCGGATTCTGCTATGATATCACAGAAATCAGGAAGGGGGAGTCCGCTGTGGCCAAGCTGGAGAGAGCGCTGGAACACTTTAAGCGGATTCGTCTTTTCTTTTTGCGGTGACAATCACGTGGTGGTTGTCTCTTTTTTTGCGCGTGTTTGAATAAGAAGGGAGAAAAAACATGAATCCGAATCAACCTATCCGCGACGCCCGGACCCTGGGCGTGCCCAAGATGCTCATCCTGGGTCTGCAGCACATGTTCGCCATGTTCGGCGCGACCATTCTGGTGCCCATTCTGGTGCGGCAGTATGGTCTGCCCCTGAGCATCCAGACCACCCTGTTCTTTGCCGGCATCGGCACCCTGTTCTTCCATGTGTGCTCTAAGTTCCAGATCCCCGCGTTCCTGGGTTCCTCCTTCGCCTTTTTGGGCGGCTTTGCCACCATGGCCAACCTGGACAGCGGCATCTACGCCGCCATGGACCCCCAGGATAAGCTGAGCTACGCCTGCGGCGGCATCGTGGTGGCCGGTCTGCTGTATCTGATCCTGGCCCTGATCATCAAGCTGGCGGGCGTGAAGAAGGTCATGCGCTTTCTGCCCCCCGTGGTCACCGGCCCCATCATCGTGTGCATCGGCCTGACCCTGGCCCCCTCCGCCGTGAGCAACGCCTCCACCTGCTGGCCCCTGGCTCTCATCGCCCTGGCCACCATCATCGTGTTCAACATCTGGGGCAAGGGCATGTTCAAGATCATCCCCATTCTGATGGGTGTGGTGATCTCTTACATCGCCGCCCTCATCATGAACGCCTGCGGCGTGACCGTGATGGGCGCTGACGGCACGGCCCAGCCCCTGATGGACTTTACCGCCGTGGCCCAGGCCGGTCTGGTGGGCCTGCCCCCCTTCCAGCTGGCCAAGTTCGACGTGACCGCCATCCTGGTCATGGCCCCCATCGCCCTGGCCACCATGATGGAGCACATCGGCGACATGTCCGCCATCTCCGCCACCACCGAGCGTAACTTCCTCCAGGACCCCGGCCTGCACCGTACCCTGGTGGGCGATGGCCTGGCCACCTCTCTGTCCGCCATGTTCGGCGGCCCCGCCAACACCACCTATGGCGAGAACACCGGCGTGCTGGTGCTGTCCAACGTCCATGACCCCCGGGTCATCCGCATCGCCGCCTGCTTCGCCATCATCCTGGGCTTCATCCCCAAGATGGCCGAGGTCATCGGCTCTATGCCCTCCGCTATCGTGGGCGGCGTGTCCTTCATCCTGTACGGCATGATCTCCGCCATCGGCGTGCGCAACATCGTGGAGAATCAGGTGGACTTCACCAAGTCCCGCAACCTGATCATCGCCGCCGTGATCCTGGTGTGCGGCCTGGGCTTCTCCAGCGGCCTCACCTTCCACGTGGCTGGCACCTCCGTCACCCTCACCGGTCTGGCCATTGCCGCCCTGGCCGGCATCATCCTGAATGCCATCCTGCCCGGCAACGACTATGAGTTCGGCGCCAACCCCGAGGGCGACCAGAACCGGGGCATCCACGCCTGAGACACCCTCGACCTAACTTGAAAAAGACTGCGGCTGCCGTGATCTTCGCGGCAGCCCTTTCTGAATTTTTCGGGACCCTATCAACCCCACGGCTGAAAACAAGGAGGACACCATGACACAGTTCACAGGTCTGTCAGAGCGGGAGGCGGCCCTCTCCCGGGAGAAATACGGCAGCAACGCCATTCCAGAGTCGGAGCCCACCACCTTCTGGGCGGAGTTCAAGGCCACGTTCCAGGACCCCATGATCCGCATCCTGCTGGCGGTGGCCCTGCTGATGGTGGTCATGTGTCTGTTCGGCTATGCCGACGTGTATGAGCCCGCCGGGACCATCCTGGCGGTGATTTTAGTGGCCATCGTCTCCGCCAAGACGGGGGTGGCCAGCGACACGAAATATCGCCAGCTGAAGGGCAGCGCCAAAAAGGACCGGTGCAAAGTGTACCGGGACGGCATCATCACCATTCTGGACGTGGACCAGGTGGTGGTGGGGGACAAGGTGCTGCTCCAGGCCGGAGACAAGATCCCCGCCGACGGCGTGCTGATCCACGGCAATGTGCGGGTGGACAACTCCGCCCTGAACGGCGAGGCGGAGGAGTGCCCCAAGACCGCCGCCCCCCAGGGGACTCGGCTGCCCGAGGACATCACCGGCGACGTGTTCGTGGACGAAAGCTCTCTGTTTCGCGGCGCGGTCCTCTTCGACGGGGAGGGCGTGCTGGACGTGCAGCGGGTGGGCGTGTCCACCATGATGGGCCGCATGGCCCAGGAGATGCAGGCCGACGAGCCGGACTCCCCCCTGAAGGTGAAGCTGGCCCGGCTGGCGGGCATGATCTCTAAATTCGGCTATATGGGCGCGGTGGTCATCGCCGCCATGTATCTGGGCCACTCGGTGCTGCTGGTGGGGGGCTTTGGCCCCTATCTGGCCCAGGGCCTGGTGCCCGTGCTGAAAAACGCGGTGGACGCCCTGTCCCTGGCGGTAGTCATCGTGGTGTGCGCCGTGCCCGAGGGGCTGCCCCTGATGATCTCCCTGGTGCTGATGCAGAACACCAGCAAGATGCTGGACCACAATGTGCTGGTGCGCAAGGCCGAGGGCATCGAGACGGCGGGCTCGTTGAACATCCTGTTCAGCGACAAGACGGGCACCATCACCAAGGGGCGGCTGGAGGTGGTGGAGTTCTTCACCGCCGGGGGCATCACCATCCCCCTGGACGAGCTGGACCAGCACACCGCCACCAAGAGCCTGCTGGACCTGGCCATCGGCAAGAACAGCCAGTCCATGTTCGACGGCCAGGGCAATGTTGTCGGCGGCAACGCCACAGATCAGGCTCTGATGAAGCTCATCGGGGCGGAGGTATACGGCGACTTAGAGCGCAGCTGCGCCGTCACCGCCAGCCAGAGCTTCAACTCCGCCAACAAGTTCAGCCAGGCCTATCTGGCCGACCTGGGCAAGACCTTCTATAAGGGTGCGCCGGAGCGGCTGCTGGCGAAAGCCCGACGCTATGTGAGCCTGGGGGGCGAGATCCGGGACATCGACCCCGAGGTGGTGGACCGGAAGATCGACGAGTTGGCCGCCCGGTCCATGCGGGTGCTGGCCCTAGGCTATTCCCAGCAGGAGATGGTCCACGACCAGATCAACCCGGACACGGTGATCATCGGCTTTGTGGCCATCCGGGACGACGTGCGGCCCGAGGCCCGGCAGGCCATCGCCTCTGTCCAGCGGGCGGGCATCCAGGTGGTGATGATCACCGGGGACCGGCTGGAGACGGCGGCCTCCATCGCCCGGGACGCGGGACTGCTCCAGCGCAACGACGACCTGGCCATCACCTCCGCCCAGCTGAACCGGCTCAGCGATGACGAGGTGAAAAGAATCGTCCCCCGCATCCGGGTCATCGCCCGGGCCCTGCCCACAGACAAGTCCCGCATGGTCCGCCTGTGCCAGGAGATGGGCCTGGTGGTGGGCATGACGGGGGACGGGGTGAACGACTCCCCCGCCCTGAAGCGGGCCGACGTGGGTTTTGCCATGGGCAGCGGCACCCAGGCGGCCAAAGAGGCGGGGAAGATCGTCATCCTGGACGACAACTTCAAGTCCATCCGGGACGCCATCTGGTATGGCCGCACCATCTATCACAACATCCTGAAATTCTGCAAGTTCCAGCTGACCATCAATCTCACCGCTGTGGTGGTTAGCGCCATCGCCCCCTTCTTCGGGGTGGACGAACCTCTCCAGGTGACCCATCTGCTGTTTGTCAACCTGGTGATGGACGGCCTGGGGGCCATGATGCTGGGCAGCGAACCGGCCCAGAAGGCCTATATGCGGGAGAAGCCCCGCCGCCGGGACGAGAGCATCATCAGCCGCCCCATGGCCGCCCAGATCGGCGTGGCGGGCCTGTGGCTGACAGTCCTCAGCTTCTTTTTCCTGAAGGCCCCCTGCCTGGACGGCCTGTTCCAGACCATGGAGCAGCGCCTCACCGCCTATTTCGTCCTGTTCATCTGGAGCGCCCTCTTTAACGGCTTTAACGTGCGGGACGAAGGAGGGCACATCTTCCGGGGCCTGAACGAGAACCGGGGCTTTCTGCGGGTGTTCGCCATCATCGTGGCCGTTCAGGCGGTCATCGTCAACGCGGCGCTGATGCCCGGGCTGGGCTGGCTGGGCCGGATGTTCCACTGTGTGCCCTTTGCCCCGGCGGGGTGGGCCGCAGTGATCGCCCTGGCCGCCGCCGTCATCCCCCTGGACCTGCTCCGCAAGGGCGCTCTGGCCCTGCTGCACCCCAAGGCCCAGGAGCCGGACGAGGAAATATGAAGATTTCATAAAATCCGCCGGGGGTCCTTGCGCCGAAGGCAAAAATGAGATAAAATAGAAGCACGTTTAAGGATAAAGGAGGCTTCCCTATGGGTTTCTTTGATAACATGAAGGACCGCGCCGTGGACCTGGCTCAGGCCGGTGTGGCCCAGTCCAAGCGCCTGGCCGAGATCGCCAAGCTGAAGACCGCCAATATGGGCGAGGAGGACACCATTAAGAAGGCTTACATCGAGCTGGGCAAGCTCTATTACGCCGAGAAGGGCGCGTCCCCCGACGGGGCCTATGTGGCCGCCTGCGAGCGCATCGACGCCGCCCGCGCCGCCATCGAGACCAACAACGACCGCATTGCCGAGCTGAAGACCGCCGGCGACGCCGTCATCGTGGACGACGGCCCCATTGTGGACGGCCCCGTGGCCCAGCCCGCCGAGGAGGCCACCCAGGCCGACTTTGCCGAGGAGGAGACCGCCGCCCCGGAGGAGGCCCCCAAGACCGAGGAGTAAACGGAATATACCCTTTGGATCATTCGCCCGCCGCTGTGGTTTCAGCGGCGGGCGTTTTTCCTGCCCTGCTGGCGTCTATGGACCGCTATGCCGCGGCGGACCGGGCCTATCTGTTCGGCTGGACGGACGAGAAGCGGCTGGCCCTGCACATGACCCACGAGTGGTGCGCCCCCGGGGTGCGGCCCACCATGGACGAGATGCAGGACCTGCGCATGGCGGACATGCCCAACTGGGCCCCCAGGCTGCGCCGGGGGGAGGCCATCGTCTCTGACAACTGGGACGCAGAGCGGGAGCGGACCCCGGAGGAGTTCCGCCTGTTCGACGGCCAGGACATCCACGCCCTGATGGTATTCCCATTCTGGCCAACCAGACCCTCAGCGGCTACATCGGCTTTGACAACCCGGACCAGAGCACCTCCGCCCTGTCTGTCCGCTTGCTCACCTCCATCGGCGGGCACCTGGGCAGTCTGCGGGAGAACCTGTGGATGATGGCCGAGCTGGAGGAGAAGCGCCGCACCTTACAGGAGAATTTCGACGACCTCAGCCGGGAAAAGCACGTGCTGGACGCCCTGAGCATCGACTATACCTCGGTGTACTACTGCGACTTAGAGGCGGACACCATGCTGCCCATGAAGCAGGGGGCGGACACCAACGCTGCCGTGGCCGACAGCGAGCTGACCTCCGGCCACCAGAAGTATTCCTTCCGCATCCGGTATTACTATGAAAACTTTGTGGTGCAGGAGTCGGCCCCGGACTTTTTGGAGAAGATGAGCGCGGACTATCTGCGGGCATATCTGAAGGAGAAGGACCGCTTTGCCTATCGCTTCCGCACCCACCCCAACCCCGCCGGACAGCAGTATTTCGAGGTGCAGGTGGTCCGCCTGCGGGACATGCCCGGCTTTAAGGCGGTGATGGGCTATCGCTACATCGACGACATCGTTCTGGAGCAGGAGCGCCAGCGCCAGCAGCTGGAGCAGGCCCTGTCCACCGCCACCACCAACAGCGAGATCGTGGATTCCATCAGCAAGATCTATTGGCTGATCTACCGCATGGACCTGGTGTCCGGCATCTATGAGGAGGTGTCCGCCGGGCAGGAGATGCACCGCCTCACCGGCAAGTGGGGCCGGACGGACCAGGTGTTTCAGGAGGTGCGGGAGACCATCGTCGCCCAGGAGCACCAGGAGCAGATGCGCCGCTTTTTGGACACCAGCACCCTGCCCCAGCGCCTGCGGGACACGGAGAGCGTGGCCATGGAGTATCACGCCGCCGCCCGGCAGACGGAGCAGGAGGAGCGCATCGACCTGACCGGGGTGCGGGTGCTGCTGGTGGAGGACAACGACCTGAACATGGAGTGCGCCCGGTTCACCCTGGAGCAGGTGGGCATGGAGGTGACCAGCGCCTGGAACGGCCAGGAGGCGGTGGACGCCTTTGCCCAGTCCGACCCGGGGCAGTTCGACCTGATCCTGATGGACGTGATGATGCCCGTGCTGGACGGTCTGGGGGCCACCAGGGCCATCCGGGCCATGGACCTGCCCGATGCCAGCGCCGTGCCCATCTTCGCCATGACGGCCAACGCCTTCCCCGAGGACATGGCCCTCAGCCGCCACGCGGGGATGAACGAGCACCTGTCCAAGCCCCTGCGGGAAAACGAACTGCTGAAGACCATCCGCCGGTATGTGAAATCAAGATCTTGCTGATTTTGCGACAAAAAACGGAAAATTGGCTTTTTCCGCCCAGCCAGAGACTGTCACAAGTCCCGGCTGGGCGGTTTTTTGCTGCCCGGGCTGGAAGGAGAGGAAGGCCGGACCAGGGATAGCAGCTCAATACGGCGGGCCATAATGAGAGGGCGGACGGCGGAGAAAGCCGGGCGGCTCTCTTTTTATTTGCGACAAAAAAGACAGTCGGCCGGCAGCCGGTACGCAAGAAGGGGGGAGGGCGTTTGAAGAAAAAGCGGGAAAAGGGCTGGCGGACGGCCCTGGCGGGGATGGCCTGTCTGGCCATGCTGCTGGGGCTGACCGGGGAGCAATTCCGGGCCGGGGCGGCCTGGTCCCCGGGGCAGCAGGGCGGCGCGGTGAGCCGAAGGGTGGTGCCCCTGGGCCGTGCGGTGGGCATCAAGCTGTTTTCCGACGGGGTGCTGGTGGTGGGCCTGTCCGCCATCGAGACCGACCAGGGCAGCAAAAGCCCAGGCAAGGACTGCGGCCTGAAGCTGGGAGACGTGATCACCCACGTGGACGGGGACCAGGTGGACACCATCCAGCAGGTGCAGACTTTGGTGGCCCGACATAAGGACCAGCCCCTGACCATCCAGGCCATGCGGGGGGAGAAGCAGGTACAGCTGACCGCCGCGCCGGTGGCCAACCGCCAGGGGACCTATCAGCTGGGGGTGTGGCTGCGGGACTCTATGGCGGGCATCGGCACCATGACCTTTTGGGACCCGGACACCGGCGTGTTCGCCGCCCTGGGCCACGGCATCAACGACGTGGACACTGCGGCGCTGATGCCGCTGGAGTCCGGGGGCATCATGGCGGCCACCGTGTCCGGGGTGGAGCGGGGCCGGGTCGGCGCGCCGGGGGAGCTCCACGGGGACTTTGACCTGACGGCGGACCTGGGCAGCCTGTATGCCAACACCAGCCAGGGGGTGTTCGGACGGACGGCCCAGCCGCTCTCTGACCGGGCGGAGACGGTGGAGGTGGCCCGGGCGGACCAGGTCCGCACCGGCCCGGCCACTATCCTGTCCAACATCCGGGGAGATCAGGTGGAGGAGTTCCAGGTGGAGATCACCCATGTCTCCCGGTCCGGGGACGGCACCCGGAACCTGATGCTGGAGGTGACCGACCCTAAGCTGCTCTCGGCCACCGGGGGGATCGTCCAGGGTATGTCCGGCTCCCCCATCCTCCAGGACGGACGGCTGGCCGGGGCGGTGACCCACGTCCTCATCGACGACCCCACCCGGGGCTATGGCATTTTTGCCGAAAATATGTGCCGGGCGGCGGATTGATGGGAAAGCGCGGACGGGAAGGGGGTGAAAAACGCCCTCTTTCCGCCCCCGTTTTTTCAGCGATTTACAAGATAAGATAGCGTTCCCTGTAACCGTGAAAAATATCAGAACCAAGGATCAGAAGAAGAATGTTGTAAAATCAGGATAATATCGGAAAAAGCATGTCGAAACCCCTGAAAAATATATGACAGAAAATGGAGAAAACCCCTTGCATAGGTTGTCTGAATATGGTAAATTATAGTTGGTCAGTCGAAATGACCAGGGGTGACGCGAACCGGAGGAAAAATTTGTTTGGAAAAGGAGGCAGTGTCCTATGGATGGGATCAGACGGGTTTTGCTCGCAGACACGGGGGAAGAATTTCGGTTGGGATTTGCCGCGGCCGTGGAGAACGAGCCGGATATCCAAATCATAGGCCAAACAGGAGACGGGGAGGAGCTGCTGCGCCTGACGCAGAGCCTTCAGCCCGACGCGATCGTGATGGAGATGGTACTCACCAGCCTGGACGGGCTGGAGGTCCTGGACGAGCTGGCCAAGCTGGAGCATCGGCCCAGGGTGGTCATCCTGTCCAGCTACATCCGGGGCAACGTGGCGGAGATCGCCGGGGCCAAGGGGGCGGACTATTATCTCACCAAGCCCTGCCGGGCCAGTACCGTGTGCGAGCGCATCCGCCAGGTGACCTCTGCCGCGGGCCTGGACCCGGAGGGGGAGGAGGACACCCTGAGCATGGAGACGCAGATCACCGCCATCATCCATGACGTGGGCGTGCCCGCCCACATCAAGGGCTATCAATACCTGCGGGAGGCCATTTTGATCGCGGTGGAGGACATCGACGTCATCAACGCCGTGACCAAGGTGCTCTATCCCGAGGTGGCCAAGCGCTTTGGCACCACCGCCAGCCGGGTGGAGCGGGCCATCCGCCACGCCATCGAGGTGGCCTGGGACCGGGGCGATTTAGAAACGCTGCAAAAGTACTTTGGTTACACCGTCTCAAACGCGAAGGGGAAGCCGACCAACAGCGAATTCATCGCCATGATCGCCGACCGGCTGCAATTGCAGCGGAAGCGGGCTTAACTTGAGCTTTTTCCCTGCTTGTGGTATACTGTCGAAAACGGCACGTGCCGCAAGATCGTGAGGAGAAAGCAAATGACGTTTGACTATATTCCCAAGGGCGTGTGCGCCCGTAAATTCACCATCCAGGTGGAGGACGGCGTGATCCGGTCGGTAAAGGCCGAGGGGGGCTGCAATGGAAATCTCCAGGGCGTGGCCGCCCTGCTGCAGGGCATGACCCCGGAGGAGGCGGTGCGGCGCATGGAGGGCATCCGCTGCGGCATGAAGAAGACCTCCTGTCCCGACCAGATCGCCCAGGCCCTGAAGGGTGTTATAACGTAAACGGTCAATGAAAACCTCCGGCAGACGGCCGGAGGTTTTTTTAGACCCCATTCGACTTTCTGCACCAACAGCTGCATACAGC
>OJPN01002072.1_pt1 | contig 12634 bp, 13 predicted proteins | sample 1598511 | NCBI WGS metagenome assembly OJPN01 (sample SAMN03922485, study PRJEB24848) | human gut metagenome | isolation source: stool sample | host: Homo sapiens | place: Germany | collected 2011-05
TACGAGATAGGAGTCCGTCTCGTGGGCTCGGAGATGTGTATAAGAGACAGAGCTAGTGTAACATCATCTGCAAGAACATAGCCACTCCCGCTACTGCAATCGACCGTTATTCCGTTATCCAAAATAGCTGTGATCGGCTCAAGTGAATCAATCTCTCCGTTATGATAATCATACTGAAAATGGATCTCTGTGCAGGTTAATTTGATGTTTGTAATTGTAATGGACACATCTTCTTGCTTATAAGGATCATATATCTGCATTTCGGCATCAGGTAATTTTGCAGTTTGAGGAAATTGGCTGCGGTCAAGCGTGAATGTAAAATCCCATGTTCCCTCTGCCAGCACTTTATCTACTTTTACATTTTTGTTTCGGACAAAGTTTGTCAACCTCAAAGTTATCTCTAAAGGGCTGTTATCTTGCTCGGTATCATTGTGACCCACATATTCATGCTTGAATAGCATCAAGGCCGTTCCGTCATTGTCAAGCCCCAAATATTGAGTTCCAAACCCTCCCACGCCGGAAGCGTCTGTAAAGGGATCTGGTTCAATTTTCGAGTCAAAGTCCTCAAATCCATAATCGTACTTTTCGGATAATTCCACGCCAGACACGCGTAACAGCAAATAGAAGCAGTCGTTGCCAACTGTCGCAGAATCCACACGAACCGTGACGCCTTCTGCAGATCGACTCATACCAATGTTCTGACTCAGATGGTCAATGATTGCAGCCTGATCGTTGCTCATAGGCTGTCCGATAAGTGCCTCCCATTGGCTGGCAAACCAGCTTTGAATATCAGAGCCATAGATGGCCGCAGCTGCAGCCACTCCCATCAAAAGGAGAGCAATTATAGCTGCGATCAAGACTATTGGAATACACCGAAAGTGGTGAACGCCTGTGTCTCGATATGCTTTCGCATCCTGTACGGCCTCATCATTGATTCCGCCGATGGCATCCAGAATGTTCTCATTCGTCATTACAAAAACGCCTCCCTTTCTAAAATGGATCGCAGTCTATGCCGCTGCCTATGTAGTATCATTTTCACCTTGCTCTGCGAAAAGCCAAACTGCGCGGCAATCGCTGAAATCGGGTCAAGATACCAATAGCGGCAGATAAAAACTCGTCGCTCCATAAGGGGCAGGCTCATTACAAAATCATTGATCATCCTTTCCAATGCTGCGGCTTCTACTTCGCGTTCTACGCTATGGCCGGATGGAACACAGTCCGCCAATTCATCCAGTGCTAACACAATTTCGCCGCCGCCACGCTTATCTGCGGTACGCCCCCGCCACTTATCAATGGATATTCTGCGGGTGATTTTTCCCAAGAACGCAGAGAGAATGGACGGACGGTGCGGCGGCATATTACGCCAGGCGCCAAGGTAGGTATCATTCACGCTTTCCTCCGCGTCCTCTGCATTTGAAAGAATATGATAGGCGATGGCATAGCAGTATTTCCCGTACTTTTCCGAGGTTTCTGTGATCGCATCTTCTGAGCGCGCCCAATAGAGAGCAACAATACGATCGTCCTCCATCCTCATTCCTCCTCTCGTTGTGATAGAGCCTCTTCACCTATCTACTCGATAAATTTTCGTTTTGGTCACAGGTTTTTTCAAAAATTTTTGATAACCAGCAAAAGACGCGGACCCGCGGGCCCGCGTCTTTTGCCAAGTATTTTGTTTTAGCAGCAGCCGTTGTTGCAGCCACAGCCATTGTTGCAGCCGTTGTTGCACCCGCAGCCGCAGCCGCCCCAACCGCCGCCGCAGCAGCAGCACAGGATGATGATGAGGACGATGATCCACAGACAGCCTCCGCCGCCCCAACCGTTATTGCAGCACCCCATATGAGTACCTCCCGTTATGAAAGTTTTGAGATGGCTGTTTGCCGCTCTCAATCCTATCATATGCGCCGGGGGCAAATGGGTTCTGGCCGGTCAGGCCATCTCAGACTATCTTAGGCCATCTTTTCGGAGAAGGCCCGGAGCATGGCGGCCACCTCCGCCCGGCTGGCGCTCTTCTGGGGGCTGAGGGTCAGCCTGTCGCTGGAGGAGCTGCCCATGATCCCCGTGCCCACCGCCCAGGACAGGGCCTCCCGGGCCCAGTCGCTGGCCTGGCTCAAGTCGCTGTAGCCGGACAGGTCGGCCCGCTGGTCGGTCTGCTTGCCCAGATAGTTCCCCGCAAAGCTGTACAGCAGCACCGCCACCTGCTGGCGGGTCACCTGCTGCTCCGGGGCAAAGGTGTCCGGGCTGGTGCCCGCAGTGATCTTCTGGGCCGCCGCCCACTTCACATAGGGGGCGTACCAGGCCGAGTCGGCCACATCCCGGAAGGACACGTCGGCGCTTTGCAGCTGCCCCGAGGGGGAGCCGCCCATGCGGTAGAGCACCGTCATCAGCATGGCCCGGTTCATGGCCCCGTTGGGGCTGAAATGGTGGTCGTCCATGCCGGAGAACAGATTCTTCTCATAGACATACCGCACCGGGTCATAGTACCAGTCGGCGCTGCTCACGTCATAGAACGGGGTGGTCGAGCTGCCGCCCTTGGTGGAGGCGTAGCTGCCCTGCACCCCCATGCTGGCCCCGCCGGACAGGACGGTGAACTGGGCGGAGGTGTCCTCCCCCACCAGATAGCGGTGATTTGTCTTCAGCGTCTGGCCGGAGGCCACCTCTCCCCCGGCGGTGACGTCCACCACCGCCCCGGCATGGGTTACCCGCACGGTGCCCTCCAGCAGCAGGACCCCGCTGCCCGTGGGCAGGGTGACGGTGTCCCCCTCCCCCCAGCTTTTGGGGGCCAGGGTGGCGCTCTCCTCCTGCTTGCTCCCGCCGGAGGTGTTCTTCCCCGCCAAAGAATCTAACGTGGCCTTGGCGCTGTCATAGGTTTGCTGCAGCTTGTTATAGGCCGCCGTTGTCCCCTTCTCCACGGCGGAGGGGATGAACGTATTGTTCAGATAGCTCAGGCTCACCAGCCCGTCCGGGGAGGTGAGGGCCCAGGCCCCGCAGGCCATGGCCGCCAGCACCCCGGCGGCGCACAGCAACCGGATCATTCGTTTTTTCATTGGGGCTCCTCCTCCGGCGGTTCGTTCTCCTTCTCCGACTGGGAGATCATATAGCTCAGGGCCAGCAGACTATCGGAGAAGTGGACCGACTCCACCACCACGCCGCTGTCCTGGGGGATGTTCAGTTCGTAATTGGTGAAGTTCCAAAGGCCCTTCACCCCGGCGGCGGCCAGCCGGTCCCCCGCCTCCTGGGCGGCGGCCATGGGCACGGTGAGCAGGCCCACGTGGACCTGGTGCCCGGCCAGAAATTCCTCCAGCCGGTCCATGTGATACACGGGCACCCCCGCGATCTGGGTCCCCACCACCTTGGGGTCTACGTCAAAGGCGGCCAGCAGCTGAAAGCCGTTGCTGGAAAACTTAAAGTTTTTGATGAGGGCACGGCCCAAGTTGCCCGCCCCCAGCACCACAAGGGTGTGGCCCTGGTTGATGCCTAAGATCTCCCCGATCTCCCCCTTCAGGCTGTCCACTTTATAGCCATAGCCCTGCTGGCCGAAGCCGCCGAAGCAGAACAGGTCCTGGCGGATCTGAGAGGCCGTCAGGCCCATGGACTTACCCAAGGCGCTGGAGGAGATGCGCACCACCCCCGCCTCCTGCAATTCCGACAGCTGGCGGTAGTACCGGGGCAGACGGCGGATCACCGCCGTGGATACTTTTGTGTTTCGTTTCATAGCTCTGTCACGCACGCACCTTAGAAAAGTGAGATTTTATGTTCAGTTTACTCTATCTCCCCCGCTCTGTCAAACCCTTTCCCGGGAGAACTGTCCCAGGCAGACTCAACGCAGCGTCGGTTGCGCCCGCCGGACTTCTCTGGCATAATAACCGTCAGGAGGGATCACCTATGGACCAAACAAAAATCGGACTGCTCATCCGTTCTCTGCGCCGGGAGCGGGGCCTGACTCAGCTGGAGCTGGCCCAGCGGCTGGGCGTAACAGACCGGGCCGTCTCCAAGTGGGAGCGCTGCCAGGGCTGCCCCGACGTCTCCCTTCTCCCCGGCCTGGCCGGGCGCTGGGCGTCCCGGTGGACAGCCTGCTGGCCGGGGATCTGGATGAGCAGGACAGCAACGGAGGAAGCATGAAACAGACTAAATTTTTTCTTTGCCCCCAGTGCGGAAATCTGATCACCGCCTCGGGCAGCGCCGTCCTGGCCTGCTGCGGGCGGACCTTAACGCCCCTGGAGCCCCAACGCCCCGACCCCGACCACCAGCTGACCATTGAACAGATGGAGAACGAGTGGTATCTCACCAGCCCCCACTCCATGACCAAGGCCCACCACCTGTCCTTCGCCGCCCTGGTCACCAGCGAACGGGTCATTCTGGTCCGCCGCTGGCCCGAGTGGGACTTTCAGGTCCGTCTGCCCCGTGGCGAGCACGGCCTGCTCTATTGGCACTGCACCCAACACGGGCTGTTCCGGCAGATCCTATGAAAAACTGACGGATCACAGCAACTTCACCCTTGTAATATCCACGGGAACGCTGTAGAATGAAAAATATTATTGATTCGTTAGGAGTATTCAGTCATGCAGCAAAATGCAAAGTTCATTCGCAAGTTGCCTATCCCTATGGATATTAAGAAAGAGTTCCCCCTGTCCGAGCGGGTCTCCGCCGTGCGCTGGGCCCGTGTGGAGGAGATGCGCGCCATTCTGGATGGCCGGGACAAGCGCCTGATGCTGGTCATCGGCCCCTGCTCCGCCGACCGGGAGGACAGCGTGATGGACTATATCCACCGCCTGGTCCCCGTGCAGGAGCAGGTGAAGGATAAGATTTTGATCGTCCCCCGCATCTACACCAACAAGCCCCGCACCAACGGCGCGGGCTATAAGGGCATGCTCCACCAGCCCGACCCCAGCAAGAAGCCCGACATGCTGGAGGGCATCATCGCCATCCGCCGTCTCCACACCCGCGCCGTGGAGGAGACCGGCTTCGCCTGCGCCGACGAGATGCTCTACCCCGAAAACTATCGCTATCTGTCTGACATTCTGGGCTATGTAGCCGTGGGCGCCCGCTCCGTGGAGAACCAGCAGCACCGCCTGGTGGCCAGCGGCATCGACGTGCCCGTGGGCATGAAAAACCCCACCAGCGGCGATCTGAGCGTGATGATGAACTCCATCTACGCCGCCATGGGCGACCACACCTTCCTCTATCGCGGCTGGGAGGTGGAGACCGCCGGCAACCCCTATACCCACGCCATCATGCGGGGCTATGTGAACGCCCAGGGCAGCAGCCGCCCCAACTATCACTACGAGGACCTGGTCCAGCTCCACGACCAGTATGCGGCCAAGGGCATCAAGAACCCCGCCTGTCTGGTGGACTGCAACCACGCCAACTCCGGCAAGCAGTTTCTGGAGCAGATCCGCATCGCCAAAGAGGTGCTCCACTCCAAGCGGCACTCCGCCGACGTGGACAGCCTGGTCAAGGGCCTGATGATCGAGAGCTATATCGAGGACGGCAACCAGAAGATCACCGAATGCACCTATGGCAAAAGCATCACCGACGCCTGTCTCGGCTGGGAAAAGACCCGGCAGCTGATCTTTGATCTGGCCGAGCTGCTGTAAGTCTCTCCCCCAAAATCTCACACAAAGCACAGGAAGCAGGAGCCGCCCGGCCCCTGCTTCCTCTTTTCACATCATTCTGACCAGTTCTTTTTTCAGCCGGGCTATAATTCGTTTTTCCAGGCGGGAGATATAGGACTGGGATATCCCTAAGTGGTCGGCCACCTCCTTCTGGGTGCGCTCCCGGCGGCCATCCAGGCCGAAGCGCATGGTGATGATCCGCCGCTCCCTGGGGGACAGGCGGGACATGGCCTGACGGAGCAGCTGCCGGTCCACGTCCGCCTCGATGGGCTTCATAACTAAATCCCCCTCGGTACCCAGCACGTCAGACAGCAGCAGCTCGTTCCCGTCCCAGTCGGTGTTCAGCGGCTCGTCAAAGGACAGCTCCGTCTTCTGGTTGGCCGTTTTGCGAAGGTGCATCAAAATCTCGTTTTCAATGCACCGGCTGGCATAGGTGGCCAGCTTGATGCTCTTGGCGGGCTGATAGGTCCCCACCGCCTTGATAAGGCCGATGGTGCCGATGGAGATGAGGTCCTCGATGTTGATGCCCGTGTTCTCAAACCGCCGGGCGATGTAGGCCACCAGGCGCAGATTGTGCTCGATGAGCAGATTCCGGGCCTGGTCGTCCCCCTGCTCCAGGCGGGCGATGAGGGCCCCCTCCTCCTCCCGGCTCAGGGGGGCTGGCAGGGTGTCGCTGCCCCCGATATACATGATCTTCCCCGGCTGCGCCAGCCCCAGCCGGGCTAGCAGCGCCGCCGCACGCTCTCTCAGCCCCCGCAGGAACCTGTTCATCCTCCATCCGTCCTTTCCATCATAAAGGGGCGATCAGCGCCCCATATCCGCCCCCGTCCGACACCGGCGTGGGAGACAGGGCCACCAGCAGCGGCCCCTTGTTCTCCCCCGCCAGTTGGATCTGGTCCACCCGCACCGCCAGCAGCAGGCCCCGGCTCACCCCCACCGCCCGATAGGGCAGCAGAGAGAACCGTCCCCGCCACGCCCCCCGGCCCAGCCGCACCAGGCCGGAGGCGGGGTCCTCCAGGTCATCCCGCTCCGGGCGGCACTCTTTGGGGAACAGAGCCGTCAGCCTGTCCCCCTCCGCCACCATCACCGGGCGGCCCGATGCCGGGTCGGTGAGGGTGTTCCCCGTGTCTACCAGGGCCACCAGCTCCGCCGTCCGCTCCCCTATGGTCAGCCGCACCGGCAGCAGCTCCCCGGAGGCGGCGGTGTGCCGCCCCACCCGGCTAAACGCCATGGTCAGCGCCCCATAGCACCCCGCCGCCGACAGCAGCACCAGCTTCAGGTCCAGGGGGGAGTAGATGACCCCGCTGCGCCCCAGAGCCAGACCCTGGCCGCCCATCAGCCCCACCGCCAGCACACCCCCGGCAAAGGCGCAGGACAATGCCAGAAAGATGACCCCCTGGCGGACCAGACGGCGGCTGCCCCCATAGGCCGCCAGCAGCATCAGCACCGCCGCCGCCCCCCGGCACAGAGGATGGCGGAGAAAGGCCAGCCCCGGCAGGAAAATGGCCACCGCGTACCCCCCGCCCAACAGGGCGCCCAGCAGAAAGCGCAGCCGGGCCAGCGGCTCCCCCGCCAGCCGGGCCGCCGCCAGCAGCAGCAGATAGTCCACCATGGCGTTGAGCAGAAACAGGGTGTCCACATAGATCACCGTCATACCTGTCCCCCCTGTCGTGCCCTCTATTATACCGGCCAGGCCGGGAGAAAGCGGTCACAATGGGGCATAGAAAAGGCCGCCTGCATTTTTAGCAGACGGCCTTTTTTCAAAATCAGACTTTTACGAAAGCCCCAGCAGCTCTCTTGCCTCCTCTCGGCTGTAACAGCCGTTTAAGACGTTCAGCAGGGCGTTGGCGCTCATGTGTTCGGGCAGCTCCAGCTGTTTCAGCAGCTCCAGGCGGCGGGCAGCGCTGTCCGGTCTTCCGGTGAGACCGGCGGCGAACAGGTCGGCCTTGGTCAGGGCGGGGACGGTCTTCGTATCCTGCCCGGGGGCCTCGTTCAAGACGGTGGCCCCGGCCCGGCGGAGCACCTGCTCCAGTACGGCGGGGGTCATGCCCTCCACCCCCAGCTTGCCCTCCTTCCCCCGCTGACGCTTGCGGCGCTCCTTGCCGTAGACGTCGGGGATATAGGCGTGCTTCACCTGGCTCTGGGGCACCGCCCCCCGGATGCGGTTGCGGATGACAAAGCCCGCCCCGTCCGAGTCGGTGAGGACGATGAGGCCCCGGCGCTGGGCCGCACGGCGCAGCAGGGCCATCTGCTCCGGGTCCTTGAAGATGTGAAAGCCCCCTGTCTCTAAGATCAGGGTGTCCACCACCTGGGACAGGGTGTTTTTGTCATAGCGGCCCTCCACCACAATGGCCTCTTTGATGCGCAGCATAGGTACTCTCCCATTCTAATTCTAATTTCGTGACCGTAGGGGCCGCTGTCCCCAGCGGCCCATTTTACGGTCTGGTTTCGGGCCGATGAGGACATCGGCCCCTACGGTCAGGTGGGGTTGGCCAGTTCCAGCATCAGGCCGGTGAGCAGCTCTTTCCCGTCCTGGCCGGAGGACTTCATGGCCAGGTCGATCTGGCCGCAGCGCACCACCGCCCGGCGGCACCACTTCAGGCTGAACCGCTTGGCGCTGCGCATCAGCTTCTCCGAGGGGTAGGGCTTGATGCCCCACAGCTGGGCGACATAGGCCGGTCCCCTGCCCTGCTCCAGGGCCAGGCGGGCGGAGTATAGCTGCCGCATCTGCCGCCCCACCGACCACATGATCTTGATGGGCGGCTCCTGCATCTGGTATAGCTCCCCCAGCACAGACATGGCCTGGTCGAACTTCCCCTCGCCGATGGCGTCGGTCATGCGGAAGACCACCGCGTCCAGCTGGGGGGTGGCCACCGCCTGGATGTCCCCCATGGTGATGTGCTTCTGCCGGGCGTAGGCCCCCACTTTCTCGATCTCCCCGATGAGGTTGGTCATCAGGTCGCCGCACAGAAAGATCATGTCCAGGGCCAGGCGGGAGTCGATGTCCTTGCCCAGCGCCCGGAACCGGCGGCGCACCCAGTCCACCAAGTCCCCCTGGTCCTGGCGGACGAAGTTGGCCACGGTGCCGTGCTCCTTGATGGCGGCGGCCAGCTTGGTCCGGGCGTCCCCCTTATAGTCGATGAGATCATAGACAAAGACCACGCACACATAGTCGGGCAGCTGAGAAAACAGCTTGATATAGCCCTCCCGGTCCTTCTCCCCGCACTTGAACAGGTCGAAGTCGGTCACCTGGACCATGGTCCGCTCCCCCATCATGGGCAGGCAGTCGATGGCCTCCTCCAGGGCGTGGGGGGACATGTCCTTTGGTTCGATCTGGTGGAAGTTGAAGGTCCCCATGCCCCCGGTGAGCAGCTGCTCCCGCAGGCGGCCCAGGTAATAGTCCCGGAGATAGGTCTCCTCCCCGTGGAGGATATACAGCTGCCCCGGGCGCTGGTCCGCCAGGTCCTTTTTCAGTTTTTGATATCCGGCGGTGTCCGGCTTCTTCTTGGGCGGCATGGCTGCCCCTCCTCGCTTTTTGGTTTAGTCTGCCCCGCTGCGGACGGTGACCGTCCCCTGTAGGTCGGTGCGGTAGATGTTGGTCCCGGCCAGGGCCAGCCGCTCCAGTGTCTCCTGGGCGGGGTGGCCATAGCGGTTGTTTTTGCCCACGGAGATGATGGCCGTCTCCGGCTGTATTTCATCCAGCAGGGGCTGGGTGGTGGAGGTGGCCGAGCCGTGGTGTCCCGCCACCAGCACCTCGATCTTGGGCAGCTGAGTGTGGGCGAGCAGCCGCGCCTCCCCCTGTCCGCTCATGTCCCCGGGGGCGAGCACATCAAAATCCCCGGCGGAGGCCAGCACGCACAGCCCCAGTTCGTTGGTCTCCCCCGCCGACTGCAAAGGTGGGAAGACGGTCAAACTTTGGCCGCCGGGGAAGTCCAGCCGGGTGTCCGAGTGAACGAACCGGACCTCCACGCCCCGCTCTGCCGCCAGAGTTAGTATCTCCTCCCGCAGGGGGTCGCCCTCCTCCACGTCGGGCAGGAGGAGCAGTTCCACCTCCACCCGGCGCAGCAGCTCGGGCACACCGTTGGCGTGGTCGCTGTGGTAGTGAGAGACCACCAGCGCGTCCAGCTTGTCCCCGCCCCGGGTCTGGAGATAGTCCGCCGCCGTGTCCCCCGCGTCCTGTACTCCGTCGCCGCCGCAGTCCACCAGCACCAGGCGGCTGTCCAGCCGGAGGAGGACGCTCTGCCCCTGACCCACATCCAGCACCGCTGCCGTCAGCCCACCGGACTGAAAGCTCAAGGCGGTGAACCAGAAGCAGGCGGTCAGCGCCGTCACGGCTGCGCAGCCGGGGATGATCCACCCCTTCTGTCCCCGCACCAGGGCCGCCAGGGCCAGCAGCAGGCACAGATAGACGACCCACGCCTTGTAATAGAAGGAATTCAGGGGCAGCGCGGCCAGCGGCATCCGCCCCAGGCTCTGCACCACCCAGTTCAGATAGTGCCCCAACAGTGTAAAGGGAAAAGCCAGCACAGCCGCCGGTCCAGGCAGCACGCAGGCCACCAGGCCCACGCACAGGCCGCCCAGAAATAGTCCCGCCACCGCCCACAGGGTGAGCAGGTTGGACAGGGGCGACACCAACGACACCAGGCCGAAGTGCAGGGCCGCCAGGGGCACCGTCAGCACCGACGCGCCCAGGGTGGCCGACAGGGTGGCCACCAAAAACCGGGGCACGGCCAGGGCCAGCCGGACCACCAGGCTCTTTCTGGGCCGGTCCAGGTGAAAGAAATCGATCATGGCATCCTGCACCCGGTCCGACACCAGCAGAATACCCGCCACCGCCCCGAAGGACAGCTGCAAGCCCACGTGGGCGGCGGAGAAGGGGTTCCACAGCAGCAGCACCGCCAGGGCGAAGGCCAGGGCCGTGAAGCTGTCCCGCTCCCGGCCCAGCAGCGGGGCGATCTGGAGCAGGGCCAGCATCATCGCCGCCCGGCTCACCGAGGGGGTCCCTCCGGCCACACCCCAGAACAGCACAGCCAGGATCAACGTACACACGGCCCCGCTCCGCTTGCCCCGGCCCAAAAGCAGGGTCACCGCCCCTGCCAGAAAGGCCAGGTGCATCCCGGACACCGCCACCGTGTGAGACAGTCCCGTGCGCTGGAGGGAGCTGGTGAAGGTATCGCTGAGATTTTCCCGCCCGCCGGTGACGATGCCCTGGACCACCGGGGCCACGTCCGCCGGAAAGGCCCGGTCAATGCCCCCTTTCAGCGTTCGGGACAGATAGGCTGGCCAGTACTGCCAGGAGGGCTCCGCCCCCGGCTCCACTTCCAGCTTGCCGTATAGATCCGCCTGGAGAAAGATGCCCTTGGCGGTATAGTAGGTGATGTCCTCCCCCGTGCGGGTGTGGGTGGCGGCGGTGCAGTGGGCCACCCCTGTCACCCGGTCCCCCGGACGCAAACTAGCCCCCTGGTCATCGGTGAACAGCAGGGCGGACAGGGCTTTTTCGCCCTCCTCCCCGCCCTCCACGGGGACCTGCCAGCGGCCATGGTCCCGGCTGACGGGCCACTCCCGGACCACGGCCTCGAACCGCACCGTCCGCCCGTCCAGGGCCTGGACCGGGGTCAGAACGACTTGGCGATAGCCCACTGTGTACAGCAGGCCCAACGCCGCGCCGCCGCAGATGAGAGCCGCCCGAAGGAAGTTCCGGCGGCGTTTTGCCTCTGTTTTCGCCGTACACCGGCGCAGGAGGGCGCACAGGGTCATACCCGCCAGGGCGGCCAGGCCCATGGGGAGCCAGCTGCCCTCCGGCAGGACCAGGGTGCTGAACACAGCGGCGGCAAAGGCAAAGGCCGCCGTGGCCAGAATACGCACAGGCTCCCTCCTCTCTCGCCGGGTCATACCAGGAATTTACGGTTTTGTCTGATCCAGGTCTTTAGGCTTTTTGATCTCCTCCCAATACCGCCGGGCCGCTTGCTCCGTCTTGTTGGGGCCAAAGTGGTAATACTGGGTCCCCGCCAGCTCGTCGGGCAGGTATTGCTGCTGCACCCAGTGGTTGGGGAAGTCGTGGGGATAGAGATAGCCCTGCTCCCGCTCCATCCCGGAGGAGTCGGCGTGGACATTCTGCAAGTGCCGGGGGATGTCCCCGGTCTTGCCGTGGCGGATGTCCGCCATGGCGGCGGCCAGACCCTCGTACACCGAGTTGGACTTGGGGGCGGTGGCCAGCAGCACCGCCGCCTGGGCCAGGGGCAGCCGTGCCTCGGGCAGACCCAACTGCAACGCGTTGTCCACGCAGGCTTTCACAATGGGCACCGCCATGGGATAGGCCATGCCAACGTCCTCGCTGGCCGAGCACAGCAGCCGCCGGATGGCGGTGAGCATGTCTCCCGCCTCCAGCAGCCGGGCCAGATAGTGCAATGCCGCGTCCGGGTCAGAGCCCCGCAGGGACTTCATCAGGGCGGAGGCGATGTCGAAATGGGCGTCTCCCTCCCGGTCATAGCGCATGGCCGACTTCTGGGCCACCGTCTCCGCGTCGCTCAGAGTGACAAGGAGTTTTCCTTGCTGGTGCTTGGCGGCACTGAGCAGAAGCTCCACCGCGTTCATGGCCTTTCGGATGTCGCCGCCGCAGGCCTGGGCGATGTATTCCTTCACCCCCGGCTCGCACTGGGCCTGGGCCCCCAGGCGCTGCTCCATAATGGAAAAGCCCCGCTCCACGGCGGGCAGGGCGTCCTGGGCGGTGATCTGCTTGAACTCGAACACCGTGGCCCGGGACAGCACCGCTCCGAACACGGCGAAGAAGGGGTTCTCCGTGGTGGAGGCGATGAGGGTGATGCGCCCGTCCTCCATGAACTCCAGCAGGGACTGCTGCTGCTTTTTGTTGAAATACTGGATCTCGTCCAGATAGAGCAGCACCCCCTCCGGGGCCAGCAGGGTGCCCACCTGGCCCATGATCTCCTTGATGTCAGAGATGGCGGCGGTGGTGGCGCTGTCTCTTATACACATCTCCGAGCCCACGAGACGGACTCCTATCT
>OJPN01002074.1_pt1 | contig 12630 bp, 9 predicted proteins | sample 1598511 | NCBI WGS metagenome assembly OJPN01 (sample SAMN03922485, study PRJEB24848) | human gut metagenome | isolation source: stool sample | host: Homo sapiens | place: Germany | collected 2011-05
CCTTCGTCGGCAGCGTCAGATGTGTATAAGAGACAGAGAAAAAACTCTAAGAATATATTTCAAAGAATCTCTTGCCACTTCTTTTCCACTAGGTACACTATGATTATGAGCAATTCTTACTGGTATATGACATGTCCAAGCCGCAAACAATGGAAATACACTTAAAGTATTTAAGTGTGAATGAACTATTGAATATTGATTTTTTTTTAAATATATTCTCAATTCTTTGATATATTGTGGGAGTTTTTGATAAGGCGGTAGCTTATAAAACCGCGCTCCCATATCAATTAACTCTTGTGGCGGTTCTACAGTAGAGTCTGCATCATAATAAAAATCAAATTGTATTTTACTTTTATCTATAGCACGGTAGTAATTATATACAACCATTTCTACTCCGCCAGCCCATAATTTCCCCATAATTTGAGCAACTCTAATAGGATTTTTTTCATCTATATTTTCTCTCATTCTTCCATTTCCAACTACTATTCTATAATTTATATGTTTATTTGATTCTCTCCATTTTCTTTCCGGACATCAAAAACAAGCAGATTCTCCTTCGCCTACTCCGGATCTCATCCTTTGTGACAGCTGGTATACAAAACAGAATCTTGTATAATTATATAAATACAATAACTTTTCTATTGTAATCTTCTGTACACATCACACTGCACCATCATTTTTCAAAACGCTTAGTACAGTCTTACAAAGAATACTAATATCCCCCTTAACACTCCACTCCCCAATATACTGTGTATCCAGCCTCACCACTTCCTCAAAGTCCGTGATATTACTCCTGCCACTCACTTGCCACAGCCCGGTCAGTCCCGGTCTGAATGACATTCTGGCTCTGTGATGTGGTTCATACTTCTCCCACTCATCGAGTGTTGGCGGTCTGGTGCCTACCAGGCTCATATCTCCCACTAGTATATTGAAGAATTGTGGGAATTCATCCAGGCTTGTTTTCCTGATAAATTGCCCGATTCCGGTTTTCTTCTTTCCGTTTGGCAGCACCTTATTGCCTATGATTCTCGGATCAAAGTCCATCTTAAACATCATTCCGTCACCCACTTTATTCTGTGCCATAAGCTCCTTTTTTCGCTCCTCGGCATCCATATACATGCTGCGGAATTTGTACATCTTGAACTTCCTGCCGTTTCTGCCGACTCTCTCCTGCGAGAAGAATATCGGTCCAGGCGATGCTATGTATATCGCCGGTCCCACAAATATCATGATGATAAGTGTGAACAGACAGCCCACCAGTCCTCCGACTATATCCATGCCTCTCTTTACCAGAAGCGCGCTGGTGTTGGCATAGTTCACGCTTGATGTGACTACGGTATAGTCGCCTATCTTTTCTATCTGCTTGTAGCCTCCCTGGGCTGTGCCGTTTTTGGCTATTCCTGTATGTACGGCTATTCCCATCTCAAGGAATATATCTGCCATCCGCTCCGGATATTCATCCTCGCTGCAAGGCGGGATGAGTACCTCATCCACCCACTCATCGCACGCATAGTCCAATATACCATCATGGTTTGCAACTATCGGTATGCCGCATATAGTCTCACCCTTCATGTCTGTATCCAGTGAAGCTGCTACTATCTTTGTATAGCCTATACAGCTTTTCTCCACTGTGCGCAGTGTATCACGAAGTATAGCATCAGGTGCTATGACAAACAGCGATTTTTTTGATACTCCAAAGTCCTTTTTCTTAAGGAAGCTCTTGAGCGCCAGTCTTGCTACATATGTTATTGTCACATAGATTGGAAACATGATATAAAATGATAATCGCGAATATATATCAGCCATCTGTGTGGTGAACAGAAACAGTGCTGTCACCAAAAATACAAGCATAGCGTGCTTACAGGTCGATATAAACTCATCCAGATATCCGCGTTTTAGGACATTCTTGAATGAGTCTGCCATTATCTCCACAAAGAAATCTATCAGAAGAAATGCTACCCCTAGTATACGGTAGTCCTTGTCCACATATGGGTTATTAAAGCCGAAGCGTATCGCATATGAAATAAAAAACGCAATAACGATGCATGCGATGTCTATAAGCATAAAGTCTATATGCTTTGTCCATCCTCTGCCTTTCTTTCTGTACATTCTTTCTAAATTCTCCTTATGGTATCTTTTATTTCCCTTTATACCTACTCTAGGGGAGGTACCTTTGTACCCCCCCCGAATTATTTTCGCCTGTTATGTTTTCTGTCTGTTTTATTCGGTTATTTGTATCTTTTTCTGTATCTAATCAGGGTTTTTCAATAACATATTTTCACCCATTTTTAATTCTTTGTCAATGAATATTAGGTTTTCTTTACAATTTTTGACACATTCGCCAATCTATATATTATTATCAGCTCAATAATTATACATTATTATATGTCGTACTGCTTATTTTTCCTCAAACAGTCTCTGCTTCCTCTCTATCATCTCATCAATCCTTGCGATATACTGCCCTACATCCTTGACATTTTCGCATCTGTCGATGCGGTGTGTGCCATCCGGATTCGGTACGGGCCAGACACGCTTGGTGCTTGCTCCGGCTCCGCAGGCCACGATGGTCTGCTTTTCCTCCATTATCAATATGTTGTATACGCCGGCCTTGCCCTTTGCCGCATAGCCCACGTTTTCCATGTTGCCTGCCATGCCCTTCTGCCTGTAGAGGTAGTATGGCTCAAGCCCCATCTGCTTACAGTAGGCTGCGCAAAGATCCATATGCTCCTGGGTGTTGACCATCTGCATATCTCTGTAGCGGTCTTTGAAGATGGTGAGTCTTGCAGCTCGCTTTACTGCGAGTGAGTGGATAGTGACGTTGTCAGGTGCCAGTTCCTTCACCAGCTCCATTGTGTGCCTTACATCATCGAGTGACTCCTCGGGAAGTCCCATGATGAGGTCCATGTTTATGTTGTCAAAGCCCAGCTCACGCGCGAGCTTGAAGCTTTGTATCGTATCGTCTACTGTGTGGTGTCTTCCTATTATATCAAGCGTCTGCTGCTTCATGGTCTGTGGATTTACTGATATACGGCTGATGCCGTTTTTCTTTAGTGCCAGGAGCTTTTCTCTCGTGATGGAGTCCGGTCTGCCTGCCTCCACGGTAAATTCCAGGCAGTCCTTTAAATCAAAGCTGCATTTGATTTTTCTGATAAGCCTGTCAAGCTGCGCAGGGCTTAGTGTGGTCGGTGTGCCGCCTCCTATGTAGATGGAGTTTAGCTTCTTGTGGTAGAATTTCTGTGCTGTGTAGTCTATCTCCTTCTCGAGTGCATCGAGGTAATCGTCTACGCGGTTTTTCCACACACCGAGCGGGTATGAGGTAAACGAGCAGTATGCACAGGTGCTCGGGCAGAATGGTATACCTATGTACAGGCTGTAGCCATTGTCATAGTCCACCTTGTCGAGCAGTGCCTTCTCACGCTTTGCTATGCCTATTGAGAGGTCGATTTTCTCATCACTTGCGAGATAGGTTTCCTTCAGATAGTCGTAGGTTTCCTTATCGCTCATGCCGTCCTCTATGCATTTCATGGCTATCTTGGTCGGTCTGATACCTGAGAGTGTGCCCCACGGAAGGCTCTTTCCTGTGCCCTTTTCTATCATGGAATACAGGGCGAGCTTGAGGCGGTTTTTGGTTTCCTTACGGTCTGCGCTGTCTACGGATATTTTTGTGCAGATACTTTCTCCGGCTGTTTTAATGTCACTTTTGTCGGCTTGCTGCATCTCACCTGTCATGGAATTATTTCCGCCGGCTCTATTCAGCGTCCACTCCACCGCAATTTCATCGCCCACATAGTCTATCTTAAATACCTGTGAGGCATCCGCAAATTCCTTTATGCCATCATCTGTCATCTCGTGGTGTGTGCAGGCTAAATTTTTCCCCTCCACCTCATCAGGTGAGCAGCTATAGTACATCTGCACATCCTCCTGCGGGAAGAACTCCTTGAGCAATGAGTGCACATCATATTCAAAATCCGGTTTATTAAATACTACTACTATCATAAGTAAGGGTTATACATCCTCTCGTTTTCTATGGTTGTTGTGTCGTTGTGGCCCGGGTACACCTCTGTATGCTCAGGCAGAGTCATGATTTTTTCCTTCACCGTGCGCACGAGGTCTGACATGCTGCCACCCTTGAAATCCGTACGTCCGATTGAGCCGCAAAACAGCGAGTCTCCTGTAAAGATCACGTCCTCATACGGGAAATAATAGCAGCATCCGCCCGGTGTATGCCCCGGGGTGTGAAGCACTACTATATGAAAGCCTGCGATGTCAAGCTCCTGCTTATCCTTCAAAAATACATCTGCATAAAAAGTCTTTGACTGCCCCATCATGTAGCTGACATTGAGCTGCGGGTCATCGAGTGTGGCTTTGTCTGCCTCATGAATATATATCTTGATGCCGTAGCGGTCTGCGAGCGGCTTTGCATCCGTGGCATGGTCAAAGTGTCCGTGTGTGAGCAGTATTGCTACTGGCTTTGCGCCTGATTCGTCCACTTTTATGGCGAGCTGATTAGCACACGCGCCCGGGTCTATTATTATCATTTCCTTTGTCTTTATATTGGTGACAAAGTAGCAGTTGGTCTGCACCGGTCCCACTACGAAGTGGTCTATCTTCATATTTACCATATGAGTGTACTCCTTGTCTGTTATATGTTATGCTTCACGCAAGAACCACCGGGATTTAGCCGGTGGTCCTCTCTACGTCTATTACACTTTCTATCTGTCTGAGCTTCTCCACTAGAACCTTTATCTGGTACCTGCCTTTGATATTAAAAAATACCTCGATTGTAGCGATACCCTGCTTGCTGGTCTTGGACTGTATACCACTGATATTGATTTCCTTCTCGGTAAATATCTTTGTGATATCTACGAGCAGTCCCGGCCTGTCATGACAGAATATCTTTAAGTCTGCCTGATACTCGGCACCGTTGTCCATGAGGGCTGTATCCTGCCACTCTGCTTCTATGAGCCTGTCCTTTTCTATCTTGGACAGATTGATGATATTCACGCAGTCTGTCCTGTGGATGGAGATGCCTCGGCCTCTTGTGACAAAGCCCACGATTTCATCTCCCGGAACAGGATTGCAGCACTTCGAGAAGTGCACAGCCACGTCATAGAGTCCGTGTACCACAATACCGCTCTTTGACTTGTGCTCGGGCTGTGTGCCTGCTGCCGCCTGTTGCTTTTCTGCGATGCTGCCAAGCACATCTGCATCTGTCACCGGCACCACATGATCCTTCTTGTATTCATCGTACATCCTGTTGACTATCTGGCTCTCCTTGAGTCCGCCGTGACCGACGGTTGCAAGGCATGAGTTCCAGTCGTGGAAGCCGTATTTGCGACGTATTTTTTCCTGATACTCAGGCTTGTTTATCTCAGCAAAGTTGATACCCTTTGCCTTGGCATAGGCTGCTATCAGATCCTTGCCGTGCTGTATATTCTCCTCCTTGAGCTCACTTCTGAACCACTGGTTGATCTTGTTCTTGGCCTGTGTGCTTTTTACGACCTTGAGCCAGTCACGGCTTGGCCCCTTGGAGTTCTGTGAGGTGATTATCTCTATCTGGTCACCGTTTTTGATGACATAGTCTATCGGCACCAGCTTGCCGTTTACCTTGGCACCGACCATCTTGTTGCCGACCGCAGAGTGTATGCTGTAGGCAAAGTCTATAGGTGTGGAGCCCTTTGGCAGGTTCTTTACATCGCCGGACGGTGTGAATGCAAATACATTGTCGGAGAATAAATTTAAATCACTCTTTAATAAAGTCATAAACTCCTTATTATCCGACATATCCTGCTGCCACTCGAGTATCTGGCGCAGCCAGCTGAGCTTCTCCTCCTCTGTGACAGTGGTGGTAGTGGCATTGCCGTTGTTTGTTTCCTTGTACTTCCAGTGCGCTGCGATACCGTACTCAGCTGTACGATGCATCTCATAGGTACGTATCTGTATCTCAAACGGCTGTCCGCTTGGGCCTATGAGCGTCGTGTGAAGCGACTGGTACATGTTCTGCTTCGGCATGGCGATATAGTCCTTGAAACGGCCCGGTATAGGCTTATACTTCTCATGTATGATACCAAGCACTGCGTAGCAGTCCGGTATGGTATCCACCAGAATTCTGATGGCAAAGAGGTCATATATCTGGTCTATAGTCTTGTCCTGATTAACCATCTTCTTATATATACTGAAGAAATGCTTTGCCCTGCCGTATATCTCTGCCTTGATACCGGCATCTGAAACATACTTCTTGACATCATTTACCAGACCCTGGATGTAGGTGTCGCGCTCTGTCTTTCTGAGGGCTACCTTCTCTACCAGATCATAGTAGGCATCCGGATAGAGGTACTTCATACAAAGGTCCTCGAGCTCTATCTTTATCTTGCTGATACCAAGTCGCTGCGCGATAGGGCAATAGATATCCTGTGTCTCTCTGGCGATACGCTGCTGTGCCTCCTTGGACTGGTACTTGAGTGTACGCATATTGTGCAGTCTGTCTGCCAGCTTTATGAGGATGACTCTGATATCCTTTGCCATGGCGAGAAACATCTTGCGCAGATTCTCAGCCTGCATCTCAAGCCTGTCCGCATTCTTGTCCTTCGGATCCTTGGTGCTGTCTGTCAGATGCAGGTGCTTTAACTTCGTGACGCCATCCACCAGATGTGCGACATCGTCTCCAAACTCCGCACGCATCTCATCCATGGTCATGATGGTATCCTCCAGCACATCATGGAGCAATCCTGCTGCAATTGTTTCCTTATCCAGCTCGAGCTCGGCGAGTATTATGGCAACACAAAGCGGATGTATGATATAAGGCTCTCCTGACTTACGCGCCTGCCCCTTATGGGCATCATAAGCTACCCTGTAGGCTTTGTCCACAAGGCTCGTGTCATCCGACGGATGGTACTTTTTGATTTCCTTTTTCAGCTCATCGTAAAGCTCCTCTGGGCTCGTAAAATCCTTTGTTCCCCTTATACCGCTGGTATCTGAGCGAAATTTGTCCGCTATTTTTTCTAATTCTTCTGTTGAGTAATCTGCCAATAGTCTCACCTCGATTGTAGTGTATCTTTAGTAGCCATTATATTTTATTTCTTTTAAAATTGCAATCTTATGTTGTTAGCCGATAACCATCTTTACTCCGCCATACATGCCGGCTGAGTTGCCGAGTGTGGCGAGCTTGATTTCTGTCTCACGGCTTGCATGGAAGGCATACTCTTTATAGTACTTTGCTGCTGTATCGATGATGATGCTTCCTGCCTTTGAGAGGCCTCCACCGACAACAAATACCTCAGGGTCCATGACGCATGCTACTGCTGCCATTGCCTTGCCGAGAAGCTTCATAGACTGCTCTACTGCTGCAATGCCCGCTGCATCTCCTGCCTTTGCCGCATCGCATACATCCTTGGCTGTGAAGCCTGCATTTAAATCAAGCTTTGTTGCCACATCCCTGTGTGCTGCAATGTATCTCTCTGCCACTCTTACGAGACCGTTTGCTGATGCATACTGCTCTAAGCAGCCCTTCTTGCCGCAGCCACAGCACTCTGACTCATCATCTACCATAGGCATATGTCCTATCTCTCCGCCTGCTCCATTTACTCCGGCTACGATTTTGCCCTCGCGGATGATTCCTCCGCCTACGCCTGTGCCGAGTGTGATCATGACTACATCCTGATGACCCTTTCCGCCCCCCTGCCACATCTCACCGAGTGCAGCTACGTTGGCATCGTTTCCGGCCTTTACCTTGATACCGCCGCACAGTACTGAGAGTGACTGTGCCACGTTGAACACGCCCCAGCCGAGGTTGACACACTTCAATACTGTTCCGTCATCCTTTACAGGTCCCGGCACTCCCATGCCTATGCCCTCGATGTCACCCATCTCGATGCCATGCTTCTCGTTATTCTCCTTGATGGATGCTGCGATATCAGGCAGTATGAGCTCGCCGGAATTCTCTGTGCGTGTAGGAATCTCCCATGTATCGACAAGCTTTCCTGTGGTCTCGAAAAAGCCTATCTTTACAGTTGTTCCACCTATATCTACTCCGTATGCATATTTCTTCATTTTTTCGTCCTCCAAATCGTTAAACTATGTTTATATTTTATTGCCTAATCGCATATTTTTCAATGTTTTTCATTGTTTTTTATGTTTTTTATATTTTTTCTATATATAGAGGCATGTATATCCTCATCCACATGCCCGCTATTTGTAAATCCAAGCTTTTTTGCAAGGCGCACCGATGCCTCATTTCTCTCATCTATCCGGCAGTAAAGCTCCTCAAAGTCTGTGTTTTCGCGCGCATATTCTATGATGAAGCGGCACACCTCCGTGGCATAGCCTTGGTTCCATAATTCCGGCGCTATCATATAGCCCATTTCATCGTGCTCAAGTCCCGCCCGTCCTATCAGATTCCCTGTTTCCTTTGAAAACACAAGCCACATGCCATACTCGTAAAAGCCATACATGTTCTCTATGTATGCTTTCTGGTATTCAAGCTCTGTCTCATAGTCATACAGCGGCTCCACAAAATCTGTCATGCCGGGCTTGTCATAAAGCTCATAGAGCGCCGGAAGGTCTGACAGTGAAAGCTCACGTATCAGACATCTGTCTGTCTCGCCAATATCCCATGGGATATGATTATACCGCCTGCGCACCCGCTCAAGATACTCAATATCTAACTCTGCAAGACTTTCCACTGCATAGCGCGTGCCGCACTGCGGTTCTCCTACTGATGCTATGCCGAGTGAGTCGGCTATGTGCTTCTGCTGCCGGTTTGAGACTATCCAGATGCAGTCGGCGGGAACTTTCGGGATTCTCTGATTTCCCATATTAGCTTTCATGGTGTTATCTGCATATTCTGTATATCCTGAATTATTTTTTATTTCATACACACAAAAATTATTCTGCTGCTCATCTGGCAGTTTCTTCTGCAACTCATCCAGCAATTTTCCCAGTAGCGCAACATACAGTTTTTCCCGCAGCTCATCAGGTAGTTTTTCTTGCAGTTTTTCCTGAAATTCATCTTGCAGCTCATCAGACAGTTTTTCCTGAAGTTCATCATAAAGCTCCTGTGATTCAGATGTTATCTCTACTGCACGCTTCCACTGTGGCTTGAAGCTATTGTCATGATAGTAAAAAGAGGCAAGTTTTGCGCTTGCCTCATCGATAATTATTATCATTAAACTGTCTCCGGCTCCGGATAGTCCACTCCGAAGGTCTCAACTGTAACTTTCTTCATGACCTGGGCCTCAAGTGGTTTGTCCATGTAGTCTGTGCGCACCTCTGCGATTTTGTTTACCACATCCATGCCCTCGATTACCTTGCCAAATGCCGCATACTCACCATCGAGATGTGGTGCATCCTGATGCATGATGAAGAACTGGCTTCCTGCTGAGTCAGGTATCATGGTACGTGCCATTGAAAGTACACCGGCTGTGTGCTTTAAGTCATTTTTGAAGCCGTTGTGTGTGAACTCACCCTTGATTTCATAGCCAGGGCCTCCTGTGCCGTTTCCGTCCGGATCTCCGCCCTGGAGCATGAAGCCCTTGATTACACGGTGGAAGCATACTCCGTCATAGAAGCTGTGATTGATTAAGCTTATAAAGTTGTTTACTGTGTTTGGTGCGATTTCCGGATAAAGCTCCGCCTTGATTACATCGCCGTTTTCCATTGTAATTGTTACGATTGGATTCTGTGCCATTATTTTTCTCTCTTTCTTTTATAATATTATGAGGCTTGGAGAATATCCATTCCTCGCAATAATTAAATATCGAATTAATTTCTACCCGATTGATTTTACCTGATTTTACTTACTCAGTGCCTCGACCACCTTAGGAAACTCCATGAAATGTGACGCCTTCACCAGTATGGTGTCGCCCTCCTTCACATATGAAATGAGCTCCTGTGTCATGGCCTCTCTATCCTTGAAGTAGTGAACATCTACATCGGATGATTTCTCTGCTGCTCCGGCAGCATATTCCTTTGCCAGCTCTCCTGCTGCAAAAAGTGTATGAATATGGTTCTCTCCAACTGCTTCTCCAACCTCATAGTGCAGCTTTTTCTCATCGCTTCCCAGCTCTCCCATGTCGCCAAGCACTGCTATTGTCCTGCCCTTTGCATGCGAAAGCACCTCGATAGAGGATTTCATGGATACAGGATTTGCATTGTAGCAGTCATCTATCACTGTCATGCCGTGTGTTTTGATGAAATTGGTACGCCCTGCGATTGTCTCTGCTTTCTCGATTCCTGACTTTATCTCAGCTATTGTGAGGCCAAGCTGCAATCCGACAGCTGCTGCCGCCATGGCATTGTATACATTGTGCTCACCCGGGATGTGGATGTGTGCATCGAACTCACCCTCCGGGGTGACAAAATGAGCCTTCATGCCGTCGAAGCCCAGGTTTTCAATATTTGTGGTATATACTGATTTATGAACGCCTGAAGCTGATTCCTTGCCATAGTATATGGCAGGCTTTCCATTTACCGTCTGCACTGTGGTCAGCTTGTCGTCATCTGCATTCAGCACTGCGACCGCATCCGGCATCATATGCTCAAAGCACTCTGTCTTTGCTTTAAGCACACCATCCCTGTCGCCCAAAAACTCCAGATGGCAGTAGCCAATATTGGTGATGACCATGACATCCGGGCAAGACATAGTAGAAAGTCTGTGCATCTCGCCAAAATCAGATATGCCCATCTCAAGCACCGCTACCTGATGGCTTTCCCTGATTCCGAAAATGGTGAGTGGCAGTCCTATCTCATTGTTGAAATTGCCTGCGGTCTTGTGAACGCTGTATTTCTGCTCAAGAACTGATGATATCATCTCCTTGGTGCTGGTCTTGCCGACACTTCCGGTGATACCCACCACCTTGATATCAAGGCTTTTTCTGTAAAATGCCGCGAGCTTTTTCATGGCATTGGTGGTTGATTCAACAAGCACATATGGTCCTGCCGGATCCGTCAGCTCATGCTCAGAGAGCACAATTGCCGCCCCCTGCTCAAACACAGTCGGAATGAATTTGTGTCCGTCCACCCTTTCTCCCTTTATCGGGATAAAAAGATAGCCCTCCTTCACCTGTCTGCTGTCAATGACGGCGCCGGTGATTGTCGTATCAAGCAGTGTCTCATCGCCTATGTATATGCCCTCACAGGCCTTTGCAATATTTGCAAATGTAAGATTATTCATGTACTTATCCGACATGCTACACCTCATATTTTTTCAAAGATATGTCAATCAGATGCTCACAGAGCTGATTAAAGCTCATACCGATAACCGCGGCCTCCTGTGGCAGAAGACTGGTCGGAGTCATGCCAGGCAGTGTGTTTGCCTCGAGGCAGAACATCTCATTTTTGTCATTGAGCAAAAAGTCTGAGCGTGAATATGTGTCAAGCCCGATAACGCGCGCAACCTCCTCGGCATAGTGCTGCATATCCTTTGTCACCTGCTCAGGAAGCTCGGCCGGACATGTCTCTACTGTACTGCCAGCCTTGTATTTATTCTTATAATCGTAGAAGCCCTCCTTCGGTGCAATCTCTATAATAGGAAGAGCCTTGCCCTCGATAACGCCGACAGAGAACTCCCTGCCCTGTACAAATTCCTCGATAACCAGCTCATTTTCCCACTTGAAGGCATCGTCAAGTGCCGCCTTGAACTCTGCCGCATCCCTAACGATAGTGACACCGATGCTTGAACCGCCGCAGCATGGCTTTACCACGCATGGAAGTGTCAGGTCAAGCTTTGTGATATCGTCCTGTCTGGTCGCTCTTGTCATGGAAATACCCTTTGGAGTAGGGATACCGTTTGCAAGGAAGAACTGCTTTGATGTCTCCTTGTTCATGGCGATAGCTGAGCTTAAATAATCGCTGCCTGTATATTTGACACCGAAGAGATCAAATGCTGCCTGTATCTTTCCGTTCTCTCCGTTTTCTCCGTGGAGTGCCATGAAAACAATGTCTGCCATCTGACACATTTTGATGACATTTGGTCCGAAGAAGCAAGGTGACTGGTCCTTTCTGGAAGCCTTTACCTTTGCGAGGTCAGGTGCCTCTGTCGGAATATCGCTGACCTGCACGCTTATCTCGTCCGCGCGGTCAAATATACCTGTCAGGTCCTCCTCCCTGTCACTATATCCCATAAATACATCCAATAATATAACTTTGTGGCCGTTCTCTTTGAGCGCTTTAGCTACCATGCTTCCTGTCTTGAAGGAAACATCTCTCTCTGTGCTGAGCCCTCCGGCAAGTACTACGATGTTCATTTTTGTCCTCTTTTCTTTGATTGAATTATCATGCTTTGGTTTAATTAAACACAATGCAATGCTTCTTTTTTAAAGCTATGAGTAATCAACATAATTTCTTCAAAATTATAACACCATTTGTGCAAAAAAGAAAGACCGGTTGCCCGGTCAAAAAAGAAATTCTCATTTTATTTTAAACTGTGTTGGCTTCCAGCAGCTGTATCATTCTCATAAATACCATCCGCCCGTGCAAATCATCCTGTGAAAGTGATTCTCCGTACTTCAATACTAATAATCGGCACTGATAAAAATTCAGCTCAGGATTGCCAAAAAGCAAAATCCGCAAGGCTGCATTTTCCAGGTAATTGTGTATATTTCCAACCTCAATAAATATATCTACAATCTGTCT
>OJPN01002079.1_pt1 | contig 12598 bp, 8 predicted proteins | sample 1598511 | NCBI WGS metagenome assembly OJPN01 (sample SAMN03922485, study PRJEB24848) | human gut metagenome | isolation source: stool sample | host: Homo sapiens | place: Germany | collected 2011-05
TAAGAGACAGAGTATTAAGAATCAATTAGAAGAAAGCAGAAAAGATGGTACTTTAAAGGAAACGCTTCAGGGGATGGGGTTTAACCGTCTGCAGTCCGTAGAGATTGCCAAAGGCTTGAACAATGAAGTGGATATTACAAAATATGCGGATAAAAAGTATGACGCAGCGCAGATGAAGTCTATCCGGCTGGCACTCGAAGAAGGCATGGATATCACACCGTTTGCAGATAACCGTTATAATTATATGCAGATGGAGGAAATTAAAGCGGTTATCAGGGAACATATGGATTTAGATGCGGTATGCAATCCGGCATATGATTATTCGGTCATGAAAGAGATCCGTTTATCGGAACGGATGAATTATGATATTACAAAATACGCAAAACGGGGATTTTCAGGAAAAATCCCCGTATCATCTGCAAATAAGCAGAAGAGAAGGCGAACAAGATAGACTTCAAGAGCATGCCCTTCGTAACCATATTCTTTCAGAGCATCATGAAGCTTCGCCATTTTTTCCGCAGCTTTTACATTTACTGCAATCTGATTTTTATAAATTCGTGTTGTTTCATAACCTGCAATATCGGAAAATCTCTTGATATGCTTGCGTAATTCCTTTGTTTTAAAAGAAAATCGCTCTCCTGTCGTGCGTCTGTATAAAATAATAGTTGCAAAATCACACACCATTAGCAAATCAGGAATTTCATTATCAGGAAGATGAACAACATACTCTTTAAGTTGCCTGTATGCTTTGCGTAAGTCTTTACCAAACGACTTCATTTCAATAGCTATTTTCTTTTTCCAAAAATAATCAATATATCCAACATGACCATCATCAAGGGGAACTTTATACTCAAAATTACCAATTTTTTCAGGATCATCAACGCCAAAAACTCTAAGAAAATCTATAGTAAAAGATTGTGCTTGAGCTTCCTCACTAGTAGCATCTTCCCAGCGCTTGGCAAATGAAATTGCATTTGCCTGTATAGATTCCCATGATAAATACATTATTTTCCTCTTTGGTAGACCTACTTTTTTATCTTTCAATATATAAACAACGAATAAAAAATCTACAATCTATCGACTATAATTTATTTATCCTCCAGAATAAAGTGCGCTATTGAGAGAGGCCCCCTCTCGCGCGAGTAGCGACCGGATGGCGGCCCGCAGGGCCGTGCCCGTTGCGACGCAGGAAGCTACGGGCATCGACAGCAGAGATGAGGGGGTCCCCCCTCAACAATAAAAAACTTGCGGGATCAACAGCAACGCAAGGAGCCCTTCCCGCAAAACGCTTTCCTTCCTAACGGCCCAACAGCCCCCGGATGGCGCCGCCGGCGTCGCGCACGGCACCGCCGATGCTGTTGCCCGCGCCGCGGGCCGTATCACCGGCCGCGCTGCCCGCCTTCTTGCCGCCTTCCAGCAGATTGCTGCCGAGGCCCTTGACCGCGTCCAGCGCGAACTTGGAATCCAGCGAGAACGAAAGGTTGTCGAAGGGCCCTTCGTAGTTCACGGGGATGTTCAGGCCCAGCGTGGTGATGGTGGCCGTGCCCTTGAGGTGCTGGCGCGGCAGGCTGGCGTGGGCCTGGCCCTTGGCCTGGAGCTTGGGCGAGGTGGCCGTCATGGGCGCCAGGTCGGCTTCGCCCTTGCGCAGCACGAAGGGCACATGCACCTGCTCGAAGGTATCGGAAACAGCGCCCTTGAGGCCGGGCACCGAATGCAGCAGGGAGGTCAGGGCAGGGATATGCATGTTGCGCAGCCGCAGGTCTCCCGAACCGGAAAGGGCGGCCATCATGGCGTCGGCGCCTGTGCCGCTCGTGGTGCAGGAGGCCTTGAGGGCCGCCAGACCTTCCACGGAGCGGGGCTTTTCCAGGGATTCCTGCAGGGGGCCCAGGGCCACTTCGGCCGCATCCAGATCCAGCGCATATTTGCGGTTCCGGAGGTCGGCACGGCCGCCGGCGGACAGGCGGCCGCCGCTTTCCAGCACGCCCTGGAAGGAGGTCAGACGGTAATCGCCCTTGCTGCCGCTCAGGGCCAGGGAGATGTCACGCAGATGCATCTTCTTCCAGCCCAGGGACGACATGGCCAGGCGCATGTTGATGGTGGGCCAGCTGGTGGCGCTTTCCTTGTCCGCGGCCGCCACGGCCTTGCCTTCCTTGCCCTTGGCCGTTCCCGCATCCTTGCCGCTTTCGGGCAGGGGCAGATATTCGTCCAGTTGCAGCTTGCCCAGGCTCAGGGAACCTTCCATGGCGAGCACGTCCCGGAAGTGCAGGCGCAGTTCCGCCCGCAGGGGCGTGGCGTCCAGCTTGCCCTTGCACTGGGAAAGCGCCAGCGTGTCGCCTTCCCAGGTCACGGAGCCCTTGAACAGCAGGGCGTCCTGCGCATGGGGCTTGAGCTGCACGCCCAGGGCCGAGGCCAGCTTGCGCGGCGCGCCTTCCAGCAGGACGGAGCCCGTGAAGGCCGGGCCGTCCAGACCCAGCGTACCGGTGAGGCCCACGCGGCCGTGCGGCACGGAAAGACTCAGGCGGGACAGATGCAGCTGCCGGGCCGCCGTATCCAGCGAGGCATCGCCCTGCAGCTGTACAGGCCCGAGGCCCGCGGGCAGGAGGCCCCGGCGGGAAGGTGTGATGGTCAGGGAAAGGTTCTGCACACGCGGGGCCATGCCGAAGAGCCCGGCCTGGGCATCCAGGGCCAGGGTCCCGGCCAGCGTGCGCCCGGCGGTGAGCAGATCATAGGTGAAATCGCAGCGCAGGACGGCGTCCTGGCCGTTGCGCAGGTTCTCTACAGAAAGGTTGATGTCGCGCAGGTCGTAGCGCTCGCTGCCCTTCTCCACATGCAGGCTGCCCTTGCTCAGGGTCAGGCGGCCCAGCTCCAGCGGCAGGAGCACTTCGCTGCCGGGCTTGTTGCCGGCGGCATTGCCGGAGGCCGCTTCCGCAGGCGCGGCGGCCTTGCCTTCCGGCAGCAGCAGGCTCAGCGAGGGGCTGTCCAGACGGACCTCGCCGATGACCAGCTCCCCGTGCAGCAGCGGTTCCAGCTCCAGATGGGCCTCGCCGCCCTTGGCCGTGAAGCGCATGCCCTGCCCGTCCTGCACGCCGTCCCAGCTGACGGCGGTGAATTTGGCCCCGGGGGGCAGCAGGGAAAGCTCGGGCGGGCTGGCGAAGCGCACGGGCGTGCCCGTGGCTTTTTCCACCGCGGCCGAGATCTGGCCGCTGATGAACTCGGTATCCAGCTGACTGATCACTATGGCCAGTACCGCCGCCAGTACCAGAACGATACCTCCGATCCAGCAAAGTACGCGCTTCATATCCGCCTCCGATGGCCTGTCTGTCCTGTGGTCGGGCTACAGGACAAGTGTAGGGCATCGCCAGTCCCGAGGCAAGCCGGGCCGCCGCTGCCGCGGGCTCCCTGCCCGGGAAAAAGGATGGGGCCGCAAGGATGGCCTGCCGTTCCTCCGCCCTGCCTTGCGGACGCAAAAAGGGGGAGCCTTGCGGCTCCCCCTTCATATTCGCAAACCGGTCCGTGAGGACTAGTTGTTTTCCTGAGCGGCCTTCAGCAGGTCGCCGAGGCTCTGACCGGCTTCCTGGGGACCAGCGTGGAATTCTTTGGGCTTGCGGCGGTCTTCGTCGTCCTTGATCTGCTTGATGGACAGACCCAGGCGGCGTTCTTCGGCGCTCACGTGGATGACCTTGGCCTGGATTTCCTGACCTTCCTTGTAGAGCTCGGCAGGGCTCTTGATCTTCTTGCTGGAAAGTTCGGAAACGTGCACCAGACCTTCGATGCCTTCTTCCACTTCCACGAACAGACCGAAGTCGGTGATGTTGGTCACCACGCCCTTCACGGTGCAGCCCACGGGGTAGGTGCTGGGCACGTGGCCCCACGGATCATCGACCAGCTGCTTGATGCCCAGGGTGAACTTTTCGTTTTCCTGGTCAACGGTCAGCACCTTGGCCTGCACGGTGTCGCCCACCTTGTAGATCTCGTTGGGATGACGCACCTTCTTGGTCCAGCTGATGTCGGACACGTGGATGAGGCCGTCGATGCCGTCTTCGATACCGATGAACATACCGAATTCGGTGATGTTCTTGATGACGCCTTCGAGGATGGTGCCTTCAGGATACTTTTCGGCCACCAGTTCCCAGGGATTGGGACGAACCTGCTTCATGCCCAGGCTGATGCGCTTCTTCTCGCCGTCCACACCCAGGATGACGACTTCGACTTCGTCACCGGTGTGCACCATCTGGGAAGGATGACGCAGCTTGCGGGTCCAGGACATTTCGGAGATGTGCACCAGGCCTTCCACGCCGGGTTCCAGTTCCACGAACGCACCGTAGTCCACCAGGTTGGTGACCTTGCCGGTGCATTTGGCACCTTCGGGGAAGCGGGCGGAGATGTCCTGCCACGGATCGGGCACCAGCTGCTTGAGGCCCAGGGAGACCTTGTTGTTCTCGCGGTCGAAGGAGAGCACCTTCAGGGTCAGGTCCTGACCCATGGTGATCATTTCCTTGGGATGGCGGATGCGCTTCCAGCTCATGTCGGTGATGTGCAGCAGGCCGTCCAGACCGCCCAGGTCCACGAACACGCCGTATTCGGTGATGTTCTTGGCCTTGCCGTGCACGATCTGGCCTTCTTCCAGGGTGCGCAGCAGATCCTGACGCTTGGAATCACGCTCTTCTTCCAGCAGCACGCGGCGGGAAACGATCACGTTGCTGCGGCGGCGGTTGATCTTCAGCACGCGGAATTCGAATTCCTGGTTGACCAGAGCGTCCATGTCGGGCACGGGACGCAGGTCCACATGCGAGCCAGGCAGAAAAGCTTCAACCCCGCCGATGTCCACGGTGTAGCCGCCCTTGATGCGACGCACGATGTGGCCCTTGATGACCCGGTTGTTTTCCTGCACGTCTTCGAGCTGGTCAAAGACCTGCATGCGCTTGGCCTTCTCAAAGGACAGCGTGATGGTGCCTTCCATTTCGTTCTTGCGAACGACGTAGACATCCACACGGTCGCCCACGCTGACGGTCATGTTGCCGGCGGCGTCACGGAACTCGCTGGCCGGGATCTGGCCTTCGGACTTGAAGTTCACGTCCACCAGAACATTGTCGTCATCCACGCGAACGATCTCGCCCTTGGTGATAGAGCCTTCTTCGAGGTCGCCGAAGTCGGGATTGAGATAGTTTTCAAGGGCGCTTTCGAAACTCATTTCGTTTTCGTGCCCGGTTTCCTTGTCTGCCATGCTTGACATGCCTCCAAACATAATTTGTCCCCTGTACGGGGGTGAAAGAAAGTAGCAAAAGGAAAGGCAAAGCACAAGGCGAAAATGGCCCGGACACGTGTCAGGGCACGCGGAACGGCCCTTTCCACGCCATGGGCGGCGAACGGAACGCCGTGAAAGGACAGGGAAAAGAGCTCCCCATTCCTGACAATGGTTCCTGAAAAGAAAAAGGAAGCTGCGGCACCGCAAGGCTGCCGCCCTATAGAGCCTGGACGGCAAGGGCTCCGCCTCCCGCCTGCCATGGCTGCATAGGCCCATCGCCGCCCGCCCTTGCGATGACCGGAAAAACGCAAAGCGGGCACACCGTCCGGCGACGGCATGCCCGCATCATGGCGACAGGATGATCACGACCGGTCTAGTCGGCCAGCTTCACGAAGGTCAGCTCGTGCTTGTTGCAGGAAAGATGCAGCAGACGGCCGCCCGGGATGGCCGCGAAGGCCCGCGCCGTCTCGTGGTCGGTCTGGGCCTGGAACTTGAGCGTGCATACCACGTTGCGGCAGGCATCGGCCGCCAGCCATTCCTGCACGGTCTCCAGCAGGCGGTCGGGGTAGCAGATCATGTCCGAGAACAGCCAGTCCACCTGGCCCACATGGCGCGGCTCAAGGCCGAAGCCGCTGCCCAGGCAGTGGTTGACGCCGGGCATGGCCGCCACCTGGGGCGCGAGCTCGGCCTTGTCCACGCTGAACACGCGGCAGCCCAGCCGCCCCAGCACCCAGGTCCAGCCGCCCGGTGCGGCGCCCAGGTCGATGCACAGTTCCCCCGGCGCGGGCGTGCGCCCGGTCAGGGTGAAGACTTCCCACAGCTTGAGGTAGGCGCGGCCCGGCGGGTCCTCGCGGTTCTCCACGAACTGCACTTCCCCGTCGGCAAAGGGCGAGGTGGTGCGCGGCGAGGCCAGCATCAGGTCTTTTTCCCACAGGGTGAAGGCCCCCAGCGGCGCGGACGGGGCTGGCGTGCCGAAGTGCAGGGGCCGTGCCGCCACGTAGGGCAGCTGCTCCTGCATGAGGCGCAGACGCCGCACATGTCCGCCAAGGGAGGGGATGTGCGCCCGCCAGTTGCGTTGCAGGGCCGAGAGCTGCCGTGCCCCGCTGCCGATGGAGGTGATGGGGATCCAGCGCGGTTCCGTCCAGACGTTCTGGGCCCAGGCCGCGGGCTCCGTGCCCCTGGCCAGCACCAGACGGCCACGCACGGTGATGACGCGGTCCCCCAGCTCTTCCAGCAGGGGCTGCATGTAGTCACGCGCCGCCACCTGCACGCTGAAATCTTCTTTGGGCAGGGCCGAACGGGGCAGGTCGGGCCAGCGACGGGCCAGGAGCACCTGCTCCTGCTGCCGGGCCTCGCGCCGCTGTTCCCGGCGCTCCTGCCGCCAGCGGGGCAGGGCATGGGCCTCCCCGGCGGCATGTTCCGGCTGTTCCGCCTTCTTGCCCCGGCCCGTTTTGGCCCGGGCGGGAGCCTGCGCTGCCGGCTCCCCGGAAACACGACGCCCGGAACGGCGGGACGGGCCTTGCCTGTCCGCGCCCTGCTCCGGGCTGGCCTTGCCCCCGCTGCGACGGCGGGGCGCTGAACGTTTTTTCTCTTCCCTGTCGGCTTCCTGCGGGGCCTGCTCCTCATGGAGGGCGCCACGACGGGGCGCGGGAAATGATCGACTGTGCGTACTCATGTGATCAGCATAGCCCAAAGCCTGGACAAGGCCAAGCGTCCGCCAGCCTCCTTCGGCGACGGGGATGGCGCGAGCGGCGAAAAAAAGCAGGGCCGTCCTCCCCTCGCGGACCAGCGCCGCCCGTGCGCAACGGCCGGACAAAAGGAGCCTTCCCCCCGCATCTCCCGGAAAGCGCAGGCTTTTACTTTTCCGCCCGGCTTGACTTTTGTGCCCCAAACCGTTTCTGATGGCGCATCCATGCGGGGAATTCCGTGCAAATCGGAAACAGTCGCGCTGCGGTAAGAGGGTACGGAGCTTCTTTGGCGACACGCCACGACAGCCAGCCGTCACGGTGAAGGCGAAGCAAAGGCCCGGAGGCATGCCTCCCCATTCCCTCAAGTCCGAATACCCGCTCCATCCCTAACCTTTCAACGCGTCATTGAGGAGGTTCCATGCGTCGTATCCCCACAACATCCCTGCGCTCCACGCTGCTGGCCCTGCTGCTCACCCTCTGCCTGGCCCTGCCTGCCCTGGCGGCCCAGAAAGAAGGCCTGCTGCTGGTGGCCTTCGGCACCAGCGTGCCCGAGGCCCAGCCCGCCCTGACCGCCATCGACAAGGAATTCAAGGCCGCCTTCCCCCACAGCCCCGTGATCTGGGCCTATACCTCCAGCATCATCCGGGCCAAGCTGGAAAAGAAGGGCGTGCACATCGGTGACGTGGCCGCCGGCCTGGAAGAGCTGGCCCGGCAAAAGGTGGACGTGGTGCGCGTCCAGTCCCTGCATGTGGTGGCTGGTGAGGAATTCAGCGAGATGGAGCGCCTGCTCGTCAGCTGGCTGGTCCGCCATCCCGACAGTTTCAAGGCCGTCTATCTGGGCCGCCCGCTGCTGGAATCCCGGCAGGATGCCGAAGATGTCTGCCGCGCCGTCCTCGGCGCCACCGAAGGCAAGCGCAAGTCCGGCGAGCTGCTGGCCCTCATGGGCCACGGCCAGAGCCACGGCCGGGGCGACATGATCATCGAAGGCATGCGCGCCACCCTGGCCGATGCCGACAACCTGGCCGTGCTGGCCACGGTGGAAGGCTCGCGCGGTTTCGACCAGGTGCTTGCCGCCATCAAGACCAGCCGCGCGTCCGTCATCTGGCTCCAGCCCTTCATGGTGGTGGCCGGGGACCACGCCCGCAACGACCTGGCCGGTGACGAGTCCGATTCCTGGGCCTCGCAGATCCGCGCCCTGGGCCTCACCCCCCGCCCCGTACTCACCGGTCTGGGTGAGCTGCCCGGCGTGCGCGCCGTCTTCGTGCGCCATGCCCGCGACAGCCAGGACGATCTGCTGAAGCAGTAAGACAAGATGCTGCCAAGGGGAGACGGGGCCCCTTTTGGAAAAGGGTCCCCCTTCTCCCCTTGGAACCCCTCTTCCCCCCTAAAACTTTTTCTCCGGTCCGGTCGGATGGTCCCCGTCGCTGTCTGAGAGGGCAGGCCATCCGGCACAGGACAGGCAGCCCGCAGCCCCGCCAGCCAGACGGTCGCAGACGCGAGGGTCATAGATTCAGCCAATAGAAAAGGACGCCACACGTGGCGTCCTTTTCTATTGGCTTTTTGGGGTGGCCCAAACTGTGCGACCGTTTGTCGAAGTTCCTGGCCGTTCCCTTCCCATGAAAAAGCAATCATATCTCCCCGGCCCTCCTGTCGCCCCTTTTTCCATCCGCCCCGGGGACGGACGCACGAAGAGAGCCCGCCGTGGTCAGGCGGACCGTCACTGATCAGGACAAAAGTTTTTGGGAGGGATGGGGGGAGCTTGAGGGGGGAAGGGGCGACCTTTTTTCAAAAAGGGCCCCCTTCCCCCCTCAAAAAACAACCACCGCCCTAGCGCAGGTCGGTGACGCGCTTGGACTTGCTGAAGGTACGGGGCAGGCTGGCGTGGTCGGCGAGCTTCACGGCCACGCGGGCCAGCAGGGACTTATGCAGACGCTGTTCCAGCGCGGCCACCAGCTGGGCATCGCCGCCGGAGGTGGCGCCCTGGGCGCGTTCCACGGTCAGGGTCATGTGGTCCAGCGAGCGGTCGTCGCGGGTCAGTTCCACATGATATTCGCCGCCCAGTTCGGGGAAGGCGCCGATGACGTCCATGATCTGGCCGGGGTAAATGTTGACGCCGCGGTAGATGATCATGTCGTCGGAGCGGCCGAGGATGCGGTCATGGCGGGGCATGCTGAGGCCGCAGGGGCAGTCGCCGGGCAGCAGGCGGGAAAGGTCGTGGGTGCGGTAGCGCAGCAGGGGCACGGCCTCCTTGCGCAGGCTGGTGACCACCATCTCGCCCACTTCGCCTTCGGGCACGGGCTGCAGGGTCTCGGGATCGAGGATCTCGATGATGAACATGTCGGCCCAGTAGTGCAGGCCGTTGTGCTCGTCGCAGTCGATGGCCGTACCGGGGCCGTACATCTCGGTCATGCCCGCGATGTCATAGCTGCTTTCCAGACCAAGCTTGCTCTCGATGGCCAGACGCATCTTTTCGCTGCGGATCTCCGAGCCGCAGATGACCTTGCGCAGCTTGAGCTTGTCGCGGATACCGGCGCGCTCCACTTCTTCGGCCAGCAGCAGGGCCATGGAGGCCGTAGCGCCGAAACAGGTGGAGCCCATGTCGCGCAGGAGCTGCAGATGCATCTCCAGGTTGCCGGGGCCCACGGGGATGGTGAGCATGCCGAAGCGCTCGCTGCCCAGCTGGAAGCCCGCACCGGCCGTCCACAGGCCATAGCCCACGGCCACCTGCATGCGGTCCATGGGGGTCAGGCCAGCCATCTCGTAGCAACGGGCCATCTGCAAGGTAAAATTATTCACGTCATTGGCCGTGTAGGCCAGGATCTTGCGCTTGCCCGTGGTGCCGCTGGAGGCATGGATGCGCACCACTTCCTCTTCGGGCACGCAGAGCAGGGGCAGGGGATAGCCTTCGCGCAGGTCTTCCACGTCCACGGTGGGCAGACGGCGCAGATCGTCCAGCGAGGTGATGTCGTCAGGCGTGACGCCACAGGCTTCCAGACGTTTGCGGTACTGGGGGGACTTGAAAGCCTGGCGCACGGTGAAGCGCAGGCCTTCCAGCTGCTGGCGGGCGATCTCTTCGGGAGAAAGCCGGGGGATGAAACGGTGAGTCATGGAACTGTCTCCTTGAGATCATGGACCGTGGCAACAGGGGCCACAGGGGGCCGCCGGGACACATCGCCGCAAGGCGGTATCCGCCTGTGCCGGAGCGGCAAACGGCGAATCCCTTTCCGGCCGGGAACGGCCGATGCGCCCGCCACAGTTTGCCGCCCGTCATTGTGCGCGTTTTTGTCCCAATGGGCAACAGGGAGAGAACAGGCGTGGGGAAAGGGCGCTCACGCGCTGTGGGGTGCCCCTATGAAAATGGCCCCGCGCCCCTCCGCATCACATTCCCCCCAACAGGAGAACATCACAGTCCGGCGGGACGGGGCGCCACGGGCAGCAGGCCTTCCAGCTCGATACCGGCAGGGCTCACCGAGGCGCGGTAGGGATAGATCTCCACCCCGGCATCCATCGCCTCATAGAACAGGGCCGCATAGGCGGGGTCCACCACGTCCGCCGGGCCGAAGCAATGGCCGTCCGGGCGCTGCACCAGATAGAACATGGCCGCGCGTTCGCCGCAGCGCACGATGTCCATGAGCTCGCGCAGATGCTTCTGACCGCGCTCCGTGGCCGCATCGGGGAAGCAGGCCACGCCGTCTTCCACCATGGTCACGTTCTTGCATTCCACCCACAGCGGCGGCAGATCCGGCCCGGTGAGGCAGGCATCCAGGCGGCTCTCGCCGCGTTTGGCCTCCCGGCGGCATTGCGTGTATCCGGCGGCAAAGGCCAGCCGCCCGGCATGGAAGGCAACCTCTATCATGCGGTTGGGTACGCTGGTGTTGACGCCCACCCAAAAGCCACGGCCCAGGGCGGAGCCATCCACGCCTTCCTCCCCGCCGGACAGGGACGGCACGGCCCGCTCGGCCAGCCAGACGGCCTCCTGCGTGTAGGGCAGCTTGCGCGCCGGATTGGCCGCGGGCGAGGCCAGCAGCGGGGCCCCGGCCAGGGTCAGGCCCAGCATGCTGCCGGAATTGTTGCTGTGGACCCAGACGTTCTGCCCGTCCAGCAGCATCTCCACACTGAAGCGCTTGTAACGCCTGATGAAACGCCCCACCACACAGCCTTGGGGAAGGGGCAGCAACGGTGTTTTTTCCATGGATCATCCTTAAAAGGGACACAGGGCCGCGGGGAGGGGCCCTCGTTTACAGTCAGATATGAACCTGATACGCTATTGCGCCGTGACCGGAGCGGGCGCGCCGCAGTCCGGCCACTCCTATTCCAGGCAAGGAGCACCCTATGCAGATTTCCGAACGTGTGCGCACCATGAAGCCCTCGCTGACCCTCAGCGTCAACACCCGCGCCATGGAGTTGCGGGCCCAGGGCATACAAGTCACCAGCCTGGCCGTGGGCGAGCCGGACTTCCCCACCCCCAAGCATATCTGTGAGGCCGCCAAGGCCGCCATCGACGCCAATTTCTGCCGCTACACGGCCGTGCCCGGCATCCCCGAGCTGCGGGCCGCGGTGGGCGGTTACTTCAAAAAATTCTACGGCGAGGACATCGCCCCCGAATGCACCATCGTTTCCGCCGGCGGCAAGCATGCCCTGTACAACTTCATGCAGGCCTCCATCAACCCCGGTGACGAAGTGCTGCTGCCCGCCCCCTACTGGGTCAGCTATCCCTACACCATCCAGCTGGCCGGCGGCGTGCCCGTCATCGTGCAGGCCTCGCTGGAACAGGGCTTCAAGGTCACGCCCGAGATGCTGGACGCCAAGTGCACCGACAAGACCAAGCTGCTGGTGCTCAACACGCCCAGCAACCCCACTGGTGCCGTTTACAATGCCGAAGAACTGGCCGCCATCCTGGACTGGGCCGACAGCCGCGACGTCTACGTGCTGACCGACGAGATCTATGACCAGCTGGTCTTCGCTCCGGCGAAGATGGCCAGCGCCGTGCACCACTTTGCCAAGAATCCCGAAAAGGTGGCCATCCTTAACGGCGTTTCCAAGAGCTTTGCCATGACCGGCTGGCGCGTGGGCTATGTGGTGGCCCATCCCGAGATCATCAAAAAGATGTCCAGCATGCAGGGCCACTGCACGTCCAACATCTGCTCCATCTCGCAAAAGGCCGCCCTGGCCGGCCTTACCGGTCCCCTGGATTTCCTGGGCGAGATGCGCAACGCCTTCCAGCGTCGCCGCGACCTGGCCATGGACATCATCAACGGCTGGGATTTCGCCTCCTGCCCCTGTCCGGACGGCGCCTTCTACCTGTTCGTGGATGTGCGCAAGTGCTTCGGCGGCACGGTCAAGAACTCCACCGAGCTCTGCACCTGGCTGCTGGACAAGGCCCGCGTGGCCGTGGTGCCCGGCGCCGCCTTCGGTGACGACAACTGCATCCGCTTCTCCTACGCCGTCAGCGACGACACCCTGCGCGACGCCCTGCAGCGCATCGGCGACGCCCTGTCCCAGCTGCGGTAGAGGATGTTTCTTGAGGGGAGCCTAGCGCGAGAGGGGTTCCCCCTCCCTTTCCCCAGCGCGCTTTATTTGAAGGAGGTCTGCCCTCCCGGCAAAAAGCGCTCCGATGAATGCCCGGCTGACCCGCCAAGCGGGAGCAGCCATCCCTCAATGGAGG
>OJPN01002098.1_pt1 | contig 12512 bp, 10 predicted proteins | sample 1598511 | NCBI WGS metagenome assembly OJPN01 (sample SAMN03922485, study PRJEB24848) | human gut metagenome | isolation source: stool sample | host: Homo sapiens | place: Germany | collected 2011-05
CATCGGCAAAATCCTGTTACAGTGCGCGGGCATGGAGTGCCCGTGTACTGTAACCTTCTTTTAAAGCGATTTGGAATGGATTTTGCTCGTAACTTGCCATGCATCCGAATGGAAGCTCCGTGGGAGGTTCCTGTAGGTATCCGGCTGCTGAACAGTTACGACGTTTTATTCTGCGAGCAGCTTCTCAACACTCACAAGTTTTACGCACACGCAGAAGATCTCTGCCGCCTGTCTGAGGTCATTCAGGGATGGGAAGGACGGCGCGATCCTGATATTGGAGTCGTGCTGATCTTTTCCGTATGGGTAAGTCGCTCCGGCACCGGTCATCACAACACCGGCCTCTTTGCACTTCGCAACGATCGCTTTCGCGCATCCGTCAAGAGAGTCGAAGGAGACAAAATATCCGCCGTTCGGTTTTGTCCACTTCCCGATCTCCAGACCGCCAAGTTCCTTATTTAAGATCTCATCGACTGCCTCAAATTTTGGTCTGAGGATCTCAGCGTGCTTAGCCATCTGCGCTTTTAAACCATCGATATTTTTAAAGAAGCGGACATGACGGAGCTGGTTGATCTTGTCATGGCTGATCATCTGGACATTCATCTGCTTCTTCAGCGCATCGATATTTGCCTTTGAAGTAGCGATCGCGGAGATTCCGGAGCCTGGGAAGCTGATCTTTGAAGTCGAACCGAATTTATATACCATGTCCGGATTTCCTGCTTTTTCACACTCAGAAAGAATGTCGAGGACATGATCCGGGTGATCCGGGTGCAGATGATGAACACAGTATGCGTTGTCCCAGTAGATACGGAAATCTTTCGCAGCCGGTTTCAGGTTTGCAAATCTTCTCACAGTCTCATCTGAGTAAGACTCACCGCTCGGGTTCGCATAGAGCGGAACGCACCAGATTCCCTTCACACTCTCGTCATTATTTACATATTTTTCAACAAGATCCATATCCGGACCTTCACCTGTCATCGGAATGTTGATCATCTCGATCCCGAAGTATTCCGTGATCGCGAAATGTCTGTCATATCCCGGGACCGGGCAGAGGAATTTCACCTTGTCAAGTCTGCACCACGGCGTACTTCCGCATACCCCGTGCGTCCAGGAACGGCTCACGGTATCGAACATCAGTGTCAGACTCGCGTTTCCGTACATCACGATATTCTCGGCCGGCGAGTCCATCATCGCACCCATGAGCTCTTTCGCCTCCTGGATCCCGGTCAGGACTCCGTAGTTTCTCACATCACCGTCCGATGTCATATAATCACTGCTGCTGTTTAAAACGTCCATCATAGGAAGAGAAAGGTCCAGCTGCTCTTTGCATGGCTTTCCCCGCGCCATATTCAGGCTGAGATTTTTTCCCTGATACTCCTTATACAGCGCTTCCAACTGCTCCTTTAAAGACGCAAGTTCCTGTTTTGACATTTCGCGATATGGTTTCATGTCAGTTTCCTCCTCATGATTCAACGATATATTTCAGATTATCTTTTCCCTGAACACTTATTATAATTCATTAAAATCAATATTTCAACTTATAAAATAAAGTTTTTCTTCTGTTTTTTTATTTTTTTGAACCTGGCCCCATAAAAATCTTAGTCATTGCCGCCTGCAGCAGCTCCCTGTCCCCCGTTTTCAGCTCTTTCCGTGCTTCGGTCCGCGCTCCGCGAAGCAACTCCTGACCGTCTCATTGACTTTTCTTTAACAATAACGTATTATAATAAGATATAGGATGATGATTCCATCTGCTTCGAATTCTGAAAAGGAGAATGGCTTTATGACAAATAATATGCGGACGCGCGATATCCGGCGAATGATCCTGATCGGACTGATCGTTGCTCTCGTGTCCCAGCTTTACTGGAATATCTTTATAAATAATTTCCGGATCTCTTCTTCCGTGATCATACTGCCCGTTCTTCTGATGACACTTGGAAAAAGTCTTTCCACACCGCTCACCTGCGCTGTGACCGCAGTCATCGTGTTCTTCTTCCGCCTGTTTCCGGCGCTCCACAGCGGGACCAGTCTCCTCGTCTCAGCGAAAAGTGTTTTTCCGAATGCGATCTTCTATTTCTGCTACGGCATTATTTTCGCAGCCATGGTCCCGGGAAAACATACCGTCTCCTACAGCCGCCTGTTTCCGGCCGTTTTTTTTGCTGATTTCGGTTCCAACCTGGTAGAACTGTGCATTTCCGAGAGTATGTCACACTCCATGACTCCGGACAAGGCAGGATATCTCTTCCTGATCGCACTGTTCCGTACCTTTCTTGCCGGTCTGATCCTGATGGCGGAAGGTCACTACCGGACACTCTTAAAAAACGAAGAGCACGAGAACCGTTACCGCCGTCTTTTCCTTATGACAACAGGACTGAAAAATGAGATCTACTTCATGCGGAAAAATTCTGAAGAGATCGAATCCGTTATGGCAAACGCATATAAATTGTATGAGAAATTAAATGAAATGGATGTGCCGGAAGACATGAAACATATGTCTCTTGCTATCGCCCGCGATGTCCACGAGATCAAAAAGGATTATATCCGCATCATCCAGGGCATCGAGGAAGAAATTTCCGAAGAATATGACGAAAAGCAGATGAGCTTTCAGGATATCTTAAAGATCCTTGAAGACACAACTTACCATATTCTGGAAAATAAGAATGTCCATATTCAGCTGGAATTCCAGTGTTCCGATAATTTTATGACCGAAGAACACTATGAGCTGATGGCCGTTCTCAAAAATCTCGTGAATAACGCCATCGAGGCGATCGAATCTGACCGGAAATTCGGAATGATCTACATTGAGGAACATCTGACCGACGGAAATTATGTTTTCCGCGTCACCGATGATGGTCCGGGAATCTCCCCCCGTCATCTTCCGAACATCTTCAAGATGGGCTACTCGACAAAATTTGACCAGAAAACAGGAAACATTTTCCGCGGTGTCGGCCTCTATGGCGTAAAAATGACCGTGGAAGAACAATTTAAAGGAAGCATCGACGTTGAATCGGAGCAGGGGATCGGAACCACCTTCACCATCACGATTCCGGCCACTTCCCTTGTGGAGGAAACATTATGAGAATCTATATTGTAGAGGATGATCTGTCCGTCATCAATATTTTAGAGGACATCATCGAGACACAGGATCTCGGGGAAATCTGCGGAGACTGCGGCGGGGAACCGGCAAATCTCGCAGACGTGCTGCGCGCCAAGCCGGATGTCATCCTCGTTGACTTTTTCATGCCCGTTAAGGACGGTGTAGAATTCGTAAAGGAACTGCGCGCCGTCAACACCTCGATCAAATGCATCATGATCTCCCAGGTATCTGCCAAAGAGCTGATCAGCAAAGCCTACAGCGCGGGAGTCGACTTCTTTATCAGCAAACCGATCAATCTCATTGAAGTCCGTTCCGTCTTAAAAAATGTAGAACAGCAGATCACCAACGAACGTACACTCGCAAACATCCGTCGCATGTTCATGAACGAGATCGAACATCCTGCCAAAGATGACAAGCCGAAAGCCGACAACTACGGCCGGAAATTAAAGTACATCTTAAACCGCATCGGCATGTCCGGCGAAAAAGGATGCCCGGATATCATAAAGATCTGCGAATATCTCCACGACAACCACATTCCAGTCTCCAACCTGAGCGTTGCCCAGATGTGTGAGGCTGTCAGCGACTCGCCGAAAAACATGGAGCAGCGCGTCCGCAGGACGATCGCGGCCGGAATGTCCAACATTGCCCACATGGGGATCGAGGATTTCATGAACGAGACCTACACTCTCTACTCCGGAACTTTATTCTCCTTCGAGGACGTAAAAGCGGAGATGGACTATCTCCGGGGAAAACGCACATCCGGCGGCAAGGTCAGCATCAAAAAATTCATCGACGGGCTGATGCTGGAAGCCGAACGATAGTTTTTCATGATCCAGGTACATCTTCCGCAAAAACGGATCGTACCTGGTTTTTTCTATTTCTGATGCGTCTCTTCATTCCTCGGAAATCCACATCCGGAACAATTCCCTTTCCATCTTCACATTCCTTATATTGGAATTTTTCACATATTTTACCTTGTTGTGTATAAAAATATTGTTAAGGAATTACAAATTTTGTTAAGTAATTTTTGTAACTTTTTGTAACTTTGTGAAGTTTTTTGAAGGGACATGCTTATACTCTGTACATAAAAGGTATGGAGGTATAAAAACTATGTTACAAATCGAGCTCAACATGTATCAAGCAGTTGCAGTTGCTGCACTGGTTCTGCTTCTTGGACGTTTCCTTGTAAGCAAGATCCCATTCTTAACAAAATACTGTATTCCTGAACCGGTTGTCGGCGGCGTTGTTTACGCTGTTGTTCACCTGATTTTAAGATCCGCAGGGATCCTCGAAATCTCTTTCGACAACACATTACAGTCCTTCTTCATGACTGTATTCTTCTGTAGCGTTGGTTACACCGCATGTTTCCGTCTCTTAAAGAAGGGCGGCGTTCAGGTACTCTTATTCCTGTTAGTTTCCATTATCATGGTTGCTCTTCAGAATGGTCTTGGCGCTGTACTTGCCGGTGCTTTCCATCTCGACCCGAGACTTGGTCTTGCGGTTGGTTCCATCCCGATGGTCGGCGGACATGGTACCGCAGGCGCATTCGGACCGGTTCTTGAGGAAGCCGGTGTCGCAGGCGCTAACGCGGTTGCGATCGCATCCGCAACCTTCGGTCTTGTTGCCGGCTGTGTGATCGGCGGACCGCTCGCTTACCGTCGTATCCATTCCCTGAACTTAAAGTCCACAGAGACTGCTACCGGCAGTGATGAGGTTAAAGTTGATAAGAACGAAGTTACCGGCGCGATCGATTCCAGAAGATTCCTGGACGGCGCATTATACCTTGCAATCGCAATCGGTGCCGGCACGATCGTTTCTTTATTCCTTAACAAGTTAATGACATTCCCGAGCTACATCGGAGCAATGGTTGTTGCTGCTATCATCCGTAACGTTGTTGACGCAACCCACAAAGATATGCCGATGGAAGAGATCAGCACGATCGGAAGCTTCTCTCTTTCCTTATTCCTTGGTCTCGCAATGATGGGATTAAAGTTATGGCAGCTTGCAGAGCTTGCACTTCCGATGATCGTAATGCTTGCGGCACAGACAGTTCTCATGGCATTCTTCGCTTACTTCGTAGTATTCAACCTTCTCGGAAAGAGCTACGACGCAGCCGTTATGACATCCGGCTTCTGTGGATTTGGTATGGGTGCTACACCGAACGCTATGGCAAACATGCAGGCGATCACCGCAAAGTATGGTCCGGCTCCGACCGCATACTTCGTAGTGCCGTTAGTAGGAAGTCTGTTCATCGATTTCTTCAATGCACTTATTATTACGACATTTATGAACTTCCTGTAAGATCTAATTTGGGATCATAGATTGTAACTCTTGAAAAAGGGCCCGCACCGGAATCCTGGGGTATGTTCCGGTGGCTGGGCTCTTTTTCCTGTCTGAAATTTAATTGTAAATTTTTCCGAGAGACCAGAATCTCTCTTTATCTTCCTGAAACAGCTCTATCCCATCGATCATCTGCAGTTCTTCTCTCACACACTGAAAAAATCTTCGGATCTGATCATCCATCCGGTTCTCTTTTGTGAGTCCATAGATCGTCATGTCCTCCGGTCCGCCTTCCATCGGACAGATCCACACGTCTTGTCTCTTGAATCGCCTTGCAACAAGAAGTGGGATCACCGCCCATTTTTTTCCATTCAGAAAATATTCCAGAAATTCCATCTTATCCGCTGTGAGACTCGGATTTGCATCCGGCGGAAACCATCGGCTGTGCCAGATATCATATTCCGGATTCCACGGCAGCCGGATCTGTTCTTCCGGATCCAGCATATCCGGAGTCACTCGCCCCGTTTCTCTCCAGCTCTCACCACCGGCAAACACAAACGGCTCCCTGAACACAGGGAACGGAACTATTCTTCTGGAATTTAAAAAATCCGAGACCAGAGCCACATCAACACTTCCATTTTCCACATACCCATAAATGTCAGAAGAACGCCCCGTCTTAAATTCAATGCTGCAGGTGTCCCGATCGGACATCATTTTTTTTAATACAGCCGGCATCAGATAAAAAGCAATGCTGTTCACTGTGCTGACCCGCAGAAGCGGACTTTTCTTTCTTCTCGGTATCTCCTCCGCCTCCCTGTAAAGTGTCAACAGGCGTTCCGCGACCGGAACGAATTCTTTTCCATTCTCTGTAAGTTCCACACTTCTCTGACCGCGTCCACGCTCAAAAAGGCTGTATCCCAGTTCCTCTTCCATCGATTTCATTCTGCGGCTCATAGCCGGCTGTGTGATAAAAAGCCGTTCTGCCGCTGCTGAGATACTGCCGTACTGGAGAACTGCCAGGAATGCCTCCAACTCCGTTTTTGTCATAATGATCTCCGTTTTCTCAGATTTTCTTTACTGCAAATATTTTATCCTGTTCAAAATATATCATTTTGATTATATTTTACTTTTTAATTATTCATTTTTCAATTAATATTTTCTGTGATACACTGATTTCTGTGAAGGTACTGAACCATCAGATTTGGCACCAGCCGGAGCAGCACATAGAATTTGGAGTACGCAGTGCGGAATATCCGGTATCAGAAGATTATATTTCAGGAGTACATAACCATGAACCAGACCTCTTTACTTTCCGGCAATATCCGGCAGCAGATCTTAACCCTCGCTGTTCCACTGCTGCTTGGAAACATTTTACAACAGCTTTACAACACTGCCGACTCACTGATCGTGGGCAGATTTCTCGGCACCAACGCCTTTGCCTCTGTGGGAATATCCGGCAGTCTTATGAACCTTTTTATCTTCATTCTCGACGGCTTCTGCGCCGGGATCACGGTAATCCTCGGTCAGTTCTACGGAAGCGGTGACAGAAAAAAATACCGCGAGGAAGTCTTCACCGCCCTTCTTCTCGGCATGATCATCGCCCTTATCATCAGCAGTGTGTGTACCGTCTTTCTGAATCCGATCTTAAGCCTGATCCACACCCCGGACGAACTCATTCCTTACGCTGAATCCTACCTTTTCATTATCCTCGCAGGGCTTCCTTTTACCTGTCTTTATAACCTTTTATCCGGAATCCTGCGGTCTATCGGCAACACCAGAGTTGCCCTGTCTTTTCTCGCTGCCGCCATCACAATGAACATTGCTCTGGACTTTCTCTTTATCGGCATTCTGAGACTTGGAACCGGCGGTGCTGCCGCGGCCACGATCCTGTCACAGTTTTTCTCCGCAATCTGCTGTTTTCTGTATCTGCGGGATACTTATCCGGGACTGCTCTGCCGCAGAGAAGATATTGGTGCTCATAAGGATCTTATGATCCACACTCTGCGCTACGGTCTCATCTCGGCGCTTCAGGCCTCCAGCCTGTATATCGGAAAGATTCTTGTTCAGGGCAGTGTCAATACACTCGGAACACCGGGAATCGCCGCCTATACGGCAGCGACCCGCATTGAGGGATTCGCGAATTCCTTCGGTGACAGCGGAGGAAATGCGGTCTCCGTCATGGTCTCCCAGAATCTTGGAGCCGGAAATCATGACCGGGTGAAAAAAAGTCTATTTTGGGGGCTGATGTTAAACTGGACGGTCTGTGTGGTGATCTCCCTTTTCATGTTCTTTGGTTCCGATCCTGCACTCCGGCTGTTTTTGAGTTCTTCAGACGAACTGGCTCTCTATTACGGAAATAGTTATATAAGGCTGATCTCTGTTTTCTATATATTCTGCTTTACAGGAAGTGCTTACATGGGATACTTTAAAGGACAGGGTTACATGGTCATCGCCTTCTGCGGAACAACCCTACACATTATTTTCCGTGCGATCTGTTCCGCCATCATGATCGGAAAGATGGGGCTCACCGCGGTTGCTCTCTTTTCCGGTCTCGGCTGGATACTCTGTGTGACATTCCTGACGGTCAATTTTATCCGGATCGCAGGGCAAAACTCAAACATTCCATCCTCCCATGATCCGAACTGACGCTGGGTCCTTGTTCCCGTGCAGGGAGGCAGGCAAGTTCTGAACTGAAAATGTTGTATAATACAGTGGCCGTGGCAGAATCATATCATTTCCCCCTTGCATTCTCTCTCCTGCAGTGCTATAATGTTCAATATCTTGATAAATATTTAATTTTTGAACATCATAGGAGGTTTCAAATTATGAGTTCCAAAAATTCCGAAACACCATTAAAAGATCGGATCGACTGGATCACTGTGATCGTACCGTTTCTTGCGATCCTGGCGCTCTGTGTCTGCTTTATCCTGATGCCGGACGCGTCAAAGAGCGTTCTCGACACGATCCGTTTTATCCTAGGCGACACCTTCGGCCTGTTCTACCTGGCAGTCGGCCTCTTCGTCTTCCTGCTCTCCCTGTTTCTGGCTTTCTCCAGGTTTGGAAATATCCGCCTCGGAAAGCCGGATGAGAAGCCGAAATACCCGCTCTTCGTGTGGGCCAGCATGATGTTCACCTCCGGCCTCGCCGCTGACATCCTGTTCTACTCCTTCTGTGAGTGGATCCTCTACGCCAACGACCCGCATATCTCCGAGATGGGCTCTATGCAGACCTGGTCCAGCACCTACCCGCTCTTCCACTGGGGTCCGATCCCGTGGGCGTTCTACCTGGTGCTCGCCGTGTGCTTCGGCTTCATGCTTCATGTCCGCGGATGCCATAAGCAGAAATACTCTGAGGCATGCCGCGCACTTCTCGGAAACAAAGTCGATGGACTCCCGGGAAAACTGATCGATCTCCTCGCCCTCTTCGCCCTGCTCGCGGGGACAACGACGACCTTCGCACTGGCAACTCCGTTAATGTCCCAGGTCCTCACGACCCTGTTCCATCTTCCGTCCTCGAAATGGATCACGATCGCGATCCTGGCCGTCACCTGCGTCTTTTATACATACGCCCTGCTGCACGGCATGAAGGGGATCTCCCTGCTTGCAAAGTCCTGCATGTATCTGTTCTTTGCCCTGCTCGCATATGTGCTGTTCCTCGGCGGAGAGACACGGTATATTCTGGAGACAGGCTTTGCGGCTGTCGGAAATCTTGCTCAGAATTTCCTCGGCCTCGCAACCTTCACAGATCCGCAGCGGACCACTTCCTTTCCGCAGACATGGACGATCTTCTACTGGGCCTACTGGATGGTGTGGTGCGTGGCATCTCCGTTCTTTATCGGATCCATCTCCCGCGGAAGAACGGTGCGGCAGACGATCCTCGGCGGATATGCCTGCAGCGTCAGCGCTACATTCTTAAGCTTTATCATTTTAGGAAACTACAGTCTCGGACTTCAGGTAAGCGGAAAGTTAGACGTTATGGCGATCTATGCCGCCGGCAGCGATCTCTACACAACGATCATCGCCATCATCCAGACACTGCCGCTTGCACCGTTTGTCCTTGTGCTTTTAATCGTTGCCATGGTGGCCTTCTATGCTACCAGCTTTGACTCCATCGCCCTTGTAGCCTCCTCCTACACATACCGCCAGATCACCGGTGACGAGGAGCCGCACAATGCAGTAAAAGCCTTCTGGGCGATCCTGTTGATCCTGCTGCCCATGGCACTTGTATTTTCCGACAGCTCCATGGCAAACCTGCAGAGTGTCTCCATCATTGCAGCGTTTCCGGTAGCGTTCGTGATCCTGCTGATCATCGCCAGCTTCTTAAAGGACGCGTCGGATTACCTGAAATCATAAAATAAGAACTACGAAACGTACGGATCGATCACTTTCATCATAAAGTTTGATCCGTACTTTTTTCTTAAACAATTTGTAATTCCCCTGCCACACATTTACCACAAGTTGAAGGGAAAATACCATTGTCATAAATCGGAATTCTGATATAATAGAATATGTAAACAATTTAAAAATTTTCAGCAGCCGTGAAAACAACGATCTGGCTGCTGTTACAATTTCTATGAGGAGGAAAATTAAATGAGAAAGAAAAATTTCTGCCTAGCAGTACTTTCCGCATCCGCAGTTCTCGCTCTCGGTGCTTCATTCAGTTCTTTTGCTGCCTGGAAGTCCGTAAACAGTGAATGGGTCTATACTGACAATAACGGCAACAACGTGACAAGCGCATGGAGAACCGACAACGGCGAATCCTATTACCTCGGTGAGGACGGCTATATGATCCGCAACACTCTTCTTGAGGACAACGGAAACTACTACTACTTAAGAAACGGCGGCCAGATGTTAAAGAACGGCTGGCGCTTCCTTGAGAACCCGAGCTGGCAGGGCGATGATAAAGTCGGCGACGCAAGCTGGTACTACTTCGATAACAATGGACGTGCGCTCCGCACGACCGGTGACAGCGTAAAGATCGCTGATATCGGCGGAAAGAAGTATGCGTTTGATATGTATGGAAGAATGCTCACAGGCTGGATCACAGCTGCAGGTGAGAATATCTCCGATGATTCCGACTGGGCAACGGCTACATACTACGGTGACGCAGAAGGCGACGGAAGCCTCGTTACAAACGCATGGGTATACATCAGCGTTAAGGACGATGACAACGAGGACGATAACGAGCCGACTTACCACTTCTACTTCGCTTCCAATGGTAAGAAGACTGTCAGCACAGAGAAGACCATCGGCAATGTAAAATACACCTTCGATGACAGAGGTGTCGCTCAGGATTCCTGGGTACACAACAGCGACAAGGGTACATGGAAATATTATGGTGACGAAGAGGAACCGAAGCTTCATACCGGTTGGTTCGAGGCTGTTCCGTCCAAAGAGTTAAACAGCGATGACCACGAAAACGGTACGACTCATTGGTATTATGCGAACTCCAAGGGTGAGATCACTATTCCTACTGCCGACGGCGAAGTTGGAGTCGTTAAAACAATTGATGGAAAATCCTACTTATTCAATTCGGACGGAGAGATGGTCACGGGATTGAGAATTCTTACATACGATGGTTCCAAAATCACCAATATTTCTTCTGAGGTAGACACTGCTGATACTGTCAAGAATATGAATTCTGACACGATGAAACTTGTTTACTTCGAGTCCAACGGTGCTGCCAAAACAGGTACCACAACGATCACTCTTGATGGAACTTCCTACACCTTCAGTTTTAAGTCTAATGGTTCCCCGAGAGGTGTTGGCGAAACCGGTATCTCTGATGGTTACATCTATCAAAATGGTTTACGTCTGACAGCAGATGAAGACACAAAATACGGCGTTGTTACTTACAAAAACGAGTCCTACGTTGTAAATGAAAAAGGTTCTATCCAGAAAAACAAGAAGAACCTGAAAGACGCTGATGAGACTTACTATTGCACAAACGCAAAGGGTATCTTACTCCACTCCAGTACTGAAAAGTGTACTACAAAGCACTAATCACTCCTGAGCTTCAAGAGCACCTTCTCCATCATGGAGAGGGTGCTCTTTTTTATTTCCACGTCTTTTGTTTCTATATTTATTCCAGCATTTTTCTGTCCCTCACACTTCTTCCTGCTGCATAATAATCTCTTTTCGACTCATTTCCGCCACAGATTCCTCAAGGTTTCACCACAAAGTATTCACAGCTTAATCACATTTCACTGATATACTTATTTTATCAAAAGGAAAACATAACCAACCAAAAAATTCAGGAGGTTTCACTATGAAAAAGAAGATTATGACTCTCGCGCTTACCGCAGCTATGGCTGCTTCCATGGGAATGACCGCTTTTGCAGGACAGTGGGTTCAGAACACGACCGGCTGGTGGTGGCAGGAAGACAACGGTTCCTACCCGGTATCCCAGTGGAAATGGCTTGACGGAAATAAGGACGGGATCTACGAGTGCTATGCTTTCGATTCCAACGGATATATCTATACGAATACAACAACTCCGGACGGCTACACCGTCAATGCGGATGGTGCCTGGACGATCGGCAACTCTGTACAGTTAAAGTACCAGAAAGATATGGACAGCCAGAATAACTCCGGCAACGCTTCTGATAACAACCAGAGCACTTCCTCCGACGATTCCATCGTCTACACAAACGAGGATATGGTCGGAACCTTCATGACAAATGACGAGAACAGAGAAGATTACTTCGAGCTCATGGTCGGTGCAGGAGATTCCATCGCAGCTTTCTACTATGACAACGACGGTGACACCCATATCTACAATTTTGCGAAATCCAGTGATACAAAATATCGTGACTCCTCCAATTCCCGCAATATGACGATCGTGGACTACGATACTATTATTGTAAACGATAAGACCTACATCAGAGAATAAGCCTACCACTATTTGTGATACCTTCATAAAAATTTCATACTCCCAAAAATCCGGTTCAGATCCTGAGCCGGATTTTTACGTTTTATGTTTCTCCTATAAGTGCCCTTTTTAACAATAATCAGCAAGAATTCTCCCACCTCTATAGGTGGTGAGATGAATTGCTATCTCTTGCATAGTGCCATAGTTGGCATGTAAATATCAGATTATTGCACATAGCTGTGCTGTGTATTGTAAACTTCTCATATATTGA
>OJPN01002103.1_pt1 | contig 12482 bp, 16 predicted proteins | sample 1598511 | NCBI WGS metagenome assembly OJPN01 (sample SAMN03922485, study PRJEB24848) | human gut metagenome | isolation source: stool sample | host: Homo sapiens | place: Germany | collected 2011-05
CCTTCAGATGGCGGATGCCCCGCTTGCGCAGCTCCTTGCGCATCACCCGGGCCAGGGGACAGACAGAGGTCTTGTAGATGTCGGCCACCTGAAAGGCGGCGGCGTCCAGCTTGTTCCCCGCCCCCATGCAGCTGATGATGGGGGTCCCGGCGTCGTGGGCCTGCTGGATCAGCTCCAGCTTGCCGGTGACGGTGTCGATGGCGTCCACCACATAGTCATAGGCGGCGAAATCGAACTGGTCGGCGGTGGCGGGGGAGTAGAAGGTCTTATAGGTGGTCACGGCGATCTTGGGGTCGATGTCTGCGATGCGCTGGGCGGCCACATCCACCTTATACTGGCCCACCGTGCTGCGGGTGGCAAGAATCTGGCGGTTTAAGTTGGTGAGGCAGATCCGGTCGTCGTCGATCAGATCCAGCGCTCCCACGCCGCTGCGGGCCAGGGCCTCCACGGTGTAGCCGCCCACGCCGCCGATGCCGAACACGGCCACCCGGGCGTTGTGGAGACGGTCCATGCCGTCCTTTCCCAGCAGCAGCTGGGTCCTTGAATACTGGTCAAGCAAATGGTCTCATTCCTTTTCATGGCACAAAAAATCCGGGCCACTGTTACATAAAGAAACAGCACCCGGACGCCAAAACGCTGACAGGGAAATACACTTTGCCCTTATTCCAGGGGAAGAAGGGCAAAGCGACAGGACCCGCACAGCATTCGTGTCCGGGAAGGGGACATTCGTCCAAAGCGGAAGTTGCTGCGCAGCAGCTTTTCAAACGCGGCGATCATGCTGGGGGCCTCCTTTCAGTCGGTTCGTTCTTGAGGATGAACAGAGTATAACCTACTTTCCCTATAAAGTAAATGGGTATTTGCAAAAAATCAGCCCACTAATTCAGAGGGTAATTTCATGTTTCTGACGGGAGGAGGATGAAGTTAGGAGTTAGGAGGGATGAGAGAGGAGTTAAAATAGCCTTCCCCATTCCAGGGGGAAGGTGGCATGGCGCAGCCATGACGGATGAGGGTGGCCACGGAGGTGCTTGCGCTATCGGCGGGCGGACACAGAGGTCCGCCCCTACACCAGGCTACGATGGCTCTTGTAGGGGCCGACCTCTGCGTCGGCCCGTTCCCGTTAAAAAAGACCTGCCTGGAAAACAGGCAGGTCTTGCTTTACATCAACGGCGCAAACACGCGTAAAATGCTTCGATAAAGCTGTAAGAGGATATTCAGGTGGCGGAAGCGGCGGAGGGTGATGGGCTCGCTTAACGTCAGGGTGTCCTGAAAGTCACGCTCGATGTCGTGGATGCAGGGGGCGTCGCACAGCCACACGCCGTCCTCAAAGTGGAGGAACAGGCTGCGGTAGTCCAGATTCACCGTGCCCACCGTGGCGAAGCGGCCATCCACCACAAAGTTTTTGGCGTGGATGAAGCCGGGGGTGTATTCATAGATGTGGACCCCGGCGTCCAGCAGGGGGGGATAGTGGGCGCGGGTCACCTCGAACACATAGCGCTTGTCGGGGATGTGGGGGGTGATGAGATACACGTCCACGCCGGACTTGGCGGCGTTGCACAGGGCGGTGTTGGTGGCCACGTCCACGATGAGGTAGGGCGTGGTGATATAGATATACTTTTTGGCCCGGGCAATCATGTTCAGATAGACCGACTGGCCCACCGTCTCCTGGTCCAGGGGGGTGTCGGTATAGGGCTGGACATAGCCCGTCCAGGGGCGCACCGGGGCGGCGGGGGGACGGAAGCGGTCAAAGTCCTCCTCCAGCCCGGCACAGTGGTCCCACATGGACAGGAACATCACCGTCATGGACCACACCGCGTCCCCCTCCAGCAATATGGCGCTGTCCTTCCAGTGGCCAAAGCGCTCCTTCTGGTTGATATACTCGTCGGCCAGGTTGATGCCCCCGGTAAAGCCCACCTGCCCGTCGATGATCATCAGCTTACGGTGGTCCCGGTTGTTCAGCCGGGGGGTCATGACGGGGCGGAAGCGGTTGAACACCCGGCACTGGATGCCCTTGGCCATCATCTGCTGGTCATAGTGCTGGGGCAGGGTGAACATGCAGCCCATGTCGTCATACAGCAGGCGCACCTCCACCCCCTGGGCGGCCTTCCGCTCCAGCACGTCCAGAATGCTGTCCCAGAACACCCCGGGCTGGATGATGAAGTATTCCAGAAAGATATACCGCTGGGCCTTCTCCAGCTCTGCCAGCATCCGGGGGAAGGCCAGGTCCCCCAGGGAGAAATACTCCGTCACCGTGTTGGTATAGGCGGGGCAGGCGGCCCGCTGCTCCAGATAGGTGGCCTGGGTGGCGGCCTCGCCTCCCAGGGGCAGCAGGTCGTCGGCCTTGAAGTCGGGCGCCAGGGCCTTGATGGATCGGTCCCAGATGCCCTGCATCCGGCGCTGCCGCCGGCTTGAGACGCGCCCGCCGCCGATGAACAGATAGAAGATGCCGCCGAACACCGGGAAGGGCAGGATGATCAGCAGCCAGGCAATCTTATAGGCCGGTTCCATCCGGCTGCCCACGATGGCCAGGGCGGCGGCGATGCTGATCAGAATACACACCCAGTAGAACGTCTCGGCGTGCTCGGAAAAGGAAAACACCATCACCGCCAGCAGGGCGAACTGGATGAGCAGGGAGACGGCCACCAGCACAGAGCGGTGGAACAGGAAATAGAACAGTTTTTTCAGGGGGAAGCACCTCCTTTGGGGCGGGCGGCGTCAGGGCATCTGGCGCAGGGAACAGTGGATGTGGCCGCGGTCCAGCTCGATCACGCCATAGGTGGTCCGGGCGGTGCCGGGGTTGAGCATCCACAGGCCGTCCTCCAGCTGCTGGCACAGGGGGCGGTGGGTGTGGCCGAAGAGGAGAATGTCCGCCTGGCAGGCCCGGGCGTCGGCCACGGCGGCGTCATAGCCGCCCTTTACCCCCCACAGGTGCCCGTGGGAGAGGAGAATGCGCACCCCGTCCAGAGTGATCTGTTTCTTTAAAGCGTGGGTGGTCCAGCCGTCGCAGTTGCCGGGGACCATGCACACGGGGATGCGGGGATAGGCATAGGACACCGCCTCGGCGTCCTCCTCCAGATCACCCAGGTGGATGATCTGGTCGGGGGCCTCGTCGGCCACGGCGGAGAGCATTCCGGACACAGACCGGTGGGAATCGGAGAAAACAAGAATTTTCAAAGCTGTCACCTCTGCGCCTGGGGCGCATATACTTAGATTGAGATCGTGTTGGGAGGGATACCTATGCAGGGAAAAGGGACTCAGAGCGGTCCGGCCCAGGCGCTGGAGCAGAACCGGGCGGCCATCAGCAAGCTGGCCCAGTCGGGGGACGCCCAGCGGCTGATGGAGCTGCTGCGCCAGGGCGGCGGTGTGGAGCAGGCGGCCCAGGCCGCAGCGGCGGGGGACCCGGCGGCCCTGATGGCCATGATGGACCGCCTGATGCACACCCCGGAGGGGGCGGCGCTGGTGGACCGCATCGGGACCCAGGCCAAGCAGGCGGGACTGGAGTAACAGACTGAGGGGGTGGCTGGCCCGTGGCGGAGCTGGAGGAAAAACTGAATGCCATTTTGGGCGACCCCAACGCCATGGGGCAGATCATGGCCCTGGCCCGCTCCTTGGGCGGGGGAGGGGGCACGGGTGAGCCAAATTCACCTCCGCCGGAGCCGGGAGAGACTCCCCCGCCGCCCCCGGCGTCTCAACCGGAGGTCCCCGATTTATCCGCCCTGCTGGGCCAGGTGGACCCCAGGCTGATGCAGATGGGGCTGAGTCTGCTGAAAAACTGCAAGGAGCGGGATGACCGGAACGCCGCCCTGCTGCGGGCCCTGCGGCCCTTTCTCAAGGAGGAGCGCCGGGCGGGGCTGGACCGGGCCCTTCAGATCGTGGGGGTGACGCGGATCATCCGGGCGGCCCTGGACACCATGGGCGGAAAGGGGGAGGAGGGCCGTGTATAACCGCTATATCCCACAGGAGGAGGACTATATCCCCGTGGTCCCGCCGCCGGAAAACCCACCGCCGTCCCCGCCGAGGGCAGATCGGGCAGGGGGACAGAGCGCCCCCGGCTCCTCCGTGCTGTCCGCCCTGGGACTTGGGAACCTGGGCGGCCTGTTTTCCGGGGCGGAGGGCCTGGTGAGCCGTCTGCTGCCGGACAACGTGGACGCGGGGGACATTTTGCTGCTGCTCATCGTCCTCTATCTCCTGGCGGAGGGGGACGACTTAGACCTGGTCATCGCCCTGGGGCTGACCCTGGTGCTGGGTCTGGGCAGCGGGAAAGAGAAGAGGGAGAATAGCACACAGGGCGGCACAGTGGCCGCCCCGTAGGTGTTTGGAAATTACGTTACATTGTGCAGGGACGTGCCGTCTGGCAGGGAGAAGGCGTCGGCGGCGTCATAGGCTGTGGTGATGGGGGAGAGGGCGGACAGGCGATAGGTCAGCGTGCCCTCCTCCTCCGTCTCCGCCTGGACCAGCAGGCCGCTGTCCAGCCCGATCCAATAGCGCTCGGTCCGCTGGGGGTCGTCCAGGCGGACCTCCACATAGATGCAGGACAGGCCCTCCAGCTGGCGATAGTCGGCGGTGACGATGGCGCTCTGCCGCAGCTGGAGCACCGTCTCATAGGTGGGGATGTGCTGGGCCAGGTCGGCGGACAGGCCGTCCGCCGGGGCGGTCTGATACTGCTGGGAGCCGTCGTACCAGTAATAGAGCTTGTCCCCGCCGGTGAGATCGTGGCGCACCGCCCCGGAGGGCAGGGTCTGACGCACGTGGCACCAGTCCCCGTCGCACCACACCTGCACGGCGGTGGAGGAGGAGCCGCCGGTCCAGAAGGACTCCACCGTCAGCTCCCGATAATAGCTGTCTGACCGGTCCAGGGTGGCGATAACGCTCTGGACGGTGCGGGGGGCGATCTCCACCCGCTGATAGGCGCTGGAAGCGGACTGGGAGCCGTCGGAGGTGCTGCTGCCGCTGCCGCTGGCGTCGGCCAGCACCACGTGGGGGGTGTTCAGGGCCACCAGATTGCGGCCAAAGCTAACCAGCATGGCCCCGGCGATGAGAGCCACCACAGCCAGGGTGACCAGCAGCCGATTTTTCGGTTCCATAGTTTATACGCCGAAGGGCTCCGGCGGCTGGGGCAGCTGGCCGAAGTGCCACTGGATGGCGTCCACGATGCGGCGGCAGGCCTGGCCGTCGCCATAGGGGTTGACGGCGTGGGCCATCTTGTGATAGGCCGCCTGGTCAGACAGCAGCTCGCTTGCCATGCGGAAGATGTCCTCCTCCTCCACGCCGGCCAGGCGGACGGTGCCCGCGGCCACGGCCTCGGGGCGCTCGGTCTCCTTCCGCAGTACCAGCACGGGGCGGCCCAGGGCGGGGGCCTCCTCCTGCAAGCCGCCGGAGTCGGTCATCACCAGATAGCACCGGGCCATCAGGTTGTGCATCTCGTCCACGGACAGGGGGGCAATGAGATGGATGCGGGGGTGGCCGTCCAGATACTTGTGGGCGGCCTCCTGCACCACGGGGGACAGGTGGACGGGATAGACCAGCTCCACCTCTGGGAAGGCGTCGGCCACCCGGCGCAGGGCGGTCATGATGTTGGTCATGGGCTGGCCGTAATTTTCCCGCCGGTGGCAGGTGACCAGGATGATCTTTTTCCCCTGATAGTCCAGCTGATTGAGAATGTCCTCTGCAAAGGTGAAATCCTTTACGACAGTGGTCTGGAGGGCGTCGATGACGGTGTTGCCGGTGAGAAAGACGTTTTTGGTGATGTTCTCCCGGGCCAGGTTGTCCCGGTTGGCGGGGGTGGGGCAGAAGTGCAGGTCGGCCAGGGCGCCCACCATCTTCCGGTTCATCTCCTCGGGGAAGGGGGACCATTTGTCATAGGTGCGCAGACCGGCCTCCACATGGCCCACGGGGGTCTTGTGATAGAAGGCGGCCAGGGCACCGGCGAAGGTGGTGGAGGTGTCACCGTGGACCAGGACCAGGTCGGGCTTGGCATCATCCAGCACGCCCTCCATGCCCAGCAGGCACTTGGAGGTGATGGTGGACAGGGTCTGCCGGGGCTCCATGATGTTCAGGTCATAGTCGGGCTTCAGCTTGAAGATGTTCAGCACCGAGTCCAGCATCTCCCGGTGCTGGGCGGTGACGCAGCACAGGGCCTGGATGCCCGGGCGGCGCTGAAGCTCCAGAGCCAGGGGGGCCATTTTAATGGCCTCGGGCCGGGTGCCGAAGATGGTCATCACTTTGATATCGCTCATGGCGTGGTATCCTCCTTCTGGTCAGAAGTTTTGGGGGGCTGGTCATCCTGACCGTCCTGCTCCTCCAGCTGGCGCAGGTGCTCCTCAATGGTGCTGTTGTGAGAGATGAAGATGCGGATGGCCATCCAGCCGGTGACGCACAGGGCCACCAGCAGCAGCGTCGCCTTTACCACGCCGCTGGTGGTGAGGACCACGGCGGACAGGCCCAGAATGGCGCTGATGACATACAGCACGGCCACCGCCTGCTTCTGAGAGAAGCCCATGTCGATGAGCCGGTGGTGGATGTGCCCCCGGTCCGGGGTCATGGGGGACTGCCCCTTGGCCAGACGGCGGAGAATGGCGAAGCTGGTGTCGAAGATGGGCAGGCCCAGCATCAGGAAGGGGACGGCGAAGGAGATAATGGTATAGAATTTGAACAGCCCCTGGATGGACACGGTGGCCAGGATGAAGCCCAGGAAGGTGGAGCCCGTGTCCCCCATGAAGATCTTGGCCGGGTTCAGGTTATAGGGCAGAAAGCCGATGCAGGCCCCGGCCAGGGCGGCGGTGAGCACGGCCACGTCGGGCTCGGACACCGTGAGGGCGATGACCAGCAGGGTCATAGAGCTGATGGTGGACACGCCGCAGGCCAGTCCGTCCAGTCCGTCGATCAGGTTCACCGCGTTGGTGATGCCCACGATCCAGAACACGGAGATGGGGATGGACAGCCAGCCCAGCACCCAGAAGGGGTCGCTGCTGAAGATGTTGATGTTGGACAGGATATAGATGCGGCAGCCTGCGTGGACCGCAATGAGGGCGGCCACGATCTGCACCAAAAACTTGGGCTTGGCGGGCAGGGCATAGATATCGTCGAAAATGCCCAGGATCACAATGATAACGGCCCCCAGCAGCATGCCCCGGTATTGCTTGGACAGGGGCAGGAAGACCAGCACGCTGAGCAGAAAGCCAAAGAAGATGGCCAGGCCGCCCATGCGGGGGATGGGGTGGTTGTGCATCCGGCGGCCGTCCTTGGGCACGTCCACCGCGCCCACCCGAAAGGCCAGGGAGCGGACCACCGGCGTGGAGATCAGGGCCACCACCGCCGCCGCCAGCAGGGCGGCAGCGGCAGTGCCCACAACAGAAAGTTCAATGGTCATGATAGATCCTCTTTATGTTCCAGATTCCTCATCTGCGGGGAAGGGTTCAGCGGGGCAGGAAGCCCACCTTTTTATAGACCTTCCGCAGGGTCTTGTTGGCCACATAGCCGGCCTTCTCCGCGCCCTGCTTATACACAGACTCCAGATAGGCCTTGTCGGCCAGAATGCGGGTGGCCTCCTCCCGGATGGGGCGCAGGGCCTCGATGACCGCGTCGCCCACGGCGGGCTTGAACGCGCCGTAGCCCTGGCCGTCGAACTCCCGCTCGATCTCCTCCATGGTCTTGCCGGTGACGGCGGCATAGATGCTCATCAGGTTGGCCACGCCGGGCTTGTGCTCCGGGTCAAAGCGGACGCAGTGCTCGGTGTCGCTGTCGGTGATAGCCCGCTTGAACTTGCGCTGGATGTCCTCGGGCTTCTCCATCAGGAAGACGCAGCCCTCGGGGGCGGACTTGGACATCTTAGAGGTGGGGTCGGACAGACCCATGATCCGTGCGCCCGTCTTGGGGATATAGGGCTCGGGGATCTTGAACACGTCGCCATAGATGCCGTTGAAGCGCTTGGCGATGTCCCGGGTCAGCTCCACGTGCTGCTTCTGGTCGTTGCCCACGGGGACGAAGTCGGGCTGATAGAGCAGGATGTCCGCCGCCATCAGGGCGGGATAGGTGAACAGGCCGCCGTTGATATTGTCGGCATTTTTGGCGGACTTATCCTTGAACTGAGTCATGCGGGACAGCTCACCGAACATGGTGTAGCAGTTGAGCACCCAGCCCAGCTCCGCGTGGGCGGGGACGTGGGACTGGACGAACAGGGTGTTCTTCTCCGGGTCCAGGCCGCAGGCGATGTACTGGGCCAGCTGCTCCAGGGTGCGGCGGCGCAGCTTGGCGGGCTCCTGACGGACGGTGATGGTGTGCATATCGGCCATAAAGTAGTAGCAGTCAAACTCCTCGGCCCGGGCCCCCCAGTGCTTGATGGCACCCAGGTAGTTGCCCAGGTGCAGATCGCCGCTGGGCTGGATGCCGGAGAGCATTACTTTCTTTTCATCCATGGTTGTCGGCTCCTTTGAATTTGGGCGCACAAAAAAGACACGCCCGCATAATATCGTACTATTTTACCACGGAGCGCGGCATTAAGCAATATCCAGGTTGTAAAGTTGGGAGGGAGGAAGTAGGAGTTAGGAGTTAACGGGCCGACGCAGAGGTCGGCCCCTACAACACTTTATGTAGAGCTGTGGTCCTCATCACTGGAGAAAGGGTCTAAGCAAATAAGGTTTCGTGGGTGATTTTTTTCCGGTTCCGTGCTGCTGTCTATATAGATATCCTCAGCTTGCTGCATTGCCTGATGGAGCAGCTGCACGGAGCGATAGGCAAACGGATACTGTTGCAGGTCGCTGATGGCCTGGTCAACAGCGCTGCAAAGGACGGCGTACATCTTTCTATAATTGGCCATAAATACCCCTCAAAAACGAAAGTAAAATCGTAGATAGTCGGACTCTTACAGACAATATTATACTCGGATATTCGTACATACTCAACCCTGAAAGCGACCTCTATACTGGAAAAAAGGGAAGGAGGGGTACATCCGAGATGATAAGCTATGCGCCGTTGTTTGAGACGATGAAGAAGCGGGGTGTGACCTCCTATCGGCTGGAACGGATGGGGTTTTCCCGGGCGACCTATTACTCCATCAAGCAGGGCAACAGCGTCTCCACCAACACCATTGACCAGCTGTGTACCCTGCTCCACTGCACCGTGGGCGAGGTCATGGAATTTATCGAGCCGGAGGGGGACAACTGAGGCTTCTGCCCACGAAAACTGTTTAAATTTCCTTTAATTTCTTCCCGCCCCCTTTACAGACGGGGGAATTTGGAGTAAACTAACCACAGTTGTTGTTACAGGAGGTGTTCCAAATGGAAGAGTTGGACCTGACCCGAAAGTTCAGTCTGGGCGACCAGCGGGACATGGAGATCAAGGCGATCTTGTCCACGGTCTATCAGGCCTTGCAGGAAAAGGGCTATAACCCCATCAATCAGATCGTCGGGTACATCCTGTCTGAGGACCCCACCTACATTACCAACCACAACAATGCCCGGGCCCTGATCCGCAGGGTGGACCGGGACGAGCTGCTTCAGACGCTGGTGAAGTATTACCTGACCCACTAAAGCGTTTTGGGGCCTATTTCAGACCCACGGCGGTCCGCCAGGAAAATGGCGGGCCGCTTTTCTGTACCCAAAGGAAGGTGCCGACCATGAACATTCTCATCAGCCGCTGTCTGCTGGGCGTGCCCTGCCGGTATGACGGAAAAAGCGTCCCCGTCCCCGGACTGGAGGTGGCCCTGACCCGGGCGGGACACACCCTGATCCCGATCTGCCCGGAGGTGGACGGCGGTCTGCCCACACCCCGCCCCCCGGCGGAGCTTCAAAGCGACGGCCGGGTGGTGAACCGGGAGGGGAAAGAGGTCACCGCCCAATATCAGGCGGGGGCGGAGCTAGCGGCCAGACTGGCCCAAGAGCACGGCTGCACCGTGGCCGTCTTAAAGGCCAAGTCCCCCTCCTGCGGGGGCAGGCAGGTGTATGACGGCAGCTTTTCCAAAAGACTCATCCCCGGCCAGGGCTGCGCCGCCCGCCGGCTGGCAGAGATGGGCGTGAAGCTGCTGGACGAGACAAATTGGAGAGAATTGGGGTAAAATTTAGCCTTCTCCCACACAGGAGGAAGGCCGGTCACATCTCTTTTCTGATCTGCCGCAGCGCGTTCTTCTCCAACCGGGACACCTGGGCCTGGGAGATGCCGATCTCGGCGGAGACCTCCATCTGGGTCTTGCCCTGAAAGAACCGCAGAGCCAGTATTTTCCGCTCCCGGTCGCTGAGCCGGGACACCGCCTGGTTCAGGGCGATGCGCTCCACCCACATCTCGTCGGTGTTCTTGCTGTCCTTCACCTGGTCCATGACGCACAGGGCGTCCCCGTTGTCAGAGTACACCGGCTCGTACAGGGACACGGGGTCCACAATGGCATCCAGGGCAAAGACGATGTCCTCCCGGCGGATACCCAGAACGGCGGCGATCTCATCCACGGTGGGTTCCCGCTGGTGTTGAGCCATAAAGGCGTCCTTGGCCTGGAGAACTTTATAGGCCGTGTCCCGCATGGCCCGGGACACCCGCAGGGCACTGTTGTCCCGCAAATATCGCCGCACCTCGCCCAGGATCATGGGCACTCCATATGTGGAAAACCGCACGTCCAGGTCGGTGTTGAAGTTGTCTATGGCTTTTATCAGTCCGATGCAGCCCACCTGGAACAGGTCGTCCAGATTCTCCCCCCGGTTGGCAAAGCGCTGGATGACAGACAGCACCAAGCGCAGATTCCCGGCGATCAGTTCCTCCCGGGCCTGCTTGTCTCCCGCTTTGGCCCGCAGGAGCAGGGCCTGGGTCTCCTCGTTTTTCAACACCTTCAGTTTGGCGGTGTTCACCCCGCATATCTCTACCTTGTGCTGCATAAAACAAAGCCCCCCGCCTGTGATACTGTACTTCCAGTATCTCCTGGCAGGGGGCTTTTATCCGCTCAGCGGGGGGCAAAATATTTTACTGTGGGACAGATTTCGATGGATTTTTCCGCCCCACCAAATGTGCCGCCGCCAGCTGCAACACGCAGGACAAAGCGGCCAGGTAGAACACATAGGACACGCCCAGGCGGGCCCAGATGATGCCCATGATGGGGGAGACGGAGATGGCCATGATGTGGTCCACGCTGAGACCCACGGACAGGGTCTCCGTCACCTCCTCCGGGTCCAGGGCGATGGCGCGCATCATGAAGGAGTGGACCATGTTGAACTGCTCGAACAGGATGCACAGCACATAGGCGGCGTAGACCAGCCAGCACTGCCAGCCGTCTGTGGCCAGCGCCCCGGCGGACAGCATTCCCGCCAGAACGCCCATGAGGGTGAAGGAGACCAGGATATAGCCAGACTCCAGCCACAGCATCTTCCGGGTGCCCAGTTTGTCCATCATCCGGCCCAGCAGGGGAGCGAACCAGCTGCCCACAAAGTAGGTGGCGATGGACAGCAGGGCCACCGTGTCCGCCCCCTTGCCCAGCAGCTGGATGATGACCCAGGGGGCGAAGACGATCTTGATGCGCTTCTGACAGCCATAGGCCAGGGTGACCAGGTAATAGGGGGTGTACTGCCGCCGGAACAGCAGGCGGAAGGGGTGGGTGCGGCCTTTATGTCCGCCCATGCCCCGGGCCATAACGATAAGCAAAAGAATGGCGGCTCCGGCGGCCAGGGCAGCGATGACAAAGGGCAAGATCACCGGCGTGGCGAAGGAGAAGATACCCGCCCGAAAGCCCACGAACACGGCGCAGGCGGCCAGCATCGTGACCACTGTATTTACTGATTTGAACCGGCCCATCATGGCCCCCACTTTGCCCCGCTCCGCCAGGTCCATGGAGATGGCGTCGTTTAAGGGCATGAACAGGTGCATGCCCATGGAGTGGAGGAACAGAAAGGCCAGCATCACCCCATAGCTGGGGGAGAACAGGCCCATGACCACCAGGCCGATGAGCACCAGCGCCTGGGCCACCACCGACATCCACAGGTTGCCCAGGGGGGCCAGCAGGGCCACCAGGAGCATACATAAAATGCCCGGGCTCTCCCGGGGGATCTCCAGAAAGCCCCGTTGGATGGCGTCGATGTGATAGACCTCGCTGTAGTAATTGGAAAAGATGCTGGCCCCCAACCCTCCGGCCACGGCCAGAAAGGCCAGGACCAGGGTGAAGAGGCGGATGTTGCGCTGGCGGACGGATTCCTCCATAAAACTCTCTCTCCTTATGTCTCTATATCGCTTGCAGAAACAGCACACGGAGCGGGCCGGGAAAGGGCACGCTCCGTGCGGTGTCTGTTACAGGGTGTCCTCCTCCGTGCGGTCCAGGGGGGAGGGGGCGTCGGACCAGGGGGGCGGATCGGATGCGGGGGGCGTTGAAACCGGAGCGGCGGGTGCTGCGGGAGCGCTCTCGCTCTGAGGCGGCGGGTCGGTCACCACGCCCTGGCGGTATTTCAGCTCCTGCCACTGCTCCTTGGTGATGAGCAGCTGGCGGGGCTTGCTGCCCTCGAAGGGACCCACGATGCCCT
>OJPN01002104.1_pt1 | contig 12479 bp, 9 predicted proteins | sample 1598511 | NCBI WGS metagenome assembly OJPN01 (sample SAMN03922485, study PRJEB24848) | human gut metagenome | isolation source: stool sample | host: Homo sapiens | place: Germany | collected 2011-05
CTTCTGTACAGGGCAAAAAAAGATTGCCCGGTGAAAACACCAAGCAATCCTTGTTTCGCGTTTTTCCCTGATTGTCAACAGGTTGCGGAGGATAGAGCGTCAATCATCCTGTGGACCGGAGGCGCTGTCCCCCTGAGGGATGCCGTCCGCGATGTCGGCAAGGATGGCCATGACGGCGGCCGCCACCCGACGGGAAGCCTGACCGCTGGTCCCGGGCAGACCCGGATGCGGACAGGGCTGGAGTACGGTTTCTCCGGCGGCGGCCAGGTCTGCGGCAGAGGTGCAGGCGATATGCCAGCCGTTCTGCACGGCGGCCGACCCGGACGGTACCGGAGGAAGCAGCAGGGCGCGCTTGCCGGCATACAGGGCCTCCCGCTGCAGGGCGGGCGAGTCCGTCACGACGAAGGTGCTGGCGCATACAAGGGACAGGAAGGCGATGTGCGTCAGAGGCGGCAGGATGCGGATACCGTCCGGGATCTGCTGCTCCCGCTCTTGGAAACAGGCAAGGGCGGACGGATGCTGCACCAGCAGGACGGGACGCGCCTGCCGGGCGTGCAGGGCCTGCAATCCTTCCAGCAGGGAGCGGAGGTCGTCGGGGCTACGGAGGGCCGCCGGCCGGGAAAGATAGCAAAGGATGAATTCCCCGAAGGCCGCTCCATGGCGCGCTGCCTCCTCAAAGGGTTGCAGGCGGGGGCGGTCCTGCTCGAACAGATCATAGAGGGTATCGCCTGTGACGCAGGTCCCACGCTCCATCTGTCGGGTATGCAAATACTGTTCATCAGCAGGATCGAGACAGCAGAGCAGGCTGGACAGGCGGTCCGTGAGCTCGGCATGCCGCCCTTCCGAGCTGCTCATGTTTTCCGGACGTTGCCCGGCGCCCACATGGATGACCGGGATACCGTGTTCCGCTGCGGCTAGAGCTGCGGCCAGCGTCGTGACGGAATGGCCGTAGACAAGCACCGCGGCCGGGGCTTCCCGATGCAGCAGCAGACTGGCGCTGCTCATGATGTGGGCCAGCAGGCTCGCATCGGAAAGGGGGGCCGGAGCCGGGCCCAGCCGGTGGCAGGGGGTGATGCCATAGTCGTCGAGCAGGGGAGCCCAGAGGGCGTGATCCCCTCTTTCAGAAGAAAGGACGAGACGGGGCTCCCAGGCACGGAAACTCCGTACCGTACGTTCTACGGGGATATGCTGCAGCAGCTGGGAGCGGCTGCCGGCAAAGACCAGGACGCGCATGCTCATGGATCTGGCCTCCTGCATCACGAAAGCCGGTGGGGACGGCGCAAGCGGGCCCACACGCTGCTGAGGGCGAACCAGACGCAGGCCACAAGGATCATGGTAGCGCCGCTGGCCGTAGACACCCATTCCTGCGCCGAGAGGAGCAGCCCGGCTACCCCCGATGTGATAGCCACGACCTGGGCCCACCAGAACATGCCGCCCGCCGTCTGAGCAAAGTTGCGGCCTGCCGCCGCCGGGACGATGAGCATGGCCGTGACCAGCAGCACGCCCACGGTCCAGACGCAGAACATGACGACCAGAGCCAGCAGACCGGAAAAGACGTATTGCCACAGGCAGACATTGATGCCGTGGACACGCGCCATGACAGGATTGAGGGCGATATAGAGCAAACGGTTGTAGCCGATGATCTGAAAGATCAGCAGGGCGACAAACAGAATGGCCAGACACAGTATTTCGCCCTGGCTCACGGTCAACACGTCACCGTAAAGGAACTGCTGCATGGTGCGGGCCATGCCCGGTTGGCGGCTGACCACGGCCAGACCGAAAGCCACAACGGCCGAAAAGACGATGCCGATGACCGTATCCGAGGAAAGGGCGCTGCCCCGACGTACGGCCATGACGGCCAGACCCACCAGCACGCCGAACGCAGGCATGGACCAGTGCGGGTCAATCGAGAGCAGCAGGCCCAAAGCCACACCGGCAAAGGCCGAATGCCCGATGGCATCGGAAAAGAAGGCCATGCGAAAGGAGATGACCTCCACTCCCAGAGCGGCTGTCATGGGGGTGAGCAGCAGGACGGCCAGCAGAGCCTGCTGCATGAAGCTCAGCTTGAGACAATCCAGCGGCAGCAGGGAAAACATATGGCAGATAGAGGAGATATCAGGCATGGCGCTGCCCCTTGTCTTCCCTGCCCGCAGGCGCCATGCGCAGGGCGTGGCACAGGGCGCCGCATTTGTTGCAGGCGGCTTCAGGGTGTTCGCACTGGTTGGGATAAAGATGGATGGGCACGCCGAACAGCTTCATCAGAGTAGGGGCGAGCAGGGTTTGCTGGGGCGGCCCCTGGGCAATGACCTTTTTGTTCAACCCGATGACATGATCGGCGTAATGGGCCGCCAGAGGCAGGTTGTGGGTCACCATGAGCTGGGTAAATCCCTGTTGCTGCCGAGCATTGTCGAGGACCTCCCAGAAAAGGCGTTCCCCCTGAAAGTCCACTCCCGCCGCCGGTTCGTCCAGCAGCAGGATCTCGGGCTCACGGGCCAGGGCTGCGGCCAGCAAAACACGGCGCAGCTCCCCGCCGGAAAGATCGCTCATGCGACGCCGGATGAGGTGCTCCGCATGCACGGGCGCCAGAGCCGCGCGGGCACGCCGGGAGGCACTGCCCTTGATGCCGAGCCAGAGGGGGCGGCGTTGGTGCCCCAGGGAAAGGAATTCGGCCACGGTCAGGGGCAGGGCGCTGTCCATCTGCAGGTTTTGCGGCACATAGGCCAGGCGGGGTCTCCGGCCGTTTTTCCCCTGCATGCGGATTTCGCCGGTATAGGCGATCTCGTTGATGATGCAGTGCAGCAGGGTGCTTTTTCCCGCGCCATTGGGGCCGACAAGGACCGTGCTGCTCCCCTGGGGGACGGTGGCCGAGATGTCCTGCAGGATATGAAGATCTCCACGGCGGACATCCACATGGGCAATAGCGATAGCCGCGGGCTGATTAGTGAGAGAGGGCATTTTCAAGTATCTGGCAGTTGTTGCGCATCTGCTGTGCAAAGTGGTTCACAGGAGTGTTTTCCGGCCCTGAAGCCATGGAATCCAGCTGGATGACGGGGATGCCCGTCTCGGAGGCCAGGGTCTCCAGCGGGCGGGGCGAGAACTGGGGCTCGCCTATGAGCAGGACGGGCCGTTCCGTCTTGATATGGTTGATGCATTCCAGCAGCCGGGCGGCAGAGGGGGCCTGCTCCTCGTTCTCCTGCAAAACGTCCATGACCTTCAGCCCCGCGGAACGCATCATGTAAGCCAGGGAATCATGTTGCAGCAGCACGCAGGCACCGGGTTGGGTCGCTCCCAGGGCTGCAAGCCGTTTTTCCAGATCCTGCAGGTCCTTTTGCAGGGCGGCGGCATTGCTCCGGATGGTTTCCGCCTGTTCCGGGCAGGCACGGATCAGGGCCTCGGCCATGGTCTCGGCCATCTGGGCCGCAGCAGCAGGAGAAGTGAAGACATGCGGGTTGTCATCATAATGATGATCGTGCCCTGCCTCTTCATGGCCGGAGCGGCCAGGAAGCAGGGCGATTCCCTGGCTGCAGTCAGCTTTGTGGGCTTCGGCCTGGGCTAGCGCCGGGGCAAAAGCTGCCTCCAGCCCCAGACCGTTCATGAGGATCACGTCCGCGGTGGCCACCTTGGTCAGGTCAGCCGGGGTCGGCGCATAGTCATGCGGGCAGCCGGTGGCAGCGGGGATCAGCAGATCAAGGTGGACATTTTCCAGACCGGCCACCAGAGGACGGGCCAGCTGCCAGACAGGGTACGTCGTTGCCAGGACGTGCACGGGCCGCGAGGCCGCCTGCAGGGGCAGGGCCAGCAGCAACAGAAGGGCCATGATCAGGAGGCTTGCAGCCGTTCGAGAGCTGCACCGGGGAGCGATTGCGAGCATATGATAAATCCGAAAATGATTTTCAAAAAACCTAGTAAAGAGCTTGGCTGTTTGTCAACCACAGACTTGCCAGCCTCTCCGGCGGGCATTATGCTGGCAGGAAGACGTCTTGGCAAGGCCTTTTGTGGCTGACAGGGGCAGGAGGGAACGTGATACGGATCGCCGGTGTCGTTTTGGCGGGGGGGCGTTCTCGGCGCATGGGCCGGGACAAAAGCCTGTTGCGCTTGGGAGGAGAGGCTGCCCCGACCCTGCTGGAGCGGAGTGTGGCGCTGCTGCGGCCGCTGTGTGAGCAGGTCTGGGTATCGTGCCGGGCAGGGCAGGTATATGCCGGGCAGAGCTGTGTGCCGGATATCTTGCCGGCCTCCGGCCCCATCTGCGGCGTCCATGCAGCCCTGGTCCGTGCCCGTATGGAAGGGATCTCTGCGGTGCTGGCGCTTTCGTGCGATATGCCGCTCATGCATACAAACATGCTGCGACGTCTTGTCACGGCGTTTGCCGCCTCTCCCCGCCAATCCCTGATGACGGCCTTCATGGCTCCCAATGGTTGGACGGAATCCCTGGCTGCCATCTATCGGGTGGAGGCTGCCTCTTTTCTGGAAGCTGCCGTGGCTCAAGGGCATCTCAAGATGCGGGAAGCCGTGCCCCTGGAACTGCAATGCTTTGAACAATACGGCACGGAAGACGCCCGCGCCTTCTTCAATGTCAATACGCCGCAGGATTTGCAGCAGGCTACGACCGCTTTGGACGATGCGGCGGCGCAGGAGCCAGGTGAGAAATTTACCGAAATTCCTGACCGGGCTTGAATCTGCGGCCTGCTTGGGATATTATGCACAATATCCTGCAAATCGTTTTCCCGGCCTCCTGTAAAGCGGCGGATCTTTGCCGCCCCTTGTTTTTTCGGACGAGGAAGAGAATGTTTTTAAGCAAATTTTTCAAACGGTTTACCAGCGATAAAAAAGGCAGCTCCGCCACGGACGGCAGCCCTGAGCACACGTTTGCCGTTCGCCATCATCGCTTCAAACTGTTTTTGACGGCCTGGAACAAGTTCCAGGAAAACATGACCTCCCTGGAATATACCCTGTGCTGTGATCATCCCTTCGGACTGCACCGGGTCCGGGCCCTGTGCACCAGCGTGGCTACGCAGGTGTACCAGTGCATCCAGCATCTCGAACGCCTCAACCCTTCCCAGTGCAAGGCCCTGTACGAACGCTTCGACCATTTGCAGACAGCGGTCGCCAGTGAGGTCTATCCGCGCGTACAGCTGCTGGAAGGACCGTATATCATCCCGTTGGAAGAGGCGGACCGGGCCGCGAAAGCCCACCTGGCCGACAAATCCACTGCCCGCCTGGGCGAGCTGCGCCGCCAGAATCCCGATGTGGTCCCTGACGGTTTTGTGGTGACGGCCGCGGGCTGCATGAGCCTGTTTGCCGGTACGGGGATGCTGGAGGAGATGAACCGCCGTATCCAGGCCGCAGGGGGCTACATCCCCGAGACCTTGCAGGATCTTTCGGAAAGTCTGAGCGAGCTGACGGAAAGTACGCCCTTGCCGGACAGGCTGGTGGAAGAATTTTGTGCCGCGCTGGCGGAACTGCGCAAAAGATGCCCGGGCGAGATGCGCCTGTTGTTCAAAGGGCGTTTGTGGCCCTGCATGGATGACGGCGAGGATACGCCGGGCACGGACCCCGGGCTTCTTGTCTGGGGCCCCACGGTATCCCTGAACGCGCCCGACATGGACATCCTGGCCTCCCTGCACACGACGCTGGCCCGCAAACAGCAGGCCCAGGCCCTGGTCTACCGGCGTGCCCGCGGCCTGATGGAAGCCAATGCCCGTATATGCATCACCTGTCTTGCTGTCGAAGAAGGCAGTTTTGGCGGCATGGCCCATACGGCCAACCCCATCGATCTGAAGGGTGGCAACGTCCATATCTATTTCTGTAACGGGCTGCCGCAGGACATGGAATATTCCCTGGTGCCCGTCAATGTTATGCACGTTTCCCGGATCCCGCCGTACAAGGTCAGTGCCCGATGTATGCATGATGCCGAGGACGGCAGCTCCTTTTCCGATCAGGCGGCTGCGGACGTGGCGGCCCTGGCTATGGAGCTGGAAAATATGTCCGCTTGTCCCCAGTCCATGGTTTGGCTGCGCACGCCGTCCGGCCGGACGCAGGTGCTCATGGCCCGTCCCATGGTCATCAAGGCCCGGACCCAGAAAGAGCGCGAAGAAGAGGCCGAGTCCCGCGCGGATGACAACCTGCCCGCGCCTCTGCTGACCGGCGGTGTCACCACCAGCCGTGGTCGGGCCTGCGGCCCGGTGGTCATTGCCCGTTCCTGGTCCGACGTTCTCGACTTCCCGGACGGCGGTATCCTGGTGGTGCAGCGCGACCTGTACCAGTGGGCTTCGCTGGTGGACCGTGCCGGGGCCATCATCGCCGAGGACGGTCTGCTGGGTTCGCGCCTGTTCTCTTTGGCCCGTGAGTTCGGTATCCCGGCCATGTTCGGCCTGGCCGGGGCCATGGAAAAGCTGACCCCGGGCGACAAGGTGACGGTCTGCACGGAGATGGGCTGTGTCTTTACCGGGCAGCTGGACGAGCTGCTGGCCCAGGCCCGTCCGCCCCGCGACTATCTGCCCGGCAGCCCTGTGTACCGGGTATTGCAGCATGCGGCGGAACATATCCTGCCCCTGACCATCGACGTGGACAGCGTGGATTTCAAGGCGGCCAACTGCCAGACCTATCACGATATTGCCCGCTACTGCCATGAAAAGGCCGTCAGCGCCATGTTCACCCTGGGCTCCGACAAACAGTACGCGGCCCAGCGCATCAAACAGCTGCGGGACAAGGTCCTCAAACAGTTCTGGGTCGTGAACCTCAATGACGGCTTCGGCAAGGTCCAGCCAGGGCCGGTCATTGACGTGGAGGACATCACCTCCATCCCCATGCAGGCTATCTGGCACGGCATGAACGCCTATCCCTGGCAGGGGCCCCCGCCGGTGGACGGCAAGGGCTTTCTTTCCGTGCTATTCGAGGCCACGGCCAATCCCAACTTGGATCCGGCGGCACAGACGGCCTACTTCACGGAAAAGAACTATTTCATGGTTTCGCGCGACTATTGCAGCCTGCATTCGCGCTTCGGCTTCCATTTCGTCTCCGTCGAAGCCCGGCTGGGGGACCGTACGCCGGAAAACTACGTGGCCTTCCAGCTGCGCGGCGGGGCGGCCAATATCGAGCGCCGCATCCTGCGGGTGCGCTTCGTGGCCGATCTGCTGTGGGAATTCGGCCTGACGCCGGTGGTCCGCAATGACGCCGTGACAGCGCGCCTTGAAGGCATGGATATGGAAGAAGGCCAGTGCCTGCTGGCTGTGGCAGGCTATCTGACCATCCATACCCGCCAGCTGGACATGATCATGCAGGACAGCGCCAAGGTGGCGGCGACCCGCAAGACCATGCTGAACCATTGCCGTATTTTGCTGACTGGTGGAGACCTTTCCCAGATTTCAGCCAAGGAGGAGTAGATGCCTTCCACACGGGAATACAGACGCATCTTCCGCCGTCTGTTCGTCACGCATCTGGGGCTTGCCCTTTTGCCGCTGGTGGCTTTGGGGATCTTCAGCATAGACCGCATCAATTCCATCTATGATGAAAAGATCTCTGCCGGTATCGAAGCCGTTTGCAGCAGTAAACACCGGGCGCTGGATACCTTTTTGCATGAACGTGTTTCCCAGATAAAAACGCTGGCCTTTACGCATGACCTTGCCGAATTGCGGGATCCCGACCGTCTGAGCCGTATCTTCACGGTCATGCAGCAGAGCGGGCGCTCCTTCGTGGATCTTGGCATCATCGGCATGGACGGCCGCCACATTTCCTATGTGGGGCCGTTCGACCTGCGTGATGCTAATTACGTCAATGCTCCCTGGTTCACGGAGGTGTTGCGCAAAGGCGTTTTCGTCAGCGACGTGTTCATGGGCTTCCGTAATGTGCCGCACTTCATCATCGCCGCCCTGCGTCACGAGGGGGGCGAAAGCTTCATCATGCGTGCCACCATCGACATGGAAGCCATCAACGGCCTGTTGCAGCGCGTGTACTCCGGGGAGCGCAGTGATGCCTTCCTGATCAACGAGCAGGGCGTGCTGCAGACCGATTCCCGTGATTACGGCCGTATCCTTGAGCATTTCGATGTCACCTTGCCCAATGTGCTGCGTCAGGGCATCGCGCTGGTGCCCCTGCCGTCTCAGCCGGGAGATAGCGGCAGCAAGGAGCCTTTGGCGGCCATGATGCATCTGGATTCCATGCCCTGGCTGCTGGTGGTGGTGGACGATGTGCGGGAAAGCCTGGCCCCGCTGCACCGTCTGCGCATCTATATCCTGCTTTTCGTGGGGCTGGGTGCCGTGCTGGTCACGGTGGGTGCCTTCCTGGGAACGCGCTATATCGTTTCCTGTCTGACCGCCGCCGACCGCAAGCAGGCCCATATCGACGCCCGCATGCTGCAATCCAGCAAGATGGCGGCCCTCGGCAAGATGGCCGCAGGCGTGGCCCATGAGGTCAACAATCCCCTCATGCTGATTCAGGAGAATGCCGGCTGGATTCGCGACCTGCTGCAGGACGAGAACCCCAAGAACATGGTCAATTACGACGAGATCATGGAAAGCACGGACAAGATCGAAAAGCACGTGCAGCGCGCCAAGGGGATCACGCAGCGCATGCTGGGCTTTGGCCGGCGCATGAATCCCGGCCGCTCGGAGATCATGGTCAACGTGCTGGTGGATCAGGCGACGGAGTTCCTCAAGACCGAGGCCCGCGGCCGCAACATCGCCATCGAGAAGGAGTTCTCCGCCGATGTGCCGGTCATCCTGTCCGATTCGGCCCAGCTGGAGCAGGTGTTCATCAACATCATCGACAATGCCATCGACGCCATCGGCAAGAATGGCTCCATCACCGTGCGCACCGAACCCTGGGAAGATGGCGCACGCATCTACTTCAAGGATACGGGGCCGGGCATGGACGAAGAGACCATGCAGCGTATCTTCGATCCTTTCTTCACCACAAAGGCAGTGGGCGAGGGTACAGGGCTTGGCCTGGCCATCTGCTTTACGATTCTGGAAAAGCTTGGTGGCCGTATAGAGGTCAGCAGCGTTGTGGGGCAGGGGACGACATTCTGTATCAGCCTGCCCGCGGAACCGCCGAGCCAACCCCTTGAAACCAGTGAAGACGCTTAGGAGAATGCCATGCACGCACTCTTTGTTGATGATGAAGTGGAATTCCTGCAGCTGATGGAAAAACGTCTGTCCCGTCGCGGTATGACCATCGTGACGGCTCCTGACGGGCAGAGCGCGCTGGATATCGTCACGGAGGCCATGAAGCAGCCCGAGACCATGTTCCAGGTAGTGGTCATGGACGTGCGCATGCCCGGCATGGATGGGCTGGAAACGCTGCGCCACATGAAGAAGATCGCCCCCAAACTGCCTGTGCTGCTGCTGACGGGCCATGCCTCCCTCGGTGTGGCCGTGCAGGGCATGGATCTGGGGGCTTACGACTATATGCTGAAGCCCGTGGCCATCAACGAGCTGATCATCAAGATGGAGGAGGCGGTTCGCGCCGCTGCGTGATATGTCCATATTCACACGATTGCGACACTTGCTGGGCGGGCAGAAAGAGCTGAGCCCCGAGGATCTGGCACGCGAGGAAGAGCTGAAAAAGCAGCTCCGCGAACGTTGTGCCCGGTTCCGTCGCCTGCTGTCCTCCAACAAGAACGCGCTCGAGATCATGAGCGAAGTGGAAGAGGCCCTGGCCGGTTCGCGACCCTTCGGCATGAGCTATGTTCGCGGTGCCGGTACGCGGGCGGCAACGGCCGTGTACCAGATGGTACGCGAGCTCAACGCGCTTTCCGACAACCAGTACGAAAGTCTGCAGACCGCTTTCAATGATGTCAGCGGCCGCATCACCGACGTGCTGGAGCGGAAGAGCCTGGTCACGGACGGCCCCCTGCTGCTGCCCCTGACGGACATCCGTCTGGGGGACATGCCGCAGGTCGGCGGCAAGATGGCCAATCTTGGCGAAGTCTCCGCCAATGTGGGGCTGGCCGTGCCTGACGGTTTTGCCGTGACGGTCAACGCCTATCATGCCTTCATGGAATACAACGGGCTGCGTGACGAGATCTCCCGCCGCATCCAGAGCGCGGACATGGATAGCATGGACGATCTGTTCAGCCTGTCGGCCGCATTGCAGCAGTGCATCCTCAACGCGCCCTTGCCGCCGCAGCTGGAGCAGGCCATCGAAGAGGCCGTGGCGGGCATGGTGGAACGTTGCGGCAGCGAGCTGCGCCTTGCCCTGCGCAGCAGCGCCGTGGGCGAAGATGCTCTGGGCGTGACCTTTGCTGGTCAGTACAGGTCGGAATTGAATGTCCTGCCCGAAGAAGCCTGCGAAGTCTGGAAGGAGATCGTGGCCAGCAAGTACGCGGTCACGGCCATGAGCTACCGTTTCCAGCGCGGCATCCCGGATGAGGCCGCGCCCATGAGTGTGGGCGTGCTCAGCATGGTGCAGGCGCTGGCCGGCGGTGTGGCCTACAGCCGCGACCCCGTGGCCAGCCGGCAGGGAAGGGGACAGGTGACGCTCAATGCCGTTCCCGGGCTGCCCCAGGCTGTGGTGGACGGGGCCGTCACGCCGGACGTGTTCGCCTTCAGTCGCCAGAATCCGCCGGAACTGCTTGAAAAGCATATCGCCTACAAGGCGTTCCGCCTGGATTGCGCTCCCGAGGCGGCACAGGGCGTCAGCCGTTCCGATCTGGAAGGCGAGGCTGCTGTCCGTCCCAGCCTGACGGATGCCCAGGCCCGTGAGCTGGCGCAGGTTGCCCTGGCGCTGGAAGAATTCTACAACGAGCCGCAGGACGTGGAATGGGCGCTGGAACCCTATGAGGGCAATACGCGTATCGTGGTCCTGCAAAGCCGTCCGCTATTCGAGAGCGCGCCCGACCAGGTGGAGGAAGCCCCGGCGGCAGTGGCCGGAGAAGAAGACCCCGGCGATCTGCCCGTCCTGGCACAGGGCGGTATGGCCGTCAGCTCCGGGGTGGCTGTGGGACCTGTTTTCGTGGCCCGCAAAGACGCGGACATGCTTTCTTTCCCGCGAGGCGGCATCCTGGTCATCGAACGGGCGCAGCCCCGCTGGGCCACGCTGCTTTCACGGGCTGCGGGCCTGATCAGCGAAACGGGCGGCATGGCCGGGCATCTGGCCTCTGTGGCACGGGAATACAAGCTCCCGGCCCTGTTCAGCCTGAAGGATGCCAGCCATCTGCTGGAAAATGCCGGTGAGGTCACGCTGCTGGCCGACCGGGGCACGGTACTGGCCGGGAGCCATCCCGAATTGATCCCGGCAGGGGCGACGCCCCCCAACCTTATGGCCGGGAGCCCCGTCTATCAGCGCCTCAAGGAACTGGCGGCCCTGATGACGCCCCTGCATCTGCTGGACCCGGATTCACCGGATTTCTCGCCGGCCAACTGCACGAGCCTGCACGACATCACCCGCTTCTGCCATGAAAAGGCCGTGGGGCTGATGTTCGACAGCGAGGCGGCCCTCAACCGCAACATGGGCAAACAGCTCAAGGTGGGCGTCAAGCTGCAATACTGGGTCATCGACATGGATGACGGCTTCAAGCGCAGCGTCAGCGGGCCGCTGGTGGAGCTGGGGGACATCGCCTGCAAACCCATGCTGGCCCTGTGGAACGGCATGGTGGCCGTGCCCTGGGCCGGGCCGCCGGCGACCAGCGCCTCTGGCTTCATGAGCGTCGTGTTCGAGAGCACCATGAACCGGGAGCTGGAAAGTACGGCGCCTACGGCCATGGCTGACAAGAACTTCTTCATCATCGCCTCGCGCTATATGATCCTGCAGGCCCGGTACGGGTATCATTTCTGCACGGTGGAATGTCTTGCGGGCGAGGATGAGCACGAGAACTTCGTCAGCTTCCAGTTCAAGGGCGGGGCAGCGGACGTCAGCCGCCGCATCCTGCGCGCCAGGATGCTGGCCGACCTGCTGGAGAGCCACGGCTTCCGAGTGGACATCAAGAACGATTCCATGTTTGCCGTGGCGGAAGCGTACAACGCCGAAGAGACCCTGCGCCGGACGCGCCTGATCGGCTATCTGCTGATTCATAGCCGTCAGGTGGACATGATCATGAAGGATACCGTACGTGCCGCGGCCCTCAAGGAAAAGCTGGCCGGAGACATGGCAACGCTGATGGCAAAGCCCTTGCAATTCAGCTGATCGACGGCTGCGGTTGACACACGTACGGCGTTATATTAGAAGACGGCATGCCTTTTCCGCTCTGGAAAAGGCAGCTTGGGCAGTTAGCTCAGCTGGTTGAGCACCGCCCTTACAAGGCGGGGGCCACAGGTTCAAGTCCTGTACTGCCCACCAAGGAAAATCAAAACCACCCGCTGTGCGGGTGGTTTTTTTGTTATGTACACTCATGGCTGAAGCCTGGTCAGGGGGACGGTATCGACCGTCCCCTTTTTTTGTCCCATACCGCTTTGACGTATAGACAGGGCCGTAGCGTGGACATGATACGAGTATATCCCGACGGAGATGGAGAGGATGCAAACGATTCTCGCTGTGGGCCGCCG
>OJPN01002127.1_pt1 | contig 12362 bp, 12 predicted proteins | sample 1598511 | NCBI WGS metagenome assembly OJPN01 (sample SAMN03922485, study PRJEB24848) | human gut metagenome | isolation source: stool sample | host: Homo sapiens | place: Germany | collected 2011-05
AGCGTCAGATGTGTATAAGAGACAGGCGTTGAGCCGCTCGTTCAGCTCGTACAGGGATTTGGTGCGCTTTTCCTGGCGGATGGCCTCCGCCCGCTGGTTTTTGGTCCGGGTAGTCAGGGCGCACACCACGCAGGAGATGGCCACCATAGAGATCATGGCCACCGGATAGCCCGCGTAGCTCAAAGAGAAGGCGGCGTAGGGCACCATGAAGAAGAAGTTGATGCAGAAGCCGCCGATGATGGAGGAGACGATGCCATAGGCATACCCCTCGGTGAGCAGCGAGATCATGACCACCGCCAGCACAAAGACCAGGGCGGAGTTGTTTTCGCCCCCGGTGTGGTTGATCAGAATGCCGCTGGCCAGATAGGCCCCGCACAGGAACAGGGCGGAGACGATGAGACTGCGTGGCGTCTCTGGGATGCGGAGAAACTGCTCCCGGACTCTGCGGTAAATACGCTTTGCCCAGCTGGGGATAGACACGGCGGACACCTCCTGATGAGATGGAAGATCACAGCAGGTCCCGGCCCGTGGGCCGGGACTATTTTCTTTATTATATCAGCAAACAAAATCGCCGTAAAGGGGGAGAAGTCTGAAAACCGCCGTTGAAAACCCCACCCGGATATGATAGCATGGGAAAAAGAAATAAGAAGCCCAGCCGGATGCTGGGTTTCCAAACAGAACGATTGTAATAGGGGGTCTCCGCCATGAACGAAAAGGAACGCGCGGTCCAGTTTCATATCCAGTGCGCCCAGGGGGACGTGGGCAAATACTGCATCCTCCCCGGCGACCCGGGCCGGTGCAGGGCCATCGCCCAGCGGTTTGACGGGGCGGTACATGTAAAGACCAACCGGGAATTCGAGACCTGGACGGGGGAGCTGCTGGGGGAGCGGGTGAGCGTGGTGTCCACCGGCATCGGCGGACCCTCCGCCGCCATCGCCATGGAGGAGCTGGCCAATCTGGGCGCCCACACCTTTATCCGGGTGGGCACCTGCGGCGGCATCGACCTGTCCGTACAGAGCGACGACGTGGTGGTGGCCACCGGGGCGGTGCGCATGGAGGGCACCAGCCGGGAGTATGCCCCCATCGAGTGGCCCGCCGTGGCCGACTATCAGGCGGTGGACGCCCTGGTCCGCTCCTGCAAGGCCCTGGGCAAGCCCTGGCACGCCGGGGTGGTGCAGAGCAAGGACTCCTTCTATGGCCAGCACTCCCCGGGCCGGATGCCCGTGTCCTATGACCTGGAGCAGAAGTGGCAGGCGTGGAAGCGGCTGGGGGTGCTGGCCTCGGAGATGGAGGGGGCCGCCCTGTTCACCGTGGCCGCCGCCCGCCGTGTGCGCTGCGGAGCGGTGTTCCACGTCATCTGGAACCAGGAGCGGGAGGCCGCCGGACTGGACCAGAAAGAATCCCTGGACACCTCCGCCGCCATCGATGTAGGCGTGGAGGCCCTGAAGCTGCTCATCCGGGAGGACAGACAGAGATAATGCGGGCGCAGTTACAGAGACAAGCGGTCCGCCGCGGTTTTTGATTTTAGGAGGCACTAGTACAAATGAACATTCAGAACCCTAAGTTTTTGGAACAGGTAGAGCAGGCGGTGCGGGAGGCCGGGCAGATTTTCTATGACCGGACCAAGGCCAGCCACATGAAGCACAAGGGGGTCACCGACTTTGTCACCGAGGTGGACCTGTCGGTGCAGACCTTTTTAAAGGAGCGCCTGGCCCAGATCGCCCCCCAGGTGCAGCTGATGGGGGAGGAGAAGGACAACAGCGGCCTGGACTTTGAAAAGCCCATGTGGATCCTGGACCCGGTGGACGGGACCATGAACCTGGTCCACGGCTTCCGCCACAGCGCCGTGTCCCTGGCCCTGGCGGATAAAGGGCAAGTGGAGCTGGGCCTGGTATACGATCCCTATGCCGGGGAGTTATTTTCCGCCCGGCGGGGCGGCGGGGCCTTTGTGAACGGGGAGCCCATCCACGTCAGCGGGGCGAAGCGCCTGGCCGACTGCCTGGTGGACGTGGGGACCAACCCCAGCCAGCGGGAGGCGGCGGACCGGACCTTCCGGTGTCTGCGGGCGGTGTATGACCGCTGTCACGACATCCGCCGGGTGGGGGCGGCCTCTGTGGATCTGTGCTATGTGGCGGCGGGCCGGCTGGACGCCTATGTGGAGAACAGTCTGAAGCCCTGGGACTTTGCCGCGGGCCTTCTCATCGTTCAGGAGGCCGGGGGAGCCGTTTTGACGGCGGATGGAGCGGCCCCCTCCCTGAAAAAGGGCGGCGACATCATGGGCACCAACGGGGCCGTGACGGAGGAACTGCTGGCGGTGCTGCGTCAGGCAGCGAACGGGTGAATATAAATACAGAACAGAGTTTTCTAACAGACCGGCGGAGTTCTCTTCTCTGCCGGTCTGTTCTTGTATAGACGATATCACAATGCAGTGTACTAGTGAATTATCTAATTGCTGTGATGTTGCATAAAGAATAAAGTAAAAATCGAAAAGTTTTTATTGAATTTATCTAAAACATGGGTTATAATGAAAATCGTTAAGAACAGAGGAGAGGAGACCCGATAGATTTTAAGCCTCTCAAAGCCCGGTGGTGCTAGCCCGCGCGGGAGAGAGACAGGGTCAAAGGGTCGAATCGCAAACGCATGAAACCGCTGTTTTTAGAAGAAGGGAAAAGAACGAATTGAAAAGAGGGGTAATAACATGTCATTATTAACGAATCCCGTTCTGGTATCCGTCGTTGTCCTTTGCGTCCTGTGTCTGCTCAAGCTGAACGTGCTGATGTCCCTGATCATCGCCGCTATGACCGGCGCTGTTCTGGGCGGCATCTCCATCCCCGATGCCATGGGCATCCTGTGCGACGGCTTCTCCGGCAACGCCAACACCGCTCTGGCTTACGTGCTGCTGGGCACCTTCGCCACCGCCATCGCCTCCACCGGTCTGGCCGACATGGCCTCCAAGAAGCTGTCCAAGATCATGGGCGGCAAGAGCGCCTCTGTCCTGCTGCTGATCCTGGCCGCTGTGGCCTGCCTGTCTCAGAACCTGATCCCCGTGCACATCGCTTTCATCCCCATCCTGATCCCCCCCATGCTGGCCATGTTCAATGAGATGAAGGTCGACCGCCGCGGCGTGGCCTGCGCTCTGGCTTTTGGTCTGAAGGCTCCTTACATCTCCATCCCCTTCGGCTTCGGTGCCATCTTCATGGGCATCATCGCCGACAACATGACCGCCAACGGCATGGAGACCTCCGTCAGCGAAGTTTCCCACTACAACTGGATGCTGGGTGCCTGCATGTTCGTTGGCCTGCTGATCGCCGTGTTCGTCACCTATCGCAAGCCCCGTGAGTACAAGATGGTCGCTGCCGACACCTCCGCTCACGACGCCGTGTCCGACCGCTTCACCCCCGCTCACGCCGTGACCCTGGTGGCCATCCTGGGCGTGGTCGTGGTTCAGGTCCTGGCCGACTCCCTGGCTCTGGCCGCTCTGACCGGCGTTGCCATCATGATCGTTGGCGGCGCTGTTAAGTGGAACAAGATCGACGAGCAGTTTGACGGCGGCGTCCGCATCATGGGCCTGATCGGCTTCATCATGCTGGTCGCTGGCGGCTATGCCGAGGTCATGAAGGCCACCGGCGCTGTTAACGAGCTGGTCGAGGCCGCTGTCAACATCATGGGCGGCAACAAGTGGATCGCCGCCACCGTGATCACCCTGATCGGCCTGCTGGTCACCATGGGTATCGGCTCCTCCTTCAGCACCGTGCCCGTCGTGGCTATCCTGTATGTTCCTATGTGCCAGCGGATGGGCTTCTCCGTCCCCGCTACCATCATCCTGATGTCCGCTGCCGCCGCTCTGGGCGATGCCGGTTCCCCCGCTTCCGACACCACCCTGGGCCCCACCGCCGGTCTGAACGCCGACGGCCAGCACAACCACATCTGGGACACCTGCGTGCCTACCTTCCTGCACTATAACATCCCCCTGATGATCGGCGCCATCGTCCTGTCCCAGTTCGTGTAATTCCTTAAAATGCTCATGTATCCCGCCCGGATATTTTCCGGGCGGGATACCCAAGCTAATTACTGCAAACGAAGGCGGAACAACCGCCCTGATTTGGAAGGAGTAATTTTAGAATGCTGTACAATCCCAAAGCTATCAAGAATGTCGTTCTGGACGGCCACAGCCTGACCCTGGAGAGCTTCGTCGCTGTCGCCCGTTTCGGCGCCACCGTCGAGCTGGCCCCCTCCGCTCTGGAGGCCATGAAGAAGTCCCGCGCCCTGGCCGAGAAGATCGCCGCTGAGAAGCGCGTGGCCTATGGTATCACCACCGGCTTCGGCGACTTCCAGAAGGTGGCCGTCAGCGCCGAGATGAGCAACCAGCTGTCCACCAACCTGATCCTGAGCCACTGCACCGCCATGGGCGAGCCCTATGCCGACGAGGTGGCCCGCGGCATGCTGCTGCTGCGCGCCAACGCTCTGTGCGTGGGCGTGTCCGGCGTGCGTCCTCTGCTGGTCGAGATGATGATCGAGATGCTGAACAAGGGCGTCACCCCCATCATCCCCCAGAAGGGCTCCCTGGGCTCCTCCGGCGACCTGGCTCCTCTGGCTCACATGTCCCTGCCTCTGCTGGGCCGTGGCCGCGCCAAGTTCGAGGGCGTGGAGATGTCCGGCGCCGAGGCCATGGCCAAGGCTGGCATCAAGACCCTGGACACCCTGGTCAGCAAGGAGGGCCTGGGCCTGACCAACGGCACCTGCGCTATGACCTCCGTTGGCTCCCTGGCTCTGTATGACACCATCTGCGCCGCTCAGATGGGCGACATCATCGGCTCTCTGGACTTTGAGGGCCTGACCGGTCTGCGCAACGCTTTCGATCCCCGTATCCACGCTGTCCGTGGTCAGAAGGGCCAGATGCTGGTCGCCGAGAACATGGCCAAGCTGCTGGAGGGCTCTGAGATCATCGACAACTGCCAGCACGACCGCGTGCAGGACGCCTATGCCCTGCGCTGCATCCCCCAGCTGCACGGCGCTGTCCGTGACGCCCTGGACTATGTCCTGGACAAGGTGGAGATCGAGCTGAACGCCGTGACCGATAACCCCCTGATGTTCCTGGAGGACGAGGCTGTTATCTCCGGCGGCAACTTCCATGGCGAGCCCATGGCCATCCCCTTCGACACTCTGGGCATCGCCGCTTCCGAGCTGGCCGACGCCTCTGAGCGCCGTATCGAGCGTATGGTCAACGCCGCTCTGTCCAACGGCCTGACCCCCTTCCTGACCGTCGAGGGCGGCGTGAACTCCGGCTATATGATCGTGCAGTATGCCGCCGCTTCCATGGTGTCCGAGAACAAGATCTATGCCCACCCCGCCTCCGTGGACTCCATCCCCTCCTCCGCCAACCAGGAGGATATCGTGTCCATGGGCACCACCGCTGGTCGTAAGGCTGGCATGATCGTGAAGAACACCCTGGATTGTCTGGCTCTGGAGCTGATGACCTCCTGCCAGGCCATCGACATCCGCCGCCGCCTGAACAGCCACGGCCAGGGCATCACCCCCCTGCACCAGGCCATCTACAACAAGGTCCGCGAGAAGGTCGCCTTCTTCGAGATCGACCGTGAGATCTGGCCCGACATCCAGGCTGTGAAGGAAATGATCTACAGCGGCGAGCTGCTGGAGCTGATCAAGGAGTATATCCCCGACTTCCAGTAATTCTCCCCTTACACTTGTTTTCCCCTCGGGGGCAAGGGCTTTGCCCTTGCCCCCGTTTTTTTCTCCCATTCTTTCTGTATTCCCTGCCCCCGCAGGGGGCGGGGAATACAATGTTTTCTATTGATGGTCAGAACTTAAAAAAAGAAGGAGCGTGTGTCATTATGAAGCTGAACGTACTGCGCGCCGACCCGGCGGGCAACATCACCCTGTTTGTGCTGGACCCCGTGGAGAAGAGCCGCCGGGCGGACGTCGCCGCCCAGCTGATGGCCGTGCCTGAATATAAAGCTGAGCAAGTGGGCTTTGTCTGCACCCCCCAGGAGGGGGGCGACGGGCGCATGGAGATGATGGGCGGCGAGTTCTGCGGCAACGCCACCCGGGCCTTTGGCCTGCTGACGGCCAAGAAGATGGGCGCGCCCGCCCACGTGCGCATCGAGACCAGCGGCTGCGACCACATCGTCACCGTGGACACCGATCTGGCCGCCGGGACCTCCCGGGCGGAGATGCCTCTGCCCCAGTGGCTGAAGAATGTGGAGTTCGCCGGGCACAAGGGCACCCTGGTCCACCTGGGCGGCATCGCCCACCTGGTGATGGAGAACGTGGAGCCCAGCAAGGCCGTCTTTGACCAGGCCGAGCCTCTGTTCCAGGACATCCCCGGCCTGGACGCCTATGGCGTCATCTTCCTGGACACCAACACCCTGCACATGACCCCCCTGGTGAAGGTGCCCGCCACCAACACCCTGGTGTGGGAGGGCAGCTGTGGGTCCGGTTCCCTGGCCTCCGCCCTGGCCCAGAGCCGGGACATGGCCGACGGCACCTTCAGCCGCAGCTACATCCAGCCCGCCGGTACCGTCACCGCCACCGCAGTGCGGGAGGGCGGCAAAGTGGTCAAGACCTACATCGGCGGCCCCGTCACCCTGGGCGAGCCCTTCGAGACCGAGGTCAAGGGCTAAATCAGATCTCTCGCAAAGACAGCAAAACGCAGCATCCGCTCCGGCGGGTGCTGCGTTTGTGCATATTGGGTGCTGCTTTCAAGGGCTTATTTCCAGTGCTTGAGGGTGGGCAGTGTGGCTTGCAAATAGGCCCGGACCTGATCCTCCGGCCAGGCGGGGCTGGCCATGTGTCCGGCACAGAAGTCGATGAGGGTGTTCAGGTCTGTGTAGGCAAACTCTCCGTCGGCATAGCACCACTGGCAGTAGTCCTGGTTGGGGGTCCCGTCCGGCTCGCGGCTGAGGATACTGTCCTCCAGGGGCATCCCGCAGCACTGGCAGATCAGCTTTTCCGGGGAGCCCAGCAGGGTGTTGATGGACACATTGAACAGCCGGGAGAGCAGCTTCAGCGTGTCCGGGCCGGGCACCGTCTCCCCGCTCTCCCACCGGGACACCGCCTGACGGGTGACAAACACCTGGTCGGCCAGGGCCTGCTGAGAAAATCCATGCTTCTGCCGCAGCGCGGCGATCACATCCTTCGGTTCCATGGTTATCCGCCTCCTTTTCCACAGAATAGCAGATATTGGGGAAAGACACAAGCAACAGACAGTTGCGGGAAGGGGGACGGATTGCCACGTCGCTTTGCTCCTCGCAATGACGGCTGTCGTTCTTGTCATTGCGAGGAGGGTAGCGCCCGACGCGGCAATCCGTTCCGCAAAAAACGGACCGCCAGATCGGCGGTCCGTGGAGATATCACATCAGCGGGATCAGGGGCTGAACGCTGTAGTGGAGCTTGGCGGGGGAGTGGGGGTAGCGGCGGGCGAAGGAGAGGAGGATGCGCTGGCAGACCATGCAGCTGTTTTCATAGTTGGCCTGGGGCAGCATCAGGATGTATTGGGACACGCTGCAGGGAGCCACCACGTCCCCCCGGCGCAGGCTGTAGCGGATCTGGTCCAGCAGATTTTTCATGGCCCGGTTCAGACTGCGCTTGGGCAGGGGCTCGTTGTCCTCCCCCTGGACGGAGATGAGGGCGATGTGCACCGCGTCGCCGCTGCGGGCGACTAAACGGGATTGCATCTGGTACAGGGTGCGGAAGAAATCGAACTGGCAGACCATGGCCCCCCGGTCCGGGTCGGCCTCGGTGAGCCGCTCCTGGATCTCCTGCAGGGGCAGGGGCTGGTCGCTGACGGAGCTCATGGCCTCCCGGTAGAGGGCCCGCAGCTCGTCGGAGGGGTTCACGCCGAAGTTGTCATAGAGCAGCTGGGTGACCTCTTCATAGACCACGATGGCCTCCTTCTGCCGCTCCAGGTCCAGCAGATTGCGCATCAGGTGCCAATAGAGCTCCTCACAGTAGGGGTCCAGCTGGATGGCCTGGCGGCAGAGCAGGGCGGCCTCCTCCCGGCGGTCCGCCTCCTCCAGCATGGGCAGTACCTCGTGGACCACCTGGAGATAGATGTTGTGGTAATAGGCCGCCACGGGCACCACCCAGGGGTCGGAGGAGAAGTGGGCCAAAAAGTCCCCGTTATACAGCTCCAGGGCCTTGAGATAGCGCTCCAGCCGCTCTTTGGGGCGGGTGGCGTCAGAGGCTGCCTGGCACAGATCGTCGAACTCCTCCACGTCCAGGGTGAGGGGCACCTTGCAGTTCCAGGCGTAGCTGCCCCCCTGGCGGACGATGAGGATGTGCCCGGCGGAGTCCCCCAGCCGGTCCAGGGTGGTGCGCACCCGGTGGAACATGGTCTTCAGGGCGTTGGCGGGGTTGGTCACGTTATCCCCGTCGTCCCACAGCAGCCGGACCAGCTCCTCCTGGGTCACGGGGCGCTTTCTGCAATAGATCATATAGGCCAGCAGCAGCCACACCTTGCGGGAGCGGTTGTCGCTGTCGTTGATCTCTGCGCCGCCGGACTGGATGGAGAGGCCGCCCAGCATATTCACTTTTAGCGAGGTGATGCACATGGTCCAGTACCTCCACAAAAGAAAACGGTCATGACAGACCGGTCATCCTAGAGAATCGTTCGAAATTCAACTTTAATATACTACAAAAGATTGGAAATGACAACTGGAAATACGAAAAAGCATGAAAAAGGAAGAAAAAATAAAAAATGTAACAAAAATGCGGAAACCCTCTTTTCATTCTACCGCAGCTATAGTATAGTATAAGAGAAAAAGTAGATCCTGTCGATTTACAGCCTCCCGTGAGAGATAAAGAAGGGAATGTGCGATGCGTAATATGTGGAAACGAGTGCTGGCCCTGGCCCTGGCAGCCATGATGCTGTCCGGCTGCGCCCAGAATACCGCCGGAGACGCGGTCCAGGCCATGGCTGCCGCCTCTGCGGCCGACCAGAGCGGAGACGCGTCCTCTTCGGAAGTTACCCTGGAGGACGAGATGGTGGCCCTGGCCGCCGGACCGGGGGCCATCGACCCCAGTCTGACCACCTCCGCCCCCGGGACCCTGGCCAAGAAGAACGACAAGGCGGTGGTGGACTACTCCAACACCAAGGACGGCTATGTGATGGTCCAGTACACCGCCCAGACGGACAAGCGGCTGAAGGCCCAGGTGAAGGGCCCCACCACCACCTATACATACAACCTGACGGCGGGCAGCTGGGCCACCTTCCCCCTGTCCGACGGCAACGGCAGCTATCAGGTGACGGTGTATCAGAACACCGAGGGCAGCAAGTATGCCGCCGTGGTCTCCGCCACCTTCAACGCGACCATGACCGACGAGTTTGCCCCCTTCACCCACCCCAACCAGTATGTGAACTATGCCGAGGCCCCCAACACCGTGGCCAAGGCGGCGGAGCTGACCAAGGGCGTCACCGACCCCCTGAAGAAGGTGGAGCTGGTGTACAACTATGTGGTGAAGAACATCACCTATGACAAGGAACTGGCCGCCAGCGTGAAGAGCGGATATCTCCCCGTGCTGGACACGGTGCTGGCCAAAAAGACGGGCATCTGCTTTGACTATGCTGCCTTGATGACCGGCACGCTCCGCAGCCAGGGCGTCCCCTGCAAGCTGGTGGTGGGTTACGCCGGAACGGCCTATCACGCTTGGATCAGCGTGTGGACCAAGGAAAACGGCTGGATAGACGGAGCCATCTACTTCGACGGCTCCACCTGGCAGCGCATGGACCCCACCTTCGCCTCCTCCGGCAAGCAGAGCGCGTCCATCATGGCCTACATCGGGGACGGCTCCCACTACTCTGCGAAATATTTCTACTAAACATAACGTTTTGGAATCGGGCCTGTGGAAAACCGCGGGCCCGATTTTTCTGTCTCTCCCTGCGGCCTATTGTTGAAACAGGTCGAAGGTGGTATAATCACCGTAACTGCAACAAAATTTCTGCCCGGGCAGCCGGGAAACGCGAAGGAGACCGCTATGAGGGAGAAGCCCCTTTCCAACCAAACTTTAATGGACCTGTGCGGCGGGCTGGCCCTGCTGCTCCACGCGGGGGTGGGCACGGCGGACGGCCTGGACCTGCTGGGCCAGCAGCAGGAGGAGCCGGCCCTGGCCAAGCTGCTGGCCGACCTGGCCCGCCGGGTGGATGACGGGGCCTCTCTGGCCCAGGCCCTGGAAGACAGCGGGCGCTTTCCCCACTACCTCTGCGCCCTGACGGAGGTGGGGGAGGCCGCCGGGCGGACAGAGGAGGCCCTGAACGCCCTGGCCCGGCACTATGAGAGCCGCATGAGCCTGGACCGCCGCCTGCGTTCTGCCCTGCTGTACCCTTGTATTCTGATGCTCATCATGCTGGGGGTCATCGTGGTGCTGCTCACGAAAGTGCTGCCGGTGTTCGACCAGGTATACGCCGGGCTGGGCGGCAGTCTCACCGGTGTGGCCGGGGGAATGCTGGCCCTGGGCCGGGTGCTGGACCGGGGGATGCCTGTGCTGTGCCTGCTGCTGGCCGCCGCTGGGGTGTTTTTGGCCCTGTTCTCCCTGTCTGAGGGGTTCCGTCAGCGCTTGGTATCTGGGTGGCGGCGGCGCTTTGGAGACCGGGGCGTGTCCCGGAAGATCAGCGATGGCCGCTTTGCCCAGGCCCTGTCCATGGGCATGGCCAGCGGTCTGCCCTTAGAGGACGCCCTCACCCAGGCCGCCGACCTGCTGGAGGACGTCCCCGGGGCCCAGGCCCGGTGCCGGGACTGCTTGGACCGGCTGGACCGGGGGGATGAACTGGCCCAGGCGGTACGCCAGTCCGGGGTGCTGCCCCCGGCGGAGTGTCGGCTGCTGGCCCTTGGATTGCGCAGCGGCTCCGGGGACCGGGTGATGGAGGACGTCGCCCGCCGCCTGGGCCAGGCCGGGGAGGACGCCCTGGAGGACCGGGTCAGCCAGGTTGAGCCGGTCTTAGTGGGCGTGACCTCCGTGCTGGTGGGGATCATCCTCCTGTCGGTGATGCTGCCCCTGATGCACATCATGTCCGCCATCGGGTGAGCAATTATGAAAACGAGACGAGAGAAGCGCCGGGCGGTGCTCTCCCTGGTGGGGGGAGCGGCCACGGTATGCTGCGCCCTGGCCATCTTCTTTGGGGCCATGGGTAATTTGAACGCGGACAGCGGGGAACAGAGCCGCCGTCAGCTGGAGGAGACCCTCCGCCGGGCGGCGGTGGCCTGCTATGCCGCCCAGGGGGCCTATCCACCGGACTTAGACTACATTGAGGAGCACTGGGGCGTGCAGATCGACCGGTCGCGCTATGCGGTGTTCTATCAGGTGGAGGGGTCGAATCTGATGCCCGACATCACCGTGCTGGAGCGGGAGACATGAGAGAGCAAAACACAAAACTGCATATGTCCGCTCTGCTGCCCCTGGGGGTGTTTGCCCTGTTCGCGGTCTGTGTGCTGTCCGTCCTGCTGACGGGGGCCAAGGTGTACAAGGGCCTGGCCCAGCGGGACCAGGACAGCTATCAGCGACGCACCGGGGCCCAATATCTGGCCACCCGGGTGCGTCAGGCGGAGGGCCCGGTGACAATTACCGATCTACAGGGCACGCCCGCCCTGGCTTTTGACCAGGAGGAGGGCGGTGAGGTCTACACCACCTGGGTCTATTGCTACGACGGCTGGCTCATGGAGCTGTACGCCCAGCCCGGCAGCGGCATGGGCCCGGAGGACGGCGCCCAGGTGCTGCCTGCGGAAGATTTAGAACTGTCCCGGGAGGACGGCCTGCTGCGGGCCGCCCTGTGCTATGACGGGGGGGAGCGGGCCGACCTGGCCCTGTATCTGCCCCTGAACGGGGAGGCGACGCCATGAAAAGCCGTGCGCCCCTGGCGCTGATGGAGCAGGCGGTGATGGTGCTGGTCTTCGCCCTGGCCGCCGCCCTGTGCTTAAGGGCCTTTGTGCTGGCCGACGGGATATCCCGCCGGGTGGAGGCCACAGACCGGGCCGTGCTGTGGGCAGAGAGCGCCGCCGACACCTTGAAAGCCCGGAATGGCGACCTGGCCCAGGCTGCGGCAGAGCTGGGCGGCAATTTGGACGGCCAGCGCTGGATCATCCCTCTGGACGAGACCTGGCAGGAGACGGCGGAGGAGCCGGCCTATACCCTCACCGTTCAGCCCGTTGAGAGCGATCAGCCCCTGCTGGGCAGGGCACAGATCGACATAGCGGAGAAAAACGGGGAGAGCCTGTTCTCCCTGGAGGTCTGCTGGCAGGAGGCGGGAACATGAGAGAGCGCATGAGAGAGGGAAAAAATCCCGCGCCCATGGTCGGGGGCCTGTCTCTTATACACATCTGACGCTGCCGACGAAGGCTTAGGTGTAGATC
>OJPN01002129.1_pt1 | contig 12353 bp, 9 predicted proteins | sample 1598511 | NCBI WGS metagenome assembly OJPN01 (sample SAMN03922485, study PRJEB24848) | human gut metagenome | isolation source: stool sample | host: Homo sapiens | place: Germany | collected 2011-05
AGAATATCCTCTGCATTCTGTGGCATATCTTCATATCCTCTTTTATCTTCAATCATCAATTCAGGCAATACGCCACCCTCCTTTTTCTCTTGTATAGCAGCCAAATAAATAATTTTTCCCACAATATACCATCCAGCTTTTCATATCTTTCAAAGTATTATCCGTATGTTCTTTTCTGCTATACCTATTTAGTAAACTCCGTCCGCATAGTATTTTTACAAAATCTACAGATCTGTTCCAATTTATATCCTCTCAATTATATTATACCGTATCTTGTCAAGTACTAGATATTGTAGATATTGATTATTTCATTACAATTATCATCTCATTCATCCGCCAGAAAACCCCCGGATTCTCATCCAGGGGGGTTCTCTCATTTCATACCATATTAAAGGATACACTACCTCTTCTCGTACATCTCCGCCGTATAATGGATCACTCTGGTCCCGCTGTTCTCAAACTGGAACGGCACGTATAAAAGATCCTCCATGGCCTTTGCCACAGCCTCTCTCCTATCCTCCTCCACATAAAACAGCAGGAAGCCGCCGCCTCCGGCGCCCAGAAGCTTTCCGCCAAGAGCCCCGGCCTCGATCCCCTTGGCATAAAGGCCGTCGATGGAGTCTGTGGAGATCCCGCTGGAGATCCCGCGCTTTAACTTCCAGGTATAGTCCAGAAGCCGGCCAAATTCATTGAGATCCGTCTTTGTGGTCAGCACCTTCTCTGCCTCGTCCACCAGGGACAGCATTTCCAGAAGCTGCCGTTCTTTGTCCTTCTGGGTGGTCTTCTGGATATCTGAGGAAAACCGGGAAAAGCCGGTGAAAAACAGCATCAGATTCCGGTTTAACTGGGCCTTCCGGTCCGGGGAGATGATCACTGGATTCACCTCGTAGCCGTCGGCGTTAAAGTTGATCCGGTTCAGGCCGCCAAAGGACGCGGCGATCTGGTCCTGGACGCCGCCGCTTTCCTTGCAGAGCACCCGCTCCAGATAGATGGCGTCGTCGGCCAGCTTCCGTTTATCGGCGTATTTGCCCTTTAAGGCGTAAAACGCGTTCAGCATGCCCACGGCAAAGGAGCTGCTGGTGCCCAGGCCGGACCGGGCCGGCAGGTCTGCCTCATAGGTCAGGCGGATCTCCTGCATGTCCAGATATTTCATGGCCTCCCGGATAGCCGGATGCTCGATGGCCTCCACGTCGGTCACCCGCTCGATCCTCGAGTAGGACAGCTCTGTGGAATAATCGAAGAACCGCGGCAGATGGCGCACGTTCACATAGCAGTATTTATCAAAGGTAGTGGAGATCACGGCTCCGCCATGCTCCTTATAAAATCCCGGGAAATCGGTCCCGCCGCCAAAAAAGGACATGCGGAACGGCGTCTGTGTAATGATCATGAGATCCCTCCTAATCCATCTCCAGGATCTTCTCCACGGCCTCCAAAAGGTCCTTGCAGACAAGATCCGGCGTCACATCGTATTTTTTATCCCTTCCTGCCTCTCCGGTCAGCACCAGGGCGGTGCGCATTCCGGCGTTGATCCCTGTCTGGATGTCCATGGTGGTGTCTCCCACCATCCAGGAGGCGGAAAGGTCAATGTTATATTTTTCTGCTGCCTGTTCGATCAGGCCGGTCTTTGGCTTCCGGCACTCACAGGGGATCTTGTAGGCCGGATTCTCCTCCGGGTATCCCTTGTCCGGGTGGTGGGGACAGAACAGGATATCGTCCAGGAACACGCCCTCCTTCCCCAGAAGGGAGGACAGCTTCCGGTGGATGTTTTCCACATCCTCGATCCCGCAGAGGCCCCGGGCCACCACCGGCTGGTTGGTGATGACGATCCCCAGACGGCCCGACTGGTTGATCCGTTTCACCGCCTGGACCGCGCAGGGCTCCAGCTCAAAATCCTCCTCCTTATATACCAGGCCCCGGTACTGGTTAATGGTGCCGTCCCGGTCCAGGAAGATGCATTTCTGCTTTCTGCTGAGGGATTTCTCCGCAATAAAGCCTCGTTCAATATCCTTTAAGGTCTGCTGGATCCGGTCCACAGTCCCCACATCCTTCACATACTCCGGGGAGCGGTAGCCGTACACCGGCTCTCCATCCTGGATCATGCCCTGGATCACATCGTTTTCCAGATTCCGCTTCACCGGCTCCGGAACCCGGTCACAAATTTTTCTGTTAAACACGAAAATTCCAGCATTCACACAATTTTCATACCAGTAGTCCCTGGTATTGTGCTTGGAGTCGAATTTCCGCACCCTGTCGTCCTCATCCAGCACCAGGAGATCCGAGTCATAGGGATGGCCGTTGGGGTGGACGAACAGCGTGGCCGCTGCCTTTTTCTTCTCATGGAAGGCCAGCATCCGTCCGAAATCAATGTCGAAAAACAGGTCGCCGGACATCATGAAGAAGGTCTCCTCCACCATGTCCTTTAAATAATAGAAGGAACCGGCGGTGCCCAGGGGCGTGTCCTCCACAAAATACCGGATCCGTACCCCAAAACGCTCTCCATCTCTAAAATATTCCTGGATCTTTTCGCCCAGATGGCCGATGACCATGAGGATATCGGTGATCCCGTGGTCCTTCAGCCTCTCCACCTGCCATAATAACAGCGGTTTTCCCGCCACCTCCACCATGGGCTTCGGTATCTCGTCTTTCGTAAGGGCCGCCAGGCGCGTTCCCTTTCCTCCAGCCATGATCACTGCCTGCATATGCACACTCTCCGTTCTATATGGATTCATTTTCCTTTTTCTTTAACTGTCTGCTGACACCCATGGCCAGAAGCTGCACCGTCACAGGCATGGCCACCGGAAGGTTTAAGTTCACCGTGGCCTGGACCGCATAAGCCGCCAGGGCAAACAGGCAGGCCGCCACCTCCGGCCGGTCTTTGAGATTCCTTGCCATCCAGAAAATGGAGGTGCCCAGCCATGCCATATAGGACAGCATGCCGAACAGACCGATGGTGATCAGATAATGGAGGTATTCGTTATGGGCGTTGTCAAAGATCACATTGCCCAGCTCTCCCAGATAATAATTTTCCATGAGCACCCGGAAGGTCTCCGGCCCATAGCCGAAGATCTTATCCTTGGTGGTGAAAAACTCCTTGAAAACCTCCATGGACCGGATCCAGGCATAGCCCCGGTTGGTCCCCCAGGCGTCATTGAACACCACATATTTGCTGATGGCCGCATACTTTTCCGCATTCCCCGCCACATTGGCGTCGTAAAGCACATAGATGACTCCAGCCGCAATGACGGCCAGAAAGCCAAGCCAGACAAAGCAAGGCCATTTGCCGATCCGGTCCTTTTCTCCCTTTCTCCGGATGGTCAGCACCGTCAGCACCGCCGCCGCGATCCACAGGGCCAAGACGATCTCCTTAAAATGCTCGTACTGGACGAACATGGTAAACAGGCTGTCGATGCCCAGGACCTTGTCCGCGTATTTCACATTGGCCCATTCCACGATCCAGGCCGCCGTGAAGAACCCCGCCGCCGCCATAAGGTATCTCCGTATCCCGCTCCAGGTCCGGAACAGATAAAGGGGCAGGAAGCCCAGAAGCGCTCCCAGGGTCAGATAGGCGTTGTCGCTGGTTCCCATGATGATGGCCACACTGGACACCATCATGGCGGCAAAATACCAGAGCCTCTTCCTCCAGTCCTTATCCAGGGTAAATAAGGTCATGGACACCGCCAGTACCGCGCCCACATAAACGGTGTACGTATTAATGTTTCCAAAGGTGGAGACAAAGGTGGCATGCTGGTCCGCCGAAAGCTCTGCCTTAAAGTGGAGCAGGTCCATCCGGAAATAGTCGGTGATGCCGAAGCCGCAGACCAGCATTCCCGTCACCAGGAACAGGTCCAGATACCACTGACGGAACCGGAAGAACCGGGTCACCAGGAAGTAGACCACCGTATAGAGGGTGATCAGAAATACGCCGTTATACCGGCCGAAGGTCCCCCAGAAGGCATCCCAGCGCCAGTCCACGCAGAGGATCCAGGAAATGACATTGGCTCCCCAGAACGCCAGCATGGCCCAGTCCGCAAAATTCAGCCCTCCAAGGATCCGCTTAAAAAATCCGCTTCCTCCCTTTTCACTGCCGTCCCCTCTGAAAAATCCCGCAATCCGGCCGCTGAAGATCCCGTAAAAGAGCATCAGCGCCATGGCCGCAATGGAGGCGACACAATAAAAATGGTACTTGGTCTCCAGAATGTTGTAATAATAGTTATCGTATGCCAGGGGAAAGATACCCAGCACCGCCACGGCGAACACGCCCATGATCCCGGCCATGCTCCTGGCGTCTTTCTCCCGCAGTTCGGGGCTGTCCGCCCCTTTCTGCCTCTTTCCAGCTACTTTATTTGACATATCTCTTACTCTGCTGCGGCCTGCGCCGCATTTTCCTTTCCTGTTTTCCTTGTTTTTAGAGAAAAAACCAGGTATAGTATACCATTCTCCGCCATTTTCCGCAACGGTATGCAGAGGGAAATCTCCCAGGCTTCCGGCGCGGAGCAAGGAAAAGACCGGCCGCCCCGGCAGATCGTCTCCGCCAGACCGTCCGGTCCTGCGCCTTATGGCGTAAAATTTATACTTCAAAGATCATATCGCCGTAGCCGGGGAAGGGCCAGTATTCCTTGTCCACGATCATCTCCAGACGGTCCGCAGGCTCTCTGAGCCGGTTCATGGCCAGTACCATCTCATCGTAGCAGAAGTGGGCCCGCTCCTTCATATTGGACATGGTCCCTGCCTTCTCCAGATCCTTCCGGATCTCCTCCATGGCGTTTTTCATGGCAGCCAGCAGGCTGGAGACCTCCAGCACCAGCTCCGTCTGCACGCTCATGTCGGCCTCCGGACAGGCGGTCCTTACTTCATTGAGGGATCTGGCCAGATCTCCCGAATACCGGATCACTGCCGGAATGATCTGCTTTCCAGCCATGTCTAACATGGTCCGGGCCTCCACCAGAACGCTCTTGGCATAAGTCTCGTACTCGATCTCTGCCCGGGCATACAGCTCGGATCTTGTATACACGCCGAAATCTCCGAACAGCTTCACGGCCTTTTCTGTCACCAGGGACGGGATGGAGTCCACCATACACTTTAAGTTGGGAAGACCTCTCCGTTCTGCCTCCTTTACCCACTCCTCGGTGTAGCCGTTGCCGTTGAAGATGATCCGTCTGTGCTCAGCAAGCAGCTTTTTGATCAGGTCATGGACCGCTGTGGGGAAGTCATCGGAGGCCTCCAGGATATCCGCCGCTTCTTTAAAGGCCTCTGCCACAATGGTATTCAACACCACATTGGCGGAGGAAATGGAGTCGGAGGAGCCCACCATACGGAATTCAAATTTATTGTTGGTAAATGCGAAGGGCGAGGTCCGGTTCCGGTCTGTGGCATCCTTGTCAAAATCCGGCAGCGTGGTCACGCCGGTCCTCAAGGTGCCGCCCATCTTGGAGTGGGTGGCGGAGCCGGTGCTGCAGAGCTGGTCGATCACGTCCTCGATCTGCTCGCCAACGAAAATGGAGATAATGGCCGGCGGCGCCTCCTGGGCTCCCAGACGGTAATCGTTTCCGGGAACGGCTGCCGACTGACGGAGCAGGTCTGCATGGACGTCCACGGCCTTCATGATGCAGGCCAGCACCAGTAAGAACTGGATGTTCTCATGGGGCGTTACCCCAGGCTCCAGCATATTGATGCCGGTGTCGGAGGTCAGGGACCAGTTGTTGTGCTTTCCGGAGCCGTTGACGCCCTGGAACGGCTTTTCATGAAGCAGGCAGGCAAGGCCGCGGCGGCTGGCTACCTTTTTCATGGTCTCCATGACGATCTGGTTGTGGTCCACTGCCAGGTTGGCCTTGGTGTAGATGGCCGCTAGCTCATGCTGGGCCGGAGCCACCTCGTTATGCTGGGTCTTGGCCGCCACGCCCAGCTTCCAGAGCTCCTCGTTGAGCTCCTTCATGAACGCGCCCACCCGCTCCCGGATCACGCCGTAGTAGTGGTCGTCCATCTCCTGGCCCTTGGGCGGCATGGCTCCGAACAGGGTGCGGCCCGTATAGATCAGGTCTTTTCTCTGTAAATATTTTTCCCGGTCCACCAGGAAATATTCCTGCTCCGGTCCCACCGACGGGATCACCCGCTTCACGGCAGTGTTGCCGAACAGATGGAAAATGCGGACCGCCTGCTTATCGATGGCCTCCATGGAGCGTAAGAGCGGCGTTTTCTTATCCAGGGCCTCTCCCCCGTAGGAGCAGAAGGCTGTGGGGATGCAGAGGGTCACGCCTAAGGCGTCCTTTTTTAAGAACGCCGGGGAGGTACAGTCCCAGGTAGTATAGCCCCGGGCCTCAAAGGTAGCGCGGAGGCCGCCGGAGGGGAAGGAGGAGCCGTCGGCCTCTCCCTTGATCAGCTCTTTCCCCGAAAGATCCATCAGGACTCTTCCGGCTGCGTCGGGACTGGTGATAAAGGAATCGTGTTTTTCCGCCGTAACGCCGGTCAGCGGCTGGAACCAGTGGGTATAATGGGTCGCTCCATTGTCCACCGCCCAGTCCTTCATGGCATGGGCTACCACGTCCGCAATGGACGGGTCCAGCTCGCTTCCGTCCTCAATGGTCTGCTTCAGCTTCTTATAGACGCTTTTGGGCAGACGCTCTCTCATTACCGCGTCGTCAAATACATTTTCTCCAAAAATTTCTGCCACATGGATGGCCTCGCTCATAGATTTTTCCTCCTCATGTATACTGGCCCAGCCAGATTTGCAAAAACGTTCTCCCGGAAAGGGGAGAACGTTTGATTGCCGCACGCGTCTTTTATTCTGCCTTACCAATGGAACCGAACAGCTCCATCTTGGTCTTCACAGTCTCTTTGATGGCCGCTGCGCCGGGAGCCAGAAGCTTTCTCGGGTCAAAGCCCTTTCCTTCCAGATCCTTTCCTGCTTCGATGTACTTTCTTGTAGCATCGGCAAAGGCCAGCTGGCACTCTGTATTTACATTGATCTTTGCAACGCCCAGGGAAATGGCCTTCTTGATCATATCCTCCGGGATCCCTGTACCGCCGTGAAGTACCAGAGGCATATCGCCTACCTTCTCCTTCACTGCCGCAAGAGTCTCGAAGCTTAAGCCCTGCCAGTTGGCCGGGTATTTTCCATGGATATTTCCGATTCCCGCAGCCAGCATATCAACGCCCAGGTCCGCGATCATCTTACATTCGTTGGGATCTGCGCACTCGCCCATACCAACTACACCGTCTTCCTCACCGCCGATGGCGCCGACCTCAGCCTCCAGGGACATGCCCTTTTCACGGCAGATGCGGATCAGTTCCTTGGTCTTCTCCACGTTCTCCTCGATGGGATAGTGGGAGCCGTCGAACATAATGGAAGAAAATCCGGCTTCGATGCACTTTAAGCAGCCCTCATAGCTGCCATGGTCCAGGTGAAGGGCAACGGGAACTGTGATTTTTAATTCCTCCAGCATACCATTGACCATCCCCACAACGGTCTTATATCCGCCCATGTACTTTCCAGCGCCCTCGGAAACCCCAAGGATCACCGGAGATCTTAATTCTTCCGCTGTCTGAAGGATCGCCTTTGTCCACTCCAGGTTGTTGATATTGAAGTGGCCTACTGCATATTTTCCGTCTCTTGCCTTTGCAAGCATTTCTTTCGCTGTTACTAACATAATCTTGGACCTCCATTTGCGTCATATTGTTTCAGGCCGCGTCATAAGCCGGCGCTGTATACTCAAGGTGATTATACCTTATTTCTCCAGGTTTGAAAAGATTGATTTCACAGTTTCCTTTATTAATATTAAATCTGCTCCATTTATGCTATAATCCAGGGACGGAGGTATTTTCCTATGATCTATGAAAATGTAATGCAGGCCGTTTTCCTTTCCCGGCCCAACCGATTCCTGGCCCGGGTCCTTCTGAACGGAAATGAGGTGGTCTGCCATGTAAAAAATACTGGGAGGCTGGGAGAGCTTCTGATCCCCGGCGTCCCGGCAGCGGTGCAGTTCCATCCGGACGCCCGGGCCCAGGGCAGGAAAACAGAATACTCGCTGATCGCCGTAAAAAAAGAGGCCGCCCAGGGGCCGCAGTGGGTCAACATTGACTCCCAGGCCCCCAACCAGGCAGCATGGGAATGGCTCACCGCCGGAGAGGGGCTTCCCTTCTGCCCCAGACCGGACCATGTGAAGCGGGAAGTCCGCTATGGAGACTCCCGGTTTGATCTGGCCTTTTCCTGCGGCGGATCTCCCTGGTTCATGGAGGTAAAAGGCGTGACCCTGGACATGGACGGCACAGCCATGTTCCCGGACGCGCCCACAGAACGGGGGATCCGACACCTGGAGGGCCTTATGCAGGCCGTAAAGGACGGATACGGAGCGGCCGCTCTTTTTGTGATCCAAATGAAGGGCGTTCACGCCTTCTCCCCCCACCGGAAACGCCACCCGGAATTTGCCGATGCGCTGAAACAGGCGAAGGAAAACGGCGTCCGTATCTTGGCCTATGACTGCGCTGTCACAGACTGCACCATGAAGCTTGACGCGCCGGTTCCGGTGAGCCTCTGATCCCCTGCCCCCTGCCCTGGTTCCGGTGTTCCCCGGCTCCCCCGCCCTGTACAGGCACAAAGCCGGCTGCTTTTTCATATCTCACTCATAAGCAACGTGCGAGTGAGTGATTTCATGGTACTACCATTGAGCAGTATAAATACAGGAGAATCTGCAAAGATTCTGGCGCTGGCCAATCCGCCGTTAATGGCCGGGAGACTTTTTGACCTGGGCTTTGAGCCGGAGGAAGCCGTCACCTGCGTACTCCGGAAACGTAAAGGGCACATCGCCGCCTATCTGGTCCGCGGGGCCGTCATCGCCCTCCGGGAGGAGGACAGCCGCATGATCCTGGTGGAGGCCCTCTCATGACGCGGCGTGTGGCCCTGATGGGCAACCCCAACGTGGGAAAAAGCACCATTTTCAACGGTCTGACCCGGCTTCGCCAGCACACCGGCAACTGGGCCGGAGTCACCGTCTCCTGCGCCGTGGGACAGTTTTCCTATGGCGGCCAGGATTTTTCCGCCGTGGACCTTCCCGGCATCTACTCCTTTGATACCCGTTCCGCTGAGGAGGAACTGACAAAGGATTTTATTTTAAACGAGGACTACGACTTTCTGCTGGTGGTCTGCGACGCCACCTGCCTGGAGCGGGGGCTGTATCTGCTGTCCCAGGCCGCAGGGCTGCTGGAGCACAGAGAGGAGGCTGGTCCCATGCCCCAGGCAGTCCTCTGCGTAAATCTCTGCGATGAGGCTGAAAAAAAGGGGATCCAGATCGATTTTAAGGCCCTGGAACGTTCCCTGGGGATCCCTGTGTCCCCCTGCTGCGGCCGGACGGACAGGGGACTGCTGCCCTTAAAGAAGCTGCTGGCCTCCCTGACCGCCTCATGCCCCTGTGCCTGCGCCTCCTGCTCCCTCAGCGCTCCATACGGGAAGCTCCCCTCCGCCTTCTCCCCCAAAGACCTGGCGGCCCAGGCGGTCACATATACAAAGGAACATTACAGAAAAAGAGAAGAGCGGCTGGACCGGATCCTCACCGGCTCCTTCACCGGCACAGCGGTCATGGTACTGCTGCTTCTGGGGATCTTCTGGCTCACCATCACCGGGGCCAATTACCCGTCCTCCATGCTGTGGGACCTGTTTTTCTCCCTGGAGCCGCGGCTGGCTGAGGCCGCCCTTTCCATAGGCCTCCCTCAGTGGTTCATCGACATGGCTGTTTTCGGCGTATACCGGGTGGTGGCCTGGATCGTGTCCGTCATGCTGCCTCCCATGGCCATCTTTTTTCCTCTGTTCACTCTGCTGGAGGATCTGGGGTATCTGCCCCGGGCGGCCTTTAATATGGACGGCGCCTTCCACAAATGCAGCGCCTGCGGAAAGCAGTGCCTGACCATGGCCATGGGCCTGGGCTGCAACGCCGCCGGGGTGGTGGGATGCAGGATCATCGACTCCCCCAGGGAACGGCTCATCGCCATCCTCACCAACAGCCTCATGCCCTGCAACGGCCGGTTCCCCCTGCTGCTGACCATGATCGCCCTTCTGGGAGCCGGAGGCGGCGTCTGGGCAGGGCTTCCGATGGAAAACCCGGCGCTCTCCTCCCTGCTGACCGCCCTGGTGCTGACGCTTTTTATCCTGGCAGCCATCCTGGCCACCCTTGGGGCCTCATTCCTGTTATCCAGGACTCTTTTAAAGGGCGTTCCCTCGTCCTTTACCCTGGAGCTTCCGCCCTACCGCCGCCCCCAGCCGGGAAAGGTCATCGTCCGCTCCATCTTTGACCGGACCCTGTTCGTCCTGGGCCGGGCCGTGGCTGTGGCCGCCCCGGCCGGTCTGGTGATCTGGCTTCTGGCCAATCTGACCGTGGGCGGAGAAAGCCTCCTTATGCACATCGCGGGCTTTCTGAATCCCCTTGGGGCCCTTATGGGACTGGACGGCATCATCCTCATGGCCTTTATCCTTGGCTTTCCCGCCAATGAGATCGTCCTGCCCATTATCCTCATGGCCTATTTACAGAGCGGCGTCCTGGCCCCCATGGACGATAAAACGGCCATTTTAAGCCTGCTGTCCTCCAATGGGTGGACCGTTAAGACCGCCGTCTGCATGGCTGTTTTCTCCCTGTTCCACTGGCCCTGCTCCACCACCTGCCTCACCATAAAGAAGGAGACGGGAAGCTTAAAGTGGACCGCCGTATCCATCCTTCTGCCCACCGGGATCGGCGTCCTCCTCTGTATGCTGGTGAATCTGGTGTTCTGATGATCTTCCCCGTTCTCCTGTGTAATGATGCCAGGGTCAAAAGGTCAAAAAGCCTTTTGACCCAAACATCATAGAATGATATAATCAGTATTAAAAAGGAAAAGGGGGAAACCATCCTATGATCCATATCTGTATCTGCGACGACAGCGACGCCATGCGGGACGAGCTCTGTGGGCTGATCCAGGCGCTCTGCCAAAAGCACAGCATCGCCGCCTCCGTATCCTGCTGCTCCTCCGGCGAGGAATTGCTGTTCGATCCGGACGATAAAAACCGGACCACTGACATCTTTTTTCTGGACATCCTGATGAAAAAGCTCAACGGCATTGAAACTGCCGCCAGGCTCCGCGCCATAACCCCCACCGCCCAGATCATATTTCTCACGGTCAGCAAGGAGCATGTTTTCGAGGCCCTGGACGTGATGCCCCTCCACTACCTGTTAAAGCAGGACATGCGGACAGAGAAGATCGAAAAGGTCTTTTTAAAGGCCATTTCCCTGGCAGAAAAAGGACGGAAAGAAAAATTCACCTATAAATTCGGAAAGACCATCGGCTCCCTCCTTCTAAGCGACATCATCTACTTCGAGGTCAAAAACAGGATCATCGAGATCCATACAAAAACCGGTCCGCCCATTGAATTTTATGGAAATATCTCTGACCTGGAGCAGCAGCTTCCGCCGGAATCCTTTCACCGGGTCCACCGCTCCTATATCGTCAACTTTGAAAATGTGGATTATCTCAGCGGAAAAGAATTTGTCTGCATTGACCGGACGGTGATCCCCATCGGCCAGAAGTACGCCGATTCCCGGGAGCACTATCAGAATTTCCTGCTCAACGGCCTTTCCATGGTCTGAGCAGAGAGGAGGAGCTGTGGCAAACCGCATCTACCATGCCTTCTGGCTGCTGTTTTTGTATATTGTCTGGCTGTTCCTGCTCTCTGTCCGGACCGAGCGGCCGACGGATTCCTACCATACGTTTCTGGAGCTCACCAGTTCTGGAAGCATCGTTCATTTTGATCTCCAGGAGGCCCGGAAGGGCGTCCTGTCTTTTTCGTGCAGCCTTCCCGGAGACCGGGTGGAGCTGCCGTTTCTGGCGGTCAGCGGCCAGAAGCCGTCCAGAGTCCTGGCTGACGGCCGGGAGATACCGGTTCCGAAAGACTGTGAAACTCTTGAGATCAGCCCCGATACCTGGTTTCTGATCCCCCTGGACCCGGCCGGCGATCCGGCCCTTTCCCGCCTGGATGTCCAGTTTGACCCCGGCTTTTTAAAGGACGCTCCAGCCCCCTCTGCCGAATATGAGATCCGCACGACGCCCCGTATCTGCTTCGGCTCCCGCAACGCCTTGTTAAATAACCTGGCCATGTCCGGGACACTCCATCTCATTACCTCTGCGGTTTTGTTTTTTGTGACCCTGGTGATCCTTCTGGCAGGCTCCGTATTCCGTTATGTATACAAAATACAAACTTATATTTCTGCTATCGGCTTCTGCTTTCTGGGCTTCGCTGTCTGGATCCTCTGTGAATCCTCCCTGGCCAGCTCTGCCCTCAGCGGATACGCCATCGATACCATCAAATGCATCGCCATCTTTATCATCCCGGTGCTTTT
>OJPN01002155.1_pt1 | contig 12210 bp, 6 predicted proteins | sample 1598511 | NCBI WGS metagenome assembly OJPN01 (sample SAMN03922485, study PRJEB24848) | human gut metagenome | isolation source: stool sample | host: Homo sapiens | place: Germany | collected 2011-05
CCCACGCCCGACCCTGCCGCCACGCTCGACCTGGGCGACGGCAAGCCGCTGCCCGTGCTCATCCCCGAGTCCGAGCAGTTCGCCAACCGCCTGCGCAAGAATGCCCGCCTGCGCCGCAAGTGGGCCAAGCGCGAGGGCGTGAGCTGCTACCGCGTCTACGATGCCGACCTGCCCGACTACTCCGCCGCCATCGACCTGTACGAGGGCTGCCCGCAGACGCCGGGCCGCTGGCTCGTCATTGCCGAATACGCCGCACCCAAGACCATCGACCCCGCGCTTGCCCAGGCCCGCATGCTCGACATTCTGGCCATCGCGCCGCGCATCCTAGATGTTCCCGCCGAGCACGTGCACGCCAAAGCCCGCATGCGTTCGCGCGGCGGCTCGCAGTACGGCAAACAGGGCGCCGGCAAGGGTGGCTCGGGCGAGCGCGCCAACATCGCGCGCCGTCGTCTGCCGCTCATCGAAGAGTGCGGCCTTACCTTTGCCGTCAACTTTGACGACTATTTGGATGTGGGCATCTTCCTGGATCATCGCGTCACCCGCAACCTGGTGCGCGAGCACGCCAAGCAGGCGCGGCGCTTTCTCAACCTGTTCGCCTATACCGGCACCGCTACCTGCTATGCGGCAGACGGCGGCGTCGAGGAAACTGTGACGGTCGACCTCTCCAACACCTACCTGGACTGGGCCGAGCGCAATATGCGCCAGAACGGCTTTGTTGGTCCGCAGCATCATTTTGTGCGCGACGACGTGCTCGCCTGGATTCGCGACCAGCGCCAGACGCGCAACCGCTGGGACCTGATCTTTGTCGACCCGCCCACGTTCTCGAACTCGTCAAAGATGGGCCGCCGTACCTGGGATGTCCAGCGCGACCATGTTGAGCTTTTGGCCGGCGTGTCGCGCCTGCTCGCACAGGGCGGACATGCCATCTTTAGCTGCAACCTGCGCGGCTTCCGCCCCGAAACGCGCAAGCTCGCGCGCGCGGGCGTCGTGCTGGAGGACATTACGGCGCAGACCATCCCCGAGGATTTCGCACGCAACCAGAAGGTGCACCACTGCTATATCGTGCGCCGCCTGCCCATCGAGGACGCCATGGCCGAAGTCGGCTTTAGCGCCGAGGAGATTGCAGAGCGAACCGAAGAGCTGCGCAACCCCGAGGCCCGCAAGCCCCGTGCAGCAGCGCCCGCGCACGCGCAGGCCGGCAACGGCAAGTCCAACTTTGCCAGCAAACCCTCCCCTGCCGGCAAGTCCAAAAAGAAGAAGTTCTACGCCAGCAAGCCCAAGGATAAATAGACAACGTTGCGGTGGAATACGGACTGTTTTGCCTGGAATTAGGTAAATTTAGACCGTATTTCACCGCAACTCATATTGGGACGGTGGTTGGCGATCTAGCCTTGGGTGACCAATCGGTAACCGATGCCCACGTGTGTTTGGATATAGCGCGGGTGCGCGGGGTCGGACTCGATCTTCTTGCGCAGCGTGCCCATAAAGACGCGCAGGCTCGCCAGGTCGCTCTTAGTTGCCGTGCCCCAAATCTCGTGCAGGATAAACTGGTGCGTTAGTACCTTGTCGGCGTTATGTGCCAGCAGGCACAAGAGCTTGTACTCAATCGGCGTCAGATGCAGCTCCTCGCCATCCATCGTGGCAATGCCGGCATCAAAGTCGATATGCAGCTCACCGGTATCGAACGAGCCCTCGGAGGCAACGCCGCCCGTTTGCGCATACGAAAGGCGCCTGAGCGTCGTGCGAATGCGTGCAAGCAGTTCCTCGACCGAAAACGGCTTGGTCAGGTAGTCATCGGCGCCGGCATCGAGCGCGCGAATCTTGTCCGCGTCCTCGCTGCGCGCCGAGACCACGATGATCGGCATGCCCGACCATGCGCGCACCGACTCCACCACCTTGACGCCGTCCATATCGGGCAGGCCCAGATCGAGCAGCACGATGCTCGGTGCCTGCGATGAGGCGGCGGCGATGGCGGCATGGGCGGTCTCCACGGCCATATGACGCAAGCCGTGCGCCTCGAGCGCGGCAACAATAAGGTTGCGGACGGCGGGATCGTCCTCAACGACCAAGATGAGCGGTTTTACGGCAGAGTTCGGCACAGCGCTACTCCTTATCAAACGAAACGTCGGCGACGGGAAGCTCAATCGTAAAGACCGAGCCGTGCGGGTCCGCCGCGGCAACCTCTATGCTACCGCCATGCGCCAGCGCAATGGAGCGGCAGAGCGAAAGACCCAGGCCCACGCTGCGATGGCTGTCGGCAAGACCGTGGTTGGCGGTGTAGAACGACTCAAAGATTCGCTCGCGGTCCTCGGGCGCAATGCCCGGGCCGTCATCGGCCACCGAGCACGCCACGCGTCCATCGTCGACGCTAATCGAAATCATGATATGCGAGCCTGCGGGCGTATAGGTGATGGCGTTGTTCACCAGATTGACCACCAGCTGCACCATCAGGCGCGCATCGACGTTGACGAGCGCCGGCTCATCGCACGCCACCACCTTAAGGTCGTGCTCGCGCACGGCAGGGTTCACGTGGCGCAGCGCCTCCTCCACGATATCGTCCATGAGCTCGAGCGTGGTCGACAGGCGCATACCGCCGCCCTCGAGCTTGGTGATGGCGAGCAGGTTCTCGACGGTGGCGTTGAGCCATTGCGCATCCGAGCGAATGGACAGGAGCAGGCCGCGGCGCGTCTGGGCGTCGAGCACGGCGGTGCCGGTCGAGCCCTGGTCGAGCAGCACGTCGGCATTACCCGAAATACTGGTGAGCGGCGTACGCAGATCGTGTGAGATGGAGCGCAGCAGGTTGGCGCGCAGCTGCTCGTTTTTGGCGAGCACCGCCGCCTCCTCGCGGGCTTCCATAGCGCGGGCGCGGTCGAGTGCCAGCTCGCCTTCGCTCACGATGGCATCGGCAAGTGTCCGCTCCTCGGGCGTCAGAGCATCGGACTCGGCGACAATGGCGAGTACCCCCACCACCGAGGCGGGATCGCCCGCGCGTACCATGGTGTCGCCCGAGCGCACCGTCAGGTATATACCGTAGAACGCCGAGCCGCCATAGGTGGCATCGAGCGGCGTTCCCACATAGGCGGACGCCGAGAGTCGCGGCGGCATCTGGGGCGTCAGCTGGTGCACCGGCGCGGCGTCACCCACGGCCGTGTACGTCGCACGCGGCAGCAGGTCATCATCGTCGGCGTCGGCGCTGTACCACACGACCGGACAGCCCGAAAGACGAGCCAGCTGCGTGGCCATGGCATGCACAATCTGCTGCTGATCGGCACACCGCTGCAGCATGCGGTTGGTCTCGAGCACCATATGCGTGCGACGGTCGCTGGCAGCAGCCTGCGCCAAGGCGCGGCGCAGGGCCAACGCAATCGAGCTCGACACAAGCGAGACCACAAACATGATGAAGAACATGCCGGGATAGACGCGGTCGATAAACGACAGCGAGTAGCGCGGATCGACAAACAAGAAGCTGTAAAGCGCCACGGCGGCAGCCGAGCTCAACAGGCAATACAGGCGGCTCCAGGTGAAAAAGGCGCACAGCTGCACGGCAAACACGTAGACGATCATGATGCTGGGAGCGAGACCGGGGCGGTCGAGCAGCACGCCCACAATCGTCGCCGCTAACAGCAGCCCCGCCGCCACGCAGATGTCGTACAGAGGGCCGCGACGCGTCGACGTCGTGCGCCGCCACCAAAAGTTATCGGCAATATCGCCGTCCGCATGGACGTCCATCAGCGCCCCGCCCCTCTCTCAAAAACAAAAACCACCACAAAGGGAACAGGCACCTTTGTGGTGGTTTTCCCTCGTGGTGGTTCTAAGTGTAAAGCCTTCTACGACCGGCAGCCGCTAGACAAACAGCACGTGCGCGAGCAGGGCACACACGCACACCGCTCCAAATACCAGTGCCACGATCGAAATCACGCGATCGGCCATGTCCATGTTGGCACGGTTCGTCAAAAACCGATCTTCGTCAGCATCGGCGCGTACCTCACGCACCATCTCGGCAAACACCTCGCGGCCATCAAGCATCTTTGCATCCATGCTTGCCTCCCCGGTCTCAATCTTGTCCATCAAAAACCAACTCCATGCAACCCGTCGGCGCCTACGGGCGCTCGTTGGGAGCCAGGCGCTGCATCTTGTTCACAGCCTTGAACTTGGTGAACAGCGGCACATACTCAAAGCTCACGTTGGAGTTCTCCAGGCCGTACCAGCGCGCCGGCGTGCCGGCGGCGCGGCGGATGATGTACTTGAGCGTGATGGCCGTGCGCTCGCTCGGCTCCACGTCACTCTCGGGCGCCAGGAGCTTGCGAATCATGACGAACTTGAACGTGCCGATGTTGCCCGGATCCTTGTAGACCGAGTAGTCGTGCATCTGCGGCGGCAGCTCGCCAGTGGCGGCCAGATCCTGAACAACCTGGCGCAAGTAGGCGTTCACGCGCTGGTTAACCTTGTAGCCCAGGTACAGATGCACGCGGAACACGTAGTCGGTGCCAAACGTCTCGACCGAATAGGCAAAGGTATGCGGCTCGTCCATGGTCTCGACGTTCACGAACCACCAGGCGCGGGCGCGTTTGGGATGCTTGTCCAGAATCGAGTAGACGATATCGCGGTCGATGTAGTCGGTATTGGTGTCCTTGGTCAGGTACACGATGTTGTCGCTCATAAGCTCGTAGCGATCGTCGTCGCGCAGGCGCTTGAGCTGCGGCAGATAGCTGCGCAGCGGCAGCAGCGTAAACTGACGCCGCTCGACCGCCGTGCCGTTGTACCAGCACACCATAATGCCCATGATGAGTGCAGCCATAAGGATGGTGAAGTAGCCGCCGTGGAAGAACTTGGTGAGCGAACTCACAAAGAAGAAGCCCTCGAGCATGAGGAAGAAGGCAACAAAGATATACGGGACGACCTTAAGGCCACGATCGACATGCAAGTAGAAGAAGAGCAGCAGCGTCGTGCACATCATGGTCAGGGTGATCGCCAAGCCGTAGGCAGCCTCCATGTGCGCCGAGCTCTGGAACAGCAGCACCACGATGACGCAGCCCACAAGCATGACGTTGTTGACCATGGGAATATAGAGCTGGCCCTTGGTCTCGGCAGGATAGAAGACCTGCATGTGCGGCATGAGGTCCAGGCGACTGGCCTCGGACACCAGCGAGAATGCACCGGTGATGAGCGCCTGCGAGGCAATGATGGCCGCGACGGTGGAAAGGCCGACGGCAAAGGGACGCAGGCCCGGGGTGAGCATCTGGTAGAAGGGGTTGAGGTCGGCGATACCCATGAGCTCCGGGCTGCCGGCGTTGTTGATAAGCCAAGCGCCCTGGCCCATATAGGACAGCAGCAAGCAGCACTTGACGAACGGCCAGGTGGCATAAATGTTGCCGCGGCCCACATGGCCCATGTCGGAGTAGAGCGCCTCGGCACCGGTGGTGGCAAGGAAGCAGCTGCCCAAGATCATGATGCCCGCATGGTTGTTGGGGCTCAACAAAAAGGCGATGCCGCGCACCGGGTTGAGGCACAGCAGCACCGCGGGATACTGGAAAACAAAGAACAGACCCGTACCGCCCAGGAACAGAAACCACAGCGTCATGATGGGGCCAAAGGCACGGCCGATCTTGGCCGTACCGATGCGCTGCACCAAGAAGAGCGCAATGATGATGGCAAGCGTGATGGCCACGACGCGGCCCTGATCGTCGCCCAACACAGCATGGACTGCCGGAATGGTGCGCAGACCCTCGATAGCCGTAGTCACGGTAACGGCGGGCGTGAGGATGCCATCGGCGAGCAGTGCCGCGCCGCCCAGCATGGCGGGGATGATGAGCCATTTGCCGCAGCGCTTAACCAAGCTGTACAGAGCAAAGATGCCACCCTCGCCATGGTTGTCGGCGCGCAGCGAGATGAGCACGTACTTGACGGTCGTCAGCAGCGTGACCGTCCACACAACAAGGGAGAGCGCGCCGAGCACGAACTCCTGTGTAACGCTTCCGATGCCGCCGTTGCCGGCAACGAGCGCCTTGGTTACATACATGGGGCTGGTGCCGATATCGCCATACACCACGCCCAGCGTGACGAGCATCGCCGAGATGCTCACAGGAATCGCAGCGTGCGAAGCTGCCTCCTTGACCTTTTGTTCCATAAGCCGGTTTCCTCCCAACTTTAACGTTCGAGGGGATTATAGGTAATCGGCCCATGTTTTAATGCACTGTCTTCCCAGCTAGATAAAGATTTATACAGTCTTTAGGCTACCGCGGCGATATGGAATGTGACAAAAAGACTGTCCCCTTGTCACATTCGTCATTTTCCGAGCCAGTTTTTGAACCACCACTCCATGGAGCGACTCATCTCGGCCATAAAGGGACTCGTGTGTTTGCGGGTATAGATGTCCACGACGCGCTCCCCCACCTCGCGGGCATGCGGGCGAAACATCGCATCCATCTCGGCCACCTGCGCGTCCATGGTCGCGGCATCCGCACGGCGGTAGCGCTCCTCATGCACCAGGTTCACCACGGGGTGTGCAATCGCCGGGCGCTCTTTGCGAGGCGTGCCGATGATGAGCATCGATAGCGGCATGGTATAGGGCGGCAGATCGAGCAACTCGGCAACTTCCTCGGCATTCTCGACAATATCACCGATGTAGCAGCTCCCCAGCCCCAGGGCCTCGGCGGCAACCACAGCGTTTTGCGCGGCGATCACGGCATCCTGGGCCGCGATGGCAAAGTCGCCCAAACCCGGAGCGCGGCGGGGCGCCTTGCCCGTGCGCTCGACAAAATCGGGCTCAAAGCAGCCCACGTGCTCAAACAGATCGATCCACTTGGCATAATCGACCACAAATATGAGTGCCCAGGGCGCCTTGGCGATCATAGGCTGGTGGTCGCACAGGTCGGCCAGACGGTCCAGCGTAGCCTGCTCGCGAATGCTCACGATGGAATACATCATCATGGCGCCCGCCGACGGCGCGCGACTCGCCGCATGCAAAATCGCCGCCCGCTGCTCGTCGGTCACCGCTACGGGACGGTCGTTGTCATCGCGCGCAAAAGCGCGCGTGGACGAACGGTGCTCCAAAATGTCCAGCACCGCGTTGCCCGTAGTCTCGGCCGAATAACCGCCGGCGTCCACGACCGCAGCTCCGTCGCCGCCCATGTCCGCCTTGCAAACCTGCTCGCTCATCGCCCTACCCTCGCCATCTCTTTAAGAAGCCTTTACGTTTCCGTGTAATTCCCGTCCATTATCGCGCAGGTGGGCACTCCATTGCGCCACACCGCCACACATGCGCGTTAATATGGCTGGTTGTTGTGCGCAGCCGTCAAATGCTGCGCATATCTCGGTAACAATCGGGTAAATCCCCGCTTTCGTAGGTTTTGCATTTGTGAGGAGTTTCAGCATGTTCGCTGCCGCCATCTCGCTCGTCGGTCTTGCGGCGACCGTCTGCCTTGTCCTGCGCGAGGCCAAGGCCATTCGCGCACAGTCGGGCACCGTTGCCAAGGGCGCTATCGCCTGGAGCGTCGCCTTTGGCCTATTCCAGCTCTTTTTGACCGTCTGGGGCGCCGTGGGCCTCGTCGCTCAAAACGAGCCGCTCGCCTTTGTGATGCTCATCCTGACCAACGCCATCCTCACCGGCTGCGCCTGGGCCAGCATCGCACGCGACCGCATCGCCCCGCGCGTCTTTGCGTTCGCCGCGCCCGACGCCCCCGCCCCCACCGGCAAGCTCGCCCGCCTGCGCGGCGCCTTTGTGGGCCGCCCGCTCGTCGCCGCCGTGCTGTGCCTGCTGCTCGCCGGCGTCTTTGCGCTGCTGGGCATGGAGGTCTCGTCCAACCACGACTTTACCTGGGTCTACCCCCTGTGCATCCTGCTCGAGTGGGCCATCATCACCACGCTCATGACCGGCTTGTTCTTCCTGTTCCAGCGCCACGGCGCAGCTCCGGCCGTCCTGGCCTTCGCCCTCTTTATCCTGGGCATTGCCGAGTTCTTCGTCATCACGTTTAAATCCATGCCCATCCAGCCGGGCGACCTTTCGGCCATCTCCACCGCCGCCGCGGTCGCCGGCACCGGCTACACCTTCTCGATCTCACTGTTCTGCGTGCTGTCCATGGGCTTTACCTCCATCGCCATGCTGCTGTGCGAGTACGCCGGCCTGGTGGCACCGCACCGTCAGAAGGGCGCCGCCAACGCCAAGCGCATGCTGCTCACCAACCTGCTCGTCGCCGTGCTGTGCCTGGGCGGCGTGACCGCGCACGTCACGCTCATCGACTACTACAACACCCTCGGCATCACCGTCTACACCTGGCGCCCGCTCGAGAGCTACTGGCGCGAGGGCTACCTGCCTGCCTTTATTAGTGCGGCGCAGTCCATCAAGCCGCCCAAACCCGCCGACTACTCCGTCGACGATGCCAAGGCCACGCTCAAAAAGTACGCCAAGGCCTACGACAAGTCCGACGCGGCCAAGAGCGACGAGCGCGCCGCCGCCCAGGAGCAGTTCGACAGCGAGAAGCCCACGGTCATCGCCATCATGAACGAGACGTTCTCGGATCTGTCGATCTACCAGAACATGCGCGCCGGCTACGAGGGTCCGCAGTACTTTAAGAACCTGTCCAACTGCCTCAGCCGCGGCAAGCTCTATGTGAGCGCCTACGGCGGCGGCACGGCCAATACCGAATTTGAGTTTATGACCGGCAACTCCATGGCCAACCTGGGCTCGGGCGTGTACCCCTACACCATCTACAACATGGAAACGACCGGGAACCTGGCAGAGCAGTTCAAGTCGCTCGGATATTCCACGACGGCCATGCACCCCAACCACGCAACCAACTGGAACCGCGAGAACGTCTACAAGGACTTTGGCTTTGACCAGTTCCTGTCTATCAACGACTTCCAGGGAGCCGACACCTTGCGCGGCATGGTGACCGACCAGGCAACCTACGACAAAATCCTTGAGCTGCTCAACCAGAACGCCGACCCGCAGTTCATCTTTGACGTGACCATGCAGAACCACTCGGGCTACGATACGGGCCTGCTGCCGGCAGATAAGCAGATACACCTGAACATCGACACGACCGATCTGGACGCCAAGACCATCGAGGACGGCACACTCTCCGATGTCGACGAGTACGTCTCGTGCATTGAGCAGTCCGACCAGGCGCTGCGTTACTTCCTCAACGCCCTGAACAAACTCGACCGCAAGGTGGTCGTGGTGTTCTGGGGCGACCACCAGCCGTTCTTCCCGTCCAAGTTCAACGACAAGTGGTTTACCGGCGAGGACGATGCCACGCACCAGGAACGTCTGTGGCAGACCGACTACATCATCTGGGCCAACTACGACGTTGCCGGCTGCGACCAGACGAGTGAGGTCGACGACCTGTCCACCAACTACCTGTCCACGCAGCTCATGCAGCTGATTGGCGCCCCGCTGACTGACTACCAGAAAGCGCACATGACGCTGCGCGAGTCGCTGCCCGCCATCAACTCGGTGGGCTACGAGGACTCCAGCCTGCGCTGGGCGCTCTCCTCCAACGTCACCGGTGACGACGCCGCCGCAGCAGCCGCCACCAAGGCACGCGAGGATTACGCCAAGATGCAATACTACGAGATGTTCCGCGACGGCAAGAACGTGTACACCGAGCACTTCCAGACCGAGGCCAACGAGACCGACCCCAACCTGGCGCCGGGTACGACCAAGATTAAGTAGCTGCTAGCTGCTGAGCCACAACTGAAACGTCTGTCCAGGCGGAGGCATATAAGGTTCCCTGCTCGGACAGTCCTGCGCAAGACGAAGGCCACATTAAGTGGCCTTCTTTGTTTTCGGAAAGTGTGTCCCGGAATTCTTGTCTGGAATGGGATGCAGTTTCCGCTTGCGGAGTCTCCACTCAACAGAAAACCCGGGTGGCCTGTTTTTTGGCTACCCGGGTTTTTGGGTTGTCGATATGTTCGACTGGCTACTAGTGGGTCTTGCGGCGCTTGATCAGCATGATGAGGGCTATCACTACGAGCGTTGCTCCCGCTGCTGCTGCGGTGGCGACTAGGGCGAATGTTTGGTCGCCGGTGTTTGCGAGGTTCTTCGCTGTGGTCGTAGTCTTGACCTTGGTGTCGGTCTTAGCTCCGTTGTCGGACTTGGGCTTGTCCGGGTTCGTCGGGGTCTCAGGAGTCTCGGGGTCCTTTGAGCCTTCGGAATCGGTTGGGCCGGCGGTGTTTACCAGCGTATGGTCCAGGAACTTCTTGGCGCCCGCACTTGCCTGTGAGAACAGGCGGCGCGTGCGGATCGGGGTGGCGTTCACCGTTGTGGGCGCCGTCTCCTCGGCCTCGATATTCACGAGCGTCGTGCCGGTGTCGAGGCCCACGTCGTTGTATCCCACGTGGCAGTAATACTGCGCACCGTCATCGTCTGCGGTCAGGTCAATCTCGAGCTTTGAGGCCGTTCCAGCCGCGAGGTTGCCATCGGCACCCACGAGCTTAAACTCTGTCTCGCCGCGGCCCTTGCGGTACCACATATAGGTCGGTGCCAGCCCTGTTTCGCTATCGTCGGCACCGAGTTGCTTCACATGGCCAATCGCCGAGAGCGTCAGGTGGCTTCCCGCCGTGCGCTCAACCGAAGAGTCGTATCCAAGATCCGACCCCTCCGCAGCATCCGCCGCAGGTCCGCTCACGGTCATCGTCATGCCATCGGGCATGGTCTTGACCGTGATGATTGCCGAGCGAATACCTGTTTCGGTCGTGGATCCATTCTTAACGGCGGCGATGGCGAATCGATACTCCGTATTGGGCTGCAGCCCATCCCACTTGAGCGAGGTCTGCGTGTTGTCGGCAATCTTCCAGCTATTGACGACCGCATCCGCCGCATTGCTCTGCAGCATGCCCACGCCGTAGCTAAAGCCACTCTTGTTTGCGAGTACATCGTCCCAGCTAAACGTAACGCTGGTCGAATCGACGGCGTTTGCCGTAAAGCCCGTCACGGCCGGCGCGTCGGGCATCTCGACGTCCTTAACGTCATAGCCCACGATCCAGAACTGGTCGGTGTCCTTGGTGCCGAGCTTGTCGCCCGAGTCTGCCTCGAACTTGTCGACATCCACCGCGTTGACGCCCAGACGCCACACAAAACCGTACTTGCCCTGCGCGGCCTCGGGCAGGTTGTCGACGGTGCCGCCGTATTCGGTCGATTCACTCGAGGAGTTACCCGTCGTAAAGCCGGCGTTGGCACCAAAGCACAGGCCGCCAAACAACTCGTGCTTTGCGAGCTTCGCGCCCATGACAACGCTGCCGTTCAGCGTCAAGCCGAGCTCGAGCTCCTGCTCCTTGCCCTCCTCGACTTCGATGGTCTGCTCAATGCTCGCCCCCGACTGCGCGGCGGCGCCGTTAAACCCATCGTGCGTGTAGGCGCGCGTTACGCCAGGCTTGCCCAGGCCAAAGGAATCCCCAACGGGAGTCTCGCCGTTGAGCGTCGTTTGATAGGTTCCGGGTTCTCCCGACCGGTTGGTCAAAAAGTAGCTGAGCGGCGTCATATTGTGCTGTTTGGCAATGCGGTCATAGGCCTCGACATTAACGACCGAGGTCTGCGCGCCGAGCGACACGGGCGCCGCCATCACGCCCTTGCCACCAGTTTCCTCATTTTCGATCTCATACTCGTAATAGACCATCGGAATCGTGTAGAGCACGGCCTTGTCACCCTCGCCGGCATGCGACTCATAGCTTACGCTTGCGCTGACCGTGTGCTCGCTCCGGTAGTCATAGCATCCCTCGGCGGCAAAATCGACTGAAGCATTCATCGCGACCAGGGGCGGACCGGTCTGCACCTCGACGGCAACGCCCAACTCGGCGCCAATGGTATAGCCCTGGGATGTCCCCGTGCCCTTTTCCTCTCCGTATGACGTGCCGCCCAACACCAGATAGCCGTATGCCTGCTCCAGATCCTCAACATAGGGCGCATCCTGCAGCACGGCAAGCACGCGCGGGTTGGTATAGACCTTGTAGCGGTCCTTGTACGTGATCTTGACGCTGTCGTTGTCGACATCGGGCAGCGCGAGCGAGATAAATGTGCCGTAGGTAGTGCCGCGACGGTTGCTCTCGCTAATCACCTGCTCCTCGCCGCGGCGCACCTTTCCGTTCTCGTCGAGCGAAAAATGCGAGGCGGTCATCCAATAGTAGTCATCGTTCTTGCGCAGGTCCTCGTCGCGGTGCTTGCCCTGTCTCTTATACACATCTCCGAGCCCACGAGACGGACTCCTATCTCGT
>OJPN01002160.1_pt1 | contig 12199 bp, 10 predicted proteins | sample 1598511 | NCBI WGS metagenome assembly OJPN01 (sample SAMN03922485, study PRJEB24848) | human gut metagenome | isolation source: stool sample | host: Homo sapiens | place: Germany | collected 2011-05
GGGCCTACTCCATCACCCCCACCCAAACGCAAAGGAGGCGACGGCGTGGAACTCTCCCAACATCTAAAAACCCGCATGGCCCAGCGGAAGCTGGCCCACGCCTACCTGGTGGTGGGGGAGAACCGCCGCCAGCTGGCGGACCAGCTCTCCAGTGTCCGGTTCCCGCTCTGGGATGCCCCAAAAGGCGAAGATCGTCTTTGCGCCCTCCACTTGGGGCAGAGATAGGAAGTGGGCAAAGAGGGCCCGGTCGCTCTCCCGCCGCTCTGACGAGGGCAAAGCCGCCAGCCAGCGGCGGACTGTTCGGCGCAGCGCCGCCTTCTCTTCAGTAACAGATGGAAGCACGGACTTCCTCCGCTCTCTCCCGGCCGGCCAGGTATTCCACCAGCGCCAGTCCGAAATCAAAGGCGGAGCCGGCCGCCTGCCCGGTAATCAGCTTGGCTGGGCCGTCCACCACCACGTGGGACGGGCTGTCAGCTGCCACAGCTCCGTTCATCTGTCCCTCCATGCCGGGATAGCAGACGGCCCGTCTGCCCTCCAGCAGCCCCCACCTGCCCAACAGCGTAGGGGCCGCACAGATGGCGGCCAGAGGGATCCCCCGCTTCGCCGCCTCCCGGACCAGCTTCTCCACAGTAGGTTCCTGGCCCAGCTTCTGTACTCCCACACCGCCGCCGGGCAAAACCAGCATGTCGGCCCGGTCCAGCTCCACCTGGTCCAAAGTCAGATCCGCTTTTATTGTGATCTGCCGGCCTCCGGCCACCATCGCTCCGTCTGTGGACACCAGGGCCGTTTCCACGCCTCCTCGGCGGAGCAGGTCGGCGGGGACCAGGGCCTCCGCCTCTTCAAAGCCGGGAGCGAGCAGGATATAGACCATATTAGAATACCTCCTTTTACAGTAAGGGGGTCACCAGGGACCAGATCTCCTGGTGTATCTCCTGGATGGAGCGGAGCTGCCCCTCCCTGTCTAAACAGGAGATCCGCTTCCAGCCCAGCTCCCCAATGGCCTGGTGGGCGCAGGCGCGGCAGGTGGCTAGATACTCCGTGTCCAGCTCATGGATGTCCGCCTTGGTATGGGTGGCCGACTCCCGGCCGCGCAGCAGCTCCACCGACTTTTCGGTAGGCATATCCAAATAGAGCACCAGGTCAGGCCGGGGCAGTCCCAGCTTGTCGTGTTCAAAATCGTCCAGCCAGCGGAGGAAGGCGGTCCGCTCCCCCTCTGGGCACTTGGCCCCCTGGTGGACCGCGTTGGAGGTGGTATACCGGTCGGTAAGGACCAGGCCCCCCCCGTCGTAGTATTCCCCCCACACCTTTTTTAAGGAGGCGTATCGGTCCACCGCGTAAAACGCGGAGGCGGCGTAGGGATTTACGTCCCCTGGATGGCTGCCGAACTCACCCCCTAGGTACATCCGGATCAGAGCGGAGGACGGCTCCTGGTACTGGGGAAATACCAGCTTTTTGTACTCTTGGCCCATGGCGTCCAGCCGCTGGCACAGCTGGCCGAACTGAGTGGACTTGCCAGAGCCGTCGGTCCCTTCAATGACGATCAGCCGGCCCCTCATGACTGGTCCCTCCTGCCCCTCAGGCGGGCGCCGGCGGACTTGACCAGCACAAGAGGCAGCTTGGCCATCCGCCCCGCCCGCTGGGGCTCCTTCTTCAGGCGGTAGGCCCACTCCAAACCCAGCTTCCGCCAGGATTCGGGCGCCCGCTCCACGTTGCCGGCAAAGACATCCAGGGCGCCCCCCAGGCCAATGGCCAGACGAGCACCTGTGTGCCTGCCCCACCGGGCCATCCACTTCTCCTGCTTGGGCGCGCCCAGGCAGACAAACAGCAAATCGGGCCGAGCGGCGGCCACCTCCAGCAGCACGGCCTCCTCGTCCTTAAAATAGCCGTCATGAGTGCCGCACAGGACGATATTAGGGTGTTGCTCCAGGATGCGGCGGCCGGCCTCTTGGGCCACGCCGGGCTTCGCCCCCAGCAGGTAGAGCCGACCCCCCATCTGGTCCAGCTTGGCCAGCATATCAGCGGCAAATTCGATACCGGGAACCCGCTCCTTCAGGGGTGTGCCCAGTATCTTGGCCGAATAGACCACACCAATGCCGTCTGGGATGACCAGGTCGGCACTGTTGAGCACCTGACGGAAGTCGGCGTCTTTTTCCGCCGCCAGGATAAATTCCGGATTGGGTGTCACCACATAGTGGAACTGGTCCTGCTCCAGCATGGCGGCGCCCAGCTGGGCAGCCTCCTGCCGGGACACGTCGTCAAACCGGACACCCAGAATATCTTTCTTCAAAGCCATCCCTCCCAGGGAACAGTAAAGCATTGCCCAATGGGCATATGCCAGGATTATAGTATTTTACCACGCTCTGGCAAAAAAGTCTATGAATTTTCCATGAAGGTTTGTCCAAGGCGGACATTGGAACACCTGCGCTTTCTTACCGTTGACTTTCCCCCGCTCTTTCCTCATAATAATAGATACCGTAAGGCATCACATACACGGGAGGTACCCTCATGGAATTTTATGGGACCTTAGGCGGGCTCTGCCGTGACCGGGCTCTGTTGGTCCGCCTGTTCCGAGCCGGGATGACTGGGGCCAGGCTCAACCTGTCCCACACCAGCCTGTCCCAATGCTCCGCTCTGCTAGAGGAGCATTTCTTTCCCGCGGCACGACAGGCCGGGGTGGACCGCCCCCATCTCATCATCGACCTGCAGGGGCCGGAGCTGCGGCTAGGCACACTCCCCATCCCCATCCCCATCAAGACCGGAGACGATATCCTGCTTGGCCAGGACGGCCTCCCTGTCCCCCAGGTAGTGGTGTCCAGCGCCAAGCCGGGGGACCAGATCTCCATTGACGACAGCGCCATTCTCCTAGAGGTGAAAAAGGCCAGCTCCTCTGTGCTGCTGTGCCGGGTGCTGCGGGGCGGCACTCTACACAGCAGGAAAAGCCTGGCTATTCTAGGAGTATACCCGGATACACCGGTCCTCACCCAGGAGGATCTGATGAATCTGGACCTGGCTGGACAGTTTGGAGTGACCCACATTCTTCAGCCCTTTGTCCGGGGACAGGAGGATATCCGGGCACTGCGCCAGGCCTTGGACCAGCGTGGGCTGGGCCGCATCCAAATCATGGCCAAAATAGAGAACCGCCAGGGTCTGGACCATCTGGAGGAGATCATCTCCGCCGCCGACCAGCTCTGCATCGCACGGGGCGACCTTGGAAACTCCATGCCCCTCTGGGAGCTGCCTGGGGTTCAGAAGGATATCGCCCGGCGGTGCGTGGCCGCGGGTCGTGACTTCTGCCTGGTCACCCAGCTATTGTGGTCCATGGAGCATCGTCCGGTGCCCACTCGGGCCGAGGTATGCGATATTTACAACGGCGTGCTGGACGGGGCCTCCTCTCTGATGCTCACCGGGGAAACCGCCGCGGGCCAGTACCCTGTCCGGGCGATGGAATATCTTGTCAAAACCGCCCATGAGGCGGAGAAAGGACTCTAAGCATGGAACGTCTGCTTTTTTTGGATGCCTGTGTACGGGGGCCTGAGCTGTCCCGCACCTGGCGGTTGTGCCAGCGTTTTTTGGAGGAATATACTACGCTACATCCCCAGGTGCAGGTCTGCCACAGAGATTTGAGAGAGTCTCTGCCCATCCTGACAGGGGAGCTGGCCCGCCAGCGTGACGGCTGGATCGCCCGCGGGGAAGATGATCCCCGACTGACCCCCGCCCGCGAGATCGCCTCGGCCGATTTGGTGGTCGTGGGCGCCCCTTACTGGGACCTCTCCTTTCCCGCCGTTTTGAAGGTCTATTTGGAGTGGTCCAGTGCGCTGGGCATCACTTTCCGCTATGACGAGGACGGGCAGCAGGTCGGACTGAGCCAGGCCCGCGCCCTGGTCTATCTCACCTCCGCCGGCGGCCCCGTAGAGGGGCAGAATTACGGCTTTGACTACCTAAAAGCCCTGGGCGCTATGTTTGGGATTCCCCACGCCTACTGTGTGGCCGCGGAGGGCCTGGATATCCAGGGAACCGACGTCCAGGCTGTCCTTCGCCGTGCCGGAGATAGGGCCGCTTCCCTGGCCCGCCAGCTGGCCCAGGAGCCGATGTGCCTTCATGGATAGTCCCCACCCCTCCTTTAGATTTGGAGCGCCATATGGCGCTCCAAAATTTTTTCTCATTTTCCCTTCTCTCTTCCTTTCTCCGCCGGATAGGGTACTGTAACCACGGGGCCCACCCACGAAGGCCGGTCCCTATCCCCCACCTTACCCGGCGGTTCAGCCGCCTGACTGTTCAGAAAGGATGACACGTATATGAAGCACAAGAGGTTTTTTCCCCGCCTGACCAGCCTGCTCTGCACTCTGGCCATGTCCCTGTCCCTTGTCCCTGCCGTCTCGGCCGCCAGCCAGCCGGAGCCCCTGATCTCCACCAACCGATATGGCTACTACAACGGTAACTGGGCCGTCCCCCGCTCCTCCTATCTATACCAGGATGGCCAGGACCTGGTTCGGGTGGAGTACCGGAAAGGCAGCCAGCTGGTGAATGGCCAGACTGGCCAGTTCCTGGAGTGGCTCACACCCACCACCCTAGTGGTAGAGACCTATGACAGCCACTTCCAGTTGAAGGAGACTAGAGAACTGGAAGTAGAGCTCCCAATCTGGGGCGGCTTCTTTGCCGGGGAGGACTACAACTTCGTGGTTTTCGGCCAGGAGAATCCCTCAGAGAGCGACAGCGCCGAGGTAGTCCGGGTGGTCAAATACTCCAAGAGCTGGGAGCGGCTGGACCAGGCCAGCCTAAGAGGGGCCAACACCACCATCCCCTTTGACGCCGGCGGCTTTACCTGCGCCGAGGACGGCGGCCTGCTGTACATCCGCACCAGCCACGAGATGTACACCAGCTCCGACGGTCTGAACCACCAGGCCAGCCTGTCCTTCACAGTCCGCCAGGAGGACATGACCATCTCCGACGTGGCCTCCGCTGTGTCCAATCCCGCCACGGGCTATGTATCCCACTCCTTCAACCAGCTGATGCTGGTGGACCAGGAGGGCAGGCTGGTCGCGCTGGACCACGGCGACGCCTATCCCCGTGGGGCGTCCCTGTACCGCTGTGACGGCCAAAGCGGGCGGCGGGGGACCCAGCTCCTAGTAGCCAGCTGGCCTGGTTCCATCGGCGCCAACGTGACCGGCGCCCAGGTCACCGGTCTGGCCGAGACCTCCACCGGCTACCTCACCGCGTACAGCTACACTGGGAAGGGCGCTTCCTCCAACCTGACCGCCGACGTGAAAAACATCTATCTGGCTTACACCAGCAAAGATGATTTCTCTCAAAGCGGCACCAGGACCCGCCAGATCACCTCTTACGCCAACGGCGGGAACATCTATGGTTCCCAGCCCGTCCTTGTCCCCACCAGCCTGGAGGATGGCTATATCATCTGGTCTATGGCGGAGAAGGCGGACAACGGCTACTACTACAACACCGATTCCATCGGCTATGCCCGCTACTCCGCCGAGGGCTCGGTGTCTGACCTCAGGACCGCCGAGGGCGTCATGGCCTCCGACTGCACCCCCATCGTCTACAACGGACAAGTGGTGTGGTACGCCACCGATGACTCCGTCCCCGTGTTCTATGTTCTAGACGAGGACGGCGTCACCGCTTACCCCACGGCGGGAGAGGAGTCTGAGCCGCCCGCGGAGCCTGAACAGCCGGAGCGGCCCAGCCGGCCCTCCGCCCTGTCCGATCCCCGCCAGGCAGCCACCATTCGGCAGGCTGTGGAGCAGGCCGATCTTCTCTCCCGTCGGATCGTACTGAGCAACCCCAGCCGTCTGGCTATCCGGGAGGACGGCTCCCTGTGGGACGCAGGCCCCGGCTATCTCACCGAAGATGAGACGGCCCAACCCCCCGTCAAGCTCATGGATGGCGTGCGCCAGATCTGCCGCTCAGACAATGACCTGCTCCTGGCCGTAAAGGAGGACGACACTCTCTGGGCCTGGGGCTACTATGTGGGCTCCCTAGGGCTGCTGGACAGCTTTGACGCCTGGTCTGAAACTCCCATCAAGGTGGCGGACAATGTCCGATCTGTGGCCACCGGCAAATTCGGCGCCATGGTGGTGCGTACCGACGGCTCTCTGTGGTACTACGGCCTTGTGAGCGCGGGAGAGGACGGTTCGGGCACCGACTATGGCGCCGCCGACCCCGATTCCTACGGACCCCACCATGTGATGGACAATGTGGTCATGGTGGATGCCGGCCTGTCCCGCTACGCGGCCCTGAAAGAGGATGGCTCCGTCTGGGTCTGGGGCGCCGACGGCTATGGCGGCGACGGCAAGATGATTCTCTACAACGGCGACGCTCCTCTGCCCCTGACCAAACTGCTGGACGGCATGATCTCCGTCGGTATGGAGGGGGAGAGCGGCTGGGCCATCGATCAGGAGGGCGGCCTGTGGACCTGGGGTGTCAATGACAACGGCGAGGTGGGCAACGGCATGGCCTATGACACCGTCACCCCTTGGAGCGAGGGAGTCGGGCAGTCCACGCCCGTCAAGATCATTGACCGGGATGTAATCTCCGCCGAGCGGGGCGCCGCCGTATTAAAAAGCGGTGATCTATACACCTGGGGCATTACCGAAGAGGGGGGCGACACGGTTTCCAGCTACGGCTTCCACGTCCAGAGCTTCCCCATCAAAACCGGGGAGGACACTGTTATCGCCAATACCGCTCTCTGCTCTGATGGCTCCCTCCACGCCCCAGATGGCGAGGTTCTCATTGACGGTATCTTTACCCCCAGCGGCCAGTCTGTCCAAGGGACGGCGGACCAGGAGCGGGAGCCCAGCGGCACCTCAACGCCCGGTCAAACAGAGCGGCCCGACCAAGGTGCCGCCCCCCACTTCTCCGACATCAAGGCGGGCCAGTGGTTCCAGCCCTACGTGGAGAAGGTAGTCCAAAACGGACTGATGACCGGCATGGGAGACGAAAGGTTCGAGCCCGGCGGCGACCTGTCTATCGCCCAGACTCTGGTGCTGGCCTATCAAATCCACAGCCGTGAGAGCGGCGACCCGCTGCCCCGGATCTCCGGCGGCTGGTATATGCCCTATTACCAGTACTGTCTGGACAACGGCATCCTCACCGTCCGTGACTTTCCTCAGTCCTGTCTGAACGACAAGGCCACACGGTATGATATGGTCGCCATTCTGGATCAGGCCATCCCCGATGACCAGATGGAGGCAATCAACACCGTCCGGGACGGCGATATCCCCGACTTGGGAGAGGGAGATGAGCTGGGCGATGTGGTCTATCGGTGGTACCGGGCCGGTGTGCTCACTGGGGACGAGGAGGGCCGCTTCCACGGCGGCAGCGACATCACTCGGGCCGAGGTGTCGGTCATTCTCTGCCAGCTCACTGGGCTGGCGGACCGGGCCAGGCTGTGAGCTCCTATCCCCACCGGCCCCCAGAGTCCGAAAAAACCTGGGTCCCATTTCGGGACCCAGGTTTTTTCCTTGCCCTTCTTGGGAAAGACTGTTATACTGTAAAATGTAATTTTATGTCCGGCCTTCTGCCGGAGTGAGAGGGAGCTCCCGCTATGAAAAAACTGATGGTCATTGACGGCAATTCCATCGTCAACCGGGCCTTCTACGGAGTCAGCCAGAACCTGACCACACGGGAAGGTCAGCCCACCAACGCCATCTTTGGCTTTTTGAACATTCTGAACAAGCTGCTGGACGACAGCCAGCCCGACGCCCTCTGCGTCACCTTTGACCGGGCCGCCCCCACCTTCCGCCACCTGGCCTACGAGGGATACAAGGCCACCCGCAAGGGGATGCCCGACGAGCTGGCCAGCCAGCTTCCCCTGCTCAAGCAGGTGCTGGGGGCCATGAACATCCCCATGTACGAGCTGGACGGCTGGGAGGCCGACGACCTGATCGGCACCATCTCCGTGAAGGACCGGGCGGCGGGCTGGGAGACCATCATCGTCACAGGAGACAAGGATTCCCTACAACTAGTGACAGACACCACCACAGTGAAGCTGGTGTCCACCCGCATGGGCCGCACCGACACCCGTGACATGACCCCGGCCTCCTTTCGGGAGGAGTATGGCTTTGACCCCATCCACATTATCGACTTGAAAGCCCTGATGGGGGATGCCAGCGACAACATCCCCGGTGTCAAGGGGGTGGGTGAAAAGACCGCCATGGCCCTGGTGCAGCTGTACGGCTCTATTGACTGCCTGTATGACCATATGCCCGATATCTGTATGGCTCCGTCCACCCCCGCCAAGCCCGGCGTGGTAAAAAAGCTGGCCGAGGGCAAAGAGATGGCCCGCATGTCCTATGACCTGGCCACCATCCACACCGACGCCCCCATCGATTTCGACCCGGAGCGCAACCTGCGCCAGCCGCCGGACAACAACGCTCTGTACCAGCTGTTCCTGGATCTGGAATTCGCCAAGCTCATCGACAAGTACCACCTCGCCGCTCCCCAGGGGGAGGGAGAGGCCCAGAGCCAGCCGGGGGCGGAAGACTCCTGTACCACCGAGGTCGTCACCACACAGGTCCGGCTGAAGGAGCTGCTGGCCCTCTGGTCTACCAAGGACAGCGTGGATGTCCTGGCCCTGCCGGGGTTGGACGTAATATGTGTGGAGTGCCGGCTCAACGAGAAGGAGAACCACGCCGCCCTGTTCCTCGCAGACAAATTCCAGGGACACAACGAGTTTCTGCGGACTTTTTTCGCAGACCCGGACATTAAAAAGGTTACGCACGGGCTGAAGGGCCTGTGGCGCTCCCTGCTGGCTGAAGGGATCTCCCCCGCCGGCTTTGTCTTTGATACCGAGGTGGCCGCCTATCTCCTGGCCCCTACCGACGGCAGCTATGACCTGGAAAAGCTGGGGCTGACCTATTTCAGCTTTCAGCCCGCCAAGGCTGGCGACTATTTGGCCGAGGGAGCTTTCGGCCCCCTGGCTGATCCGGTGGGCCCCGCCGCCGCCCTCACCTCCCACTGCGCCCTCATCGGCGCCCTCCACGGGGTGTTGGAAAAGCGCCTGCGGGAGCTGGAGATGTGGGACCTGTATGAGACCATCGAGCTGCCCCTGTGTTCGGTGCTGGCTGAGATGGAGGCAGAGGGCTTTCTTATTGACCGGGGCGCCCTGGTGTCCTTTGGGGGGATGCTCACCCAGCGCATCGACCAGGCCCAGTCCCGCATCTACGAGCTGGCTGGGGAGGCCACCTTCAACATCAACTCCACCCAGCAGCTGGGCCATGTTTTATTTGAAACGCTGGGGCTCCCACCTGTGAAAAAGACCAAAACCGGCTGGTCCACCAATGCCGAGGTGCTGGACAAGCTGCGGGGCCAGCACCCCATCATTGACGAGATTCTGGAGTACCGCCAGCTCACCAAGCTGAAGTCCACCTATGTGGACGGTCTTTCCAAGGTCATCGGCCCTGACGGGCGGCTCCGCACCTCTTTCCAGAATACGGTGACCGCCACTGGGCGGCTGTCCTCCACCGAACCCAACCTTCAGAACATTCCCGTCCGCACCCAGTTGGGGGCCGAGCTGCGCAAGATGTTCGCGGCCCCGGCCGGCCGTGTGCTGGTGGATGCGGATTATTCCCAAATCGAGCTGAGGCTCCTGGCCCATATGGCCGGCGATCCGGCTATGATCGACGGCTTTAAGAGCGGAGCCGACATCCACACCATCACCGCCTCCCAGGTCTTTGGTGTCCGGCCCGAGGAGGTCACCCCCTCCATGCGCCGCTCGGCCAAGGCGGTGAATTTCGGCATCGTGTACGGCATCTCTCCCTTCTCGCTGTCCCAGGACATCGGCGTATCTGTCCAGGAGGCCAAGGAGTATATGGACAAGTATTTCGCCCATTACTCCGGTGTCCGGGCCTATATGGACGGCGTAGTGGAGCAGGCCAAACAGACCGGCTTCGTGGCCACCCTCTTTGGTCGACGCCGCTGGGTGCCGGAGCTGAAATCTTCCAACTTCAACACCCGGTCCTTTGGGGAGCGGGTAGCCCTTAACGCCCCCATCCAGGGCACCGCCGCCGACATCATCAAGCTGGCCATGATCCGGGTGCGGGACCGGCTTCGCGCCGAGGGGCTGAAGGGACACCTGGTCCTCCAGGTCCACGACGAGCTGATCGTGGAGTGCCCGGCGGAGGAGGCGGATAGAATCTGCAGCCTGGTGGAGGAGGAGATGGAGGGCGTGGCCGCTCTGTCCGTCCCTCTGCTGGCCGAGACCCACGCTGGAAAGAGCTGGGCGGACGCCCATTAGCCCGCCGCGCTGGCCCGGACCGCATCCTCTTGTCCTTTCGGAATACTTCACCTTGAACCTGCTTGGTTAGGAACGTCCAATGGGCATTCCTCCCCCCGCATCTCCGCCACCTATCCCTCGAAAGTGACCGACTGTCCTGGTTTTGTTGTCAGATCGGCAGGAATCTGATACACTGACAACAGAATAGCAGGGAGGTATCCTCCATGGATCGTACCGTCTATACCACTGCTCGACTTGTCAAGTGGGCGCTGCTGGGGGTGTCAGGATGAGTGAGACCGACCGCCGCCCAGTTCTGGCGACCTTGTTGACCGTTCTGGGCTGTCTAGCTATGCTTTGGGTGGAGTGGGTGCTGTCCCCCGTCTACCCGGTAAAGTCGTCGGCTAAGGCGCTGGTCTTTCTGGGCTGCGCCGCCGCCTATGTGCTGGCCTCCGGCGACCGGACGATCCTCCGGTCCTTCGGCCGGCCCGAACAGGGGGCGATGAGGCTGCCCCTGCTGCTGGGGGGCGGAGTATTCCTCCTGCTGCTGGGCGGGTACACGCTGCTCTCTCCCTGGCTGGATTTGTCCGCCATCTCCGGCAATTTACAGGCCAAGGAGGGCTTCACCGCCGCTACTTTTCCACTGGCGGCCCTCTATATCACCTTTGGTAACTCCCTGCTGGAGGAGCTCTTTTTCCGGGGCTTTGCCTTTCTTGCCCTGTACCGATCCGGTTACAAAAAGCTGGCCTGGACCTTTTCCGCCATAGCTTTTGCCCTGTACCATGTGTCCATCATGGACGGCTGGTTCCACCCGGCCCTGCTGGTCCTGCTTACCTCTGGGCTGGCCTGCGCCGGGCTTCTGTTCAACGCTCTGGACGCAAAAAGCCAGACCATATGGCCCGGCTGGCTGGTCCACATGGGGGCCAACCTGGCCATCAACACCATCGCCCTTCACCTGTGGGGGATCATTTGACGAAAGGAGAGTGTCCTGCGCCCTCTGTCTGCTGGCCTTGGTATCCCATCTGGCTGATGAAACAACAAGTGGGTCTATGCGGTTCCCACCGCGTCTGAACTGTAAATCCGCTTTGCAAGGAGGCTCCCTTATGACATTCTGGACTGTCTTAACTGTTTTTCTCCTCTTCCCCCTGCTGATGCTTACCCTTGTATTTTTCTTCCGCCCCGCCTGGCTCCCCCTGGTCATCCCCATGAGTACGCTCTCTGCCCTGGCGCTATGCTGGGGTAAGTTCTGCTACTTTGAATGGCGGCCTCCCCTTATGGTCCTTCTCTCCATGCAGATGCTGGCTGTCACTCTGCTGGTTTTGGTTCTGGCGGCGGTGCGGAAAACACCCCGTTACGGAGCCTTCTTCCTGGAGAGCCTCACCGCCCTGCTGTTCACTGCCATGTGCGTCTGCGTCCTCTACGGGTACATAGAGCTGGAATGGCTCGCCAAATTCTATCCCTCCTGTCCCCCGCCTCAGGCGGCCCTTCTCCTCCCGTTCCCCTTCGGAACTGGGATTCTCCTATCCCTCTGGGGCGTTCGGAAACTGCGCGGGCCGAACAAATAACCGGCAGACCCAACCTTTACCCTATCACATAAGGAGTCAATACAATGTACTACGAGATTGTCCCCATGGACCGAAGCCACATAGACCAGATCGCCGCCCTGGAGCGGGAATGTTTCTCCACGCCCTGGAGCGAGACCATGCTCTCTGACGCCCTTTTCGACCCCCAGGCCAGCTTTATCGTGGCCGACGACGGGGAAGGCAATATTCTGGGCTACGCTGGCTTACATGTGGTGTTGGACGAGGGCTACATCGACAATATCGCCGTCCACCCCGACGCCCGGCGGCATGGAGTGGCCTCCGCCCTGCTGGATGTGTACTGCCGCTTCGGCGCCGCCAATCTGGCCTTCCTCACTCTGGAGGTACGGGTATCCAACACTGCCGCCATCGGCCTATATGAAAAGTATGGCTT
>OJPN01002177.1_pt1 | contig 12105 bp, 9 predicted proteins | sample 1598511 | NCBI WGS metagenome assembly OJPN01 (sample SAMN03922485, study PRJEB24848) | human gut metagenome | isolation source: stool sample | host: Homo sapiens | place: Germany | collected 2011-05
TTCATGCGCACGCCGCATACAAAACGTTTTTTGCCCCGCAGCACCGCAACGGCGTCCGCCCCGCGGGCGGGCCACCGTTTCGCCAGCAGCGCGGGCCGAAAAAACAGCCGCGTCACATGCTCGGGCTCGTAGCCGGAGGCAAGGCCCCGGATATAGATCTCCATATGATTAATTCCTATCTTTTTGTTAAAATTGCAGATACCGATTGTTCGCCCGTTCCCGGTCCATGGTGGAAAACTCCTCGTGGCCGGGCAGGACCTGCACGTTTTCCGTCACTGCGACGCACAGCTTTTTCAGGCTTTCCCGCAGTGTGTCCCAACTGCCGCCGGGCAGGTCCGTACGGCCCACGTCCCCCGCGAACAGCGTGTCGCCGCTGAACAGCAGACCGCCGCACAGCAGGCAGACGGACCCGGCGCTGTGGCCGGGCGTGGCGATGACGCGGAACGCGAGATCCGTGTCCACGCGGATCTCCTCTCCGTCCGCATAGGCGTTGTCCGGCGTGGTGAACGGAAAAAGCTCACCGCCGCACGCGTCCTGCGGGGCCAGCCAGACCTTCGCATCCGTTTTCCGCTGCAGTTCCTCCACTGCGCCCACATGGTCGTAATGGCCGTGCGTCAGCAGGATATGCGTCAGCCGCGCGCCCTCCTGCTCCAGCAGCCGCAGATATTCCTGCGCCCCGGCAGCCGGATCGACGGCAGCGGCCAGGCCGTTTTCCCCCACCAGCAGAAACGTGTTGGTGTACAGCGGCGGCGCCGCGGGAATATGGTATATTTTCATATCCTTCTCCTTCGTTTTTCAGGCGGCACGCCGCACTCAGCGCTTCCATTCGTCGGTGTCGATCACGATGGTCACAGGGCCGTCGTTGGTCAGTGTCACCTTCATATCGGCACCGAATTCACCCGTCTCCACACGGGCCAGGCCTGTTTTTCGCAGCTCGGCCACGAATGCTTCATACGCCTCCACCGAAAGCGGCGGCTTTGCCGCGGCGATGAAACTGGGTCTCTTGCCCTTTTTCGTATCGCCGTACAGCGTGAAATTGGACACTACCAGCGCCTCGCAGCCCAGCTCCTCGGCCGAAACGTTCAGCTTGCCGCCGGCATCTTCAAAGATACGCAGGCCCGCGCATTTCTGCGCCAGCTTTTCGCAGACGTCCAGCGTGTCGGTGTCCCGCACGCCCAGAAGGATCATCAGCCCGCGGCCAATGGCGCGCGGCGCGCCGCCGTTCACAACAACGTCCGCCGCGCTCACGCGCTGGATGACAGCTCTCATCGTTCATTCCTCCGTGCCTTTTTTCCGCTCACACGCGGGTAATGGTGGTGATGCTCTTGATTTTCCTCAGCCGCGCGATGACGGTGTTCAGATGCTCGGTGTTGTTCACGCCGATGGTCAGCGCCATCGTGGCACGGCCGTCGGCCAGCTGCCGTGCCGAGATGGCGTAGCAGGGCAGATGCATCTCCGCGATGAGGCCCGCCACGTCGGCCATCAGGCCGTCGCGGTCCATGGCCGAGATCTCAAGCGAGGATTTGAAGCTCTCCTTCACGCTTTCCGCCCAATGGGCGTTCACCCAGCGGGGCGCGTCGTCGCCCAGAAGGCCGGCCCGCGCGTTGGAACACGAGCGCTTGTGGATGGAAACGCCAAAGCCGCGCGTGATGAAGCCGATGATATCGTCCCCCGGCAGCGGGTTGCAGCACTTTGCAAATTTGACCAGGCAGTTGTCCAGCCCTTCCACAATAACGCCCTCGCTGGATTTCTGCTTTTTGATGGGGACCTGAAGCACCTCGGCAGGGCTTTGTTCCTTGAGCAGCTTCGTGTATTCGTCCTTGATCTTTATCATCAGGCGGGAGAGCTGGATGCCGCCGTAGCCGATGGCCGCGTACAGCTCTTCCGGCGTGTTCAGGCGCTGGCGGCGCGCAAGGTCAGCCATAAATTCGTCGTACTTTTCCTCAGGGATGGTGATGAGGTTGCGGCGCATCTCCTTGTCCAGAGCTGCCTTTCCCTCGGTGATGTTTTCTTCCTTGCGTTCCTTTTTGAACCAGTTGCGGATCTTGTTCTTGGCCTCGCTGGTGGCAACCAGGTTCAGCCAGTCGCGGCTGGGCCCCTTATCCTTGGGGCCGGTTATGATCTCGATGATCTCGCCCGTCACCACCTTGTGGTCTATGGGCACAATTCGGCTGTTCACCTTCGCTCCCACCATGCGGTTGCCCACGGCTGAGTGGATGGCGTAGGCGAAGTCGATGACGGTCGCTCCCGCGGGCAGATTGATGACGTCGCCTTTCGGCGTAAAAGCGAACACCTCCTCGGGCAGCAGCTCGCTTTTGATGTCCCGCAGCAGGTCGCCGGCATCCTCGCTCTCCCGCTGGCTTTCCAGAAGCTGGCGCACCCAGGCGATACGGTCGTCCAGCTTATCTTTCGTGCTCACGCCCGCCTTGTATTTCCAGTGGGCCGCCACGCCGTATTCGGCGGTCTGGTCCATCTCCCAGGTACGGATCTGCACCTCAAAGGGAATTCCCTCATGCCCGATGACCGTCGTGTGCAGCGACTGGTACATATTGGGCTTGGGTGTGGAGATATAGTCCTTGAAGCGGCTGGGAATGGGATGGTACATGTCGTGGATGACGCCCAGCGCATTGTAGCATTCGCCCACTGTGTCCAGAATGATGCGCACCGCGTACACATCGTAAATTTCCTCAAACGTGCGGTTCTGCATATACATCTTGCGGTAGATGCCGTATACGCTCTTGATGCGCTTTTTGATGGTGCATTTGTCCATTCCGTTCTCGGCCAGGCGCTCCTTGATGCGGTCCGCAATGCCGCTGATGAACGAATCCGCGCCGCCGTTTTGGGCCAGGAAAGAGGTGATCTCCTCATAGCCCACAGGGTCCAGATACTGCAGGCTGCGGTCCTCCAGCTCCTCCTTTACATTGCTCATACCCAGACGGTGGGCAATGGGAGCATACACCTCCATGGTTTCCAGCGCCTTGTCACGGCGTTTCTGTTCGGGCCAGCCGTCGCCGGTGCGCATGTTGTGCAGCCGGTCGCACAGCTTGATGAGCATCACGCGCACATCCTTGCTCATGGCAAGCAGCATTTTGCGCAGGTTTTCAGCCTGCTGCTCCTCCACTGAGGAAAACTTGATGCGTCCCAGCTTGGTGACGCCGTCCACGAGCAGCGCTACGTCCGGCCCAAAAGCAGCCTTCACGTCCTCCGCCGTGGTCTCGGTGTCCTCCACGGAGTCATGCAGCAGCGCGGCCACCACGGAGTCCGTATCCAAGCCCAGGTCCACCACAAGGCACGCCACGGCAACGGGGTGGCTGACATAGCTTTCGCCGGAAAGGCGCGTCTGCCCCGCATGGGCCGCCGCAGCCATCTCGTAAGCCTTTTCGATGCGCCCGGCGTCGTATGGGCGGCCGGAATCCGCCACGGCCTGCGCCAGGTCTTCAAAAGTCTTTACGGCATTTTTCGCTTTTTCTTCCATCACTGCGCTGCCTCCAGTCTGCGTAAAATCGGCGCGGATGCCAGGTCCTTTTTGCCCGCCGCGGGCACCAGGCACCACCGTGCGCCCTGAGGCGTTTCGCGCTGCTCCAACAGACTCAGCTCGCGCAGCGCCTCCAGCGAGACAAGCGCCTTACCTGCGCCCCGCGCGCCCAGCTTGGCAAACAGCGGGCGCAGGTCGCCCGCCGGCACGCCGTCGCGGGCAGCGCCCACGGCGCGGTACAGCGCCACGGTGTCCGCACGGGCGGGCAGCAGCGCCCGCCGCTGGCTCTCTGTCAGCGGCGCGCCGCACATCAGCGCCTCATACAGCTCCGTGCCCTCCAGGTATGCCTCGTCCAGCCCGGCCGGGCGCAGCTCCTTGATGCGCGCGGAGATCATCGGCCCGTTCTTGCCCTCGAACACCGAAAGGCACACCGCCGCGTCCACCGCGTCACCCACATTGTAACCCAGCGCGCCCGGCCCCTGGCCGAACACCGCCGCATACAGCACTCCGCCGCCCTGCTTCAGGCGCAGGCGCGTGTGCTTGCCCTCGCTGAGGGGATATACTGCGTCGATCACAGCGTTTTCCACAAAAAATACCGGCGTGGGGTTGCCGTGGCCAAACGGCGCGAGCACCGACAGCGCGGCCACGTCCTCTTCTTTCAGGCCGGACAGCGCCAGCGGCGCGTCCAGCCGCAGCGCCGGGCGCTTGAGCACCGGGTGCTCCTGCGCGGCCCACGCGTTGACCGCCTTGCGGAACGCGGGCAGGTTTTCCTCCCGCACAGACAGCCCGGCGGCCAGCGCGTGTCCGCCGAACCGGATGAGCAGGTCTCCGCAGGCGGCGATGGCATTGTACAGCGAAACGCCCGCGATGCTGCGGCCGGACCCCTTGCCCTCGCCGTTCTCGTCAACGGATACGATGATGGCCGGCTTGCCGAAGCGCTCCACCACGCGGGAGGCCACGATGCCGATAACGCCCTGGTGATAGCCTCGGCCCCACACGACAAGGATACGGTCCGCGCCATAGGTCTCATCCGCGGCAACGCTGTCCAGCACGCCCTGCAAAATATCCTGCTCGGCCTTCTGCCGGGCCGCATTCTGTGCTTCCAGCCCGGCCACAATCGCTTCGGCCTCCTCCGGGTCCTCACACAGCAGCAGTTCCAGCGCGGCGGCGGCGCTGTCCATACGGCCCGCCGCGTTCAGGCGCGGCGCCAGCCCAAAAGAGACATTTTCCGCCGTCAGCTCCTTGCCCCCAAGGCCGCAGGTCTCGATGAGCGCCGCGATGCCCGGACGCTCCGTCTGCTGCAAAAGCGCCAGCCCCGCCTTGACGATGCGCCGGTTCTCACCCTCAAGCAGCATAATGTCCGCAATCGTCCCAATGGCAGCGAGGTCCCCGTAAAAAGGCAGCATCTCGTCCGGCGTGCAGCCGTCCAGGGCCGCAGCCAGCTTGAAGGCCACGCCCGCGCCCGAGAGCGTCTTGCACGGGCTTTCGTCGCCGGGGAGCTGGGGATTCACGATGGCCGCAGCCTCCGGCAGCGTCTGCGGCGGCAGATGATGGTCCGTCACCACCACGTCCACGCCCTGCTCTTTGGCGTGGGCAATGGCCGCATTTGCCGAAACGCCGTTGTCTACGGTGACGATCAGGCTCACGCCCTTGGCGGCCATCAGGTCCACCGCCGTCTCGGAAAGGCCATAGCCGTCGTCATCCCGGCTGGGCAGCTTGTAATAAACGTCCGCACCGGCGGAATCCAGATAGGTATACAGCAGCGCGGTGGCTGTCACGCCGTCCACATCGTAATCCCCGAATACGGCGATGCGTTCGCCGTCGTCGATGGCGCGGTGGATGCGTGCCACGGCCGCCTCCATGCCGGAAAGGAGCATCGGGTCAGACAAAGCGTCCCCACCGCCGCACATGGCGCGCGCCGCTTCGGGTGTGTCCAGCCCACGGGCGCACATCACGTCGCACACAAGGCGCGGCATGCCCAGCGCCGCGCTGAGCGCGGCGGAGCGGGCTGGGTCGGGGCGGACGGTCTGCCAGGGACGGTAAAACATGGAATGGGTCTCCTTCTCACAAAAAAATCACGGTCTTTTTCCGGGGCCTTCCCCGGACAGGCGGTTCTGAAAATTACACAGCCGCGGCCGCCGGACAAACGGCGCGTCTCATTTCTGCATCGTAAAGCCGTTTTGCGCCAGCCCCTCCTGGGCCAGCACCGTCTCCAGCGCCGAGATCTCGGCCTGCATATCCACGGCGGTGTTCTGCAAAAGATTGTCCATCAGGCCCCGGAAGGCGGTGGACATAGTGTCCAGCACCTGGGACACCTCGCTCTGGATGCCCGCCGCCACGCTGCTTTCATCGGCATGCGGCGCCACCTCATTGTAGGTATTCAGCAGCTTGACGGCTGTGGGCAGATAATAGCTGCAAAAGCGCCGCGCGTCGTCGGCGCACTCTGGGTGCAGCTTCACCCAGGCAAAGATATCCTCGGTGTGCTCGCGCAGCCGCGCCGCCTTGGCGCGGATGTCGGCGTTTTCAATGCGTGCAAGCTGGCGCTCCAGCTCCCGCAAATATCCGCCGCCGGGCTCATCCTCCGGGACAGGCTCCTGCGCGGCGGGCGCGGGCCGGGGCTGCTCTTTGCCCAGCGGAGCGTCCTGCTGGCGGGCACGCTCGGGGTTCTGTGCGCGCCAGGCGGCATTGTCGGCATAAAAGCAGGCGGTCTCGGCGTCCACAAAGCCCAGCGGAAAATAGCCGCGCCGCACCATGTCGAGCAGGTCGCGTTCCACTTCCTCGGGCTTGCGGCCGCTGGCACGCGCAATATCAGATACCGGGCACACGCGGCGCTCGCCGATGATCGCATCATACAGCCGGAACCGCTTGATCCGGTTCATCAGGGCAAAGCCGGCCTGTGCGGCCTTCCAGCCTCCCGCGGCCAAAAGCGCGGGTATCACAACCAGCATCAGCTCATCTCCAAAGGAAAAACCGTTGCTGATGCACCAGATCACCTCGCTGACACCGCCCAGCGCCGCCACGCCCATCAGTGCGGCCCAAGCGCCGCCCGCAATGCCCGCGCACATGCCCAACAGCTGCTTGCCCCGCAGCGTATCGTTGCTTTGGCGGCCCGGAGCGTCCGGATTCGGCGCACCGCCCGTGCCTGCGGCGCCCTGCGCCTGTGCCCCGGCGGGATAGCTGTACTGCGCGGGCTGCACCTGTGCGCCGCCCTTTCCGGCGGCCCTGTATCCATACTGTGTGCCGCGATGCTCTTTTCCATACGGCGTGCGGCGCACACTTTCCTGGCGCATGCGCGGCACGATGACCAACAACAGAATGATGATAAAAACGAACGCGCCCAAACTCCAGCGCTCCCTTCTTCCCCGCCCGCCCTACCGGCCGAGCAGCTCGTCTTTGGTCAGGCCCTCCTGGGCCAGCACTGTTTCCAGCGCCGAGATCTCGGCGGAAACGTCCATCGCAGTATCCTTCAGCAGGTTGTCCTGCAGGCTCTGGAACGCGGTGTTGATGGTGTACAGGATACCGCAGATATCCGTCTGTATTTCCGCGGCAACAGCACTGCTGTCGGCCTGCGGGTCCACCTCGTTGTAAGTGCGCAGCAGTTTGAGCGTGGTGGGCATGTAGTAGCTGACAAACCTGCGGATCTGGCTCTCGCCGCCGGGGTGCTTTTCCAGCCAGGCGATGATCTGCACTGTCTGCTCCTCGATGCGCTGCACCTGCTCCAGTACGGGCGCGTCGCTGATAAGGCGCTGCTGTTCACGCAGATCGCTCAAAAATGCGCGGCACTCAGCCAGAACGCCCGCCGGCTCCGGCCGTGCGGGCTGCGCCTGCCGCCGGGCCCCGGCTTCCTGCTGCGCCTGCCGCTGGGCCAGATACAGCCGGTACGCCGTCTCGCCCGAAAACAGGCGCGTGCCGTCCGGCGCAAGGTAAACATCCTCATATTTTCCCGAGCTGATCAGTCGGAACAGATCTTTGCGGACGGCTCCCTGGCTTTTGCCTGTAAGCTCCGAAAGCTCCTGCAGTGTGCAGTAGGAACGCTCGCCCAGCACGCTTTGGTATGTGGCGATACGCCGCAGCGTGCGCGATTTGAGAAATGCGCCAAATGCGCCTGCGAAAAACCACAGCGAAATGAACCCCAGGATCAACGCTCCGGCCGGGTCCCCCGGTTCAAAAGCAGAAAACGCGCACGCCGCCAAAATGCCCGCAGGCAGCATCAGGCCGCCCGCCTCGCTGAGCGCGCCGTTTGCCTTTTTTGCATAATCCCGCCGTTTGCGGCGCCGCTTTTCCTTCTCAGCATTTTTCTGTGCCTGGGCGATGGCGCTCTGGATGCCCTGCACGCCGTCCCTGGCCGCAGCGCCCAGGTCTTTCACGGTACGCTGCACGCTTTCGTTGTCCCGCAGCGAGGTACTCACTTCTCGCGCGGCGTCCTGCAGCGCGGCCGCCACGGTTCCGATGGTTTCCTTCACTTCTTTTTCAATGCTTCTGCCCAGGTCGTCCTCCGGGCTTTTGCGTCCATTTCCGTTGTACGGGTCGTTCATAGGTTCCTCCGATATGGTGGATATTCGATTTTTCCGTCGGGTTCCAGCCTCCCGCTCAAGGTGCGGGAGAAAAATTCTGCGCCACGCGTGCGGCGGCCCGCAGGCCATCCACTGCCGCGGACATGATACCGCCCGCGTAGCCTGGCCCCTCGCCGCAGGGCCAAACGCCCCGCACATCGGTGCTCTCGCCGTTTTCATCCCGCGGCAGGCGCACGGGGCTGGACGTGCGCGTCTCCAGCCCGGTGAGCACCGCCTCCGGCGCGGTATAGCCGCGCAGCTTCCGCTCAAAGGCCGAAAGCCCTGCGCGCAGAGCGCCCGTAAGCTCACCGGGAAGCAGGCTGCCCAGATCACAGGCTGTCACGCCGCGCGGGTAGGTGGGCTTCACCACGCCGGTGTGCAGCGTGCCTGCGCCTTCCAAAAAGCTGCGCACATTTTCGGCGGGCGCCGCGTAGCCGCCGCCGCCCGCTGCGTATGCCTTTGTCTCCAGCTCCCGCTGAAACGCAATGGCACGCCGGGCATCGCCGCCGAAATCCGCTTCGTTCACACTCACCACCACGGCGGCGTTGGCGTTTTCTCCATCCCGCGCGTGCAGGCTCATGCCGTTGGTCACTGCGCGGCCCGTTTCGCTGGCGGCCGCCACCACGCTGCCGCCCGGACACATACAGAAGGTGTAAACGCACCGTCCGCCCACATGCTGGGAAAGCTGGTACTCACCCCTCGGCAAAGCCGGATGGCCCACCGCATCGTGGTAAAGGCTTTCTTCAATGCGGCGCTGCAGGTGCTCGGCCCGAAAGCCCACCGAAAAAGGCTTTGCCTGCAGAGTAAAACCCGCGCCGTCCAGCATTTCAAATGTATCCCGGGCCGAGTGCCCCGGCGCGAGCAGCAGCGCACCGCAGGGCAGCTCGCCCTGCGGCGTGCACACCGCCGCAAGCCGCCCGTCCCGCACGCGCAGGCCGGTGAGCGGCGTGTTGAAAAGCACCTTCCCGCCCAGCGCCTCGACCTCCCGCCGGATAGACACAATAACATCCCGCAGCGCATCGGTGCCGATGTGCGGCTTCTGCTTGTAGGCAATATCCCGGGGCGCGCCATGCGCCAGCAGCGTTCGGGTGACAAAAGCACACAGCGGGTCGTTGATGCGTGTGGTGAGCTTGCCGTCTGAAAACGTACCCGCGCCGCCTTCTCCGAACTGGATATTGGCGTTTTCGTCCAGCAGGCCCGCCGCGTTGAAGCGCTCCACCGCCTGTGCGCGCTGCTCCATGGCCGGCCCCCGCTCCAGCACGATGGGCCGGAACCCCTGCCGCGCCAACAGAAGCGCCGCAAACAGTCCCGCCGGGCCAAAGCCGCACACCACCGGCGGATGCGCCAGCGGCCGTGTGCCGTTATGCACAGTAAATGCGGCGGGCGCCGCTATTGAAACATAGGGCGCAAAGCGTTCGAACGAACGCTCCGCACCCTCGTCGGCAAGTTCCAGGGCAACGGTGTACACAAGGCTGGGCCTTCCATGCCGTGCGTCCACCGAAAGCTTCGCAATGCCCGTATTTTTTATGCCGTGACGCGGCAGCCCTGTTTTTTTCAGGGCCGCCGCCACAGCCTCCTGTTCGCCCTCCGCAAGCGGCAGGCGGATATCTCTCACCAGCAGCATCGTCACTTCACCGTGATGTCGCACAGCACGGAGTACGCCCCCGTGGCGAACACCGTCTTTGTGCCCGTAACGATGATCTGCGCGCTGAATTGCTGCTGTCCGCTTCCCTTTACCGTAATATTCTGCGCCGAGGCGTCCACCTGTGCGATGACGTCCGATGGCGAGATGGCCGCCAGCTCCTCGGCCTCGCCTACCAGCGTTACATTGTTGATGCTTTCGGTGATGACCTTCACATCCACACCGGAGGGCGCGTTCACCACGCGGATATCGCTCACCGTGATGGCGCGCGGCTCGCCGTAGCCGCTGGTATCAAAAGTAACTGTGGCCTCCTGCACGTCATCCACATTCACAAGTCCTTCGCTCAGCTGGATCTTCAGTGTCTCGGCCTTGCCCAACTGGACCCGCGCCAGGTTGATGAAGCCCGCGTTCACGCTTTCGATGCCGTCCACCGTATCCGCCGCACCGGCGATGCGGATGGTCGCCGGGGAGATGCTGGCGTTCAGCTCGGCGGGGTCGTATCCTGCCGGCACATTGCTGAACTCAAACTTCAGCGGCACCTCCTTCAGCTTCAGTACAGGGATCGTCACCTCCACCTGTTCACCCTCCAGCACCGTGATGCTGCTGTCTGTGATGGCATGGCCGTCCGCGTCCAGAAATTCCAGCGCCGCGCTGTCCAGCATCGTGCGGTCGCGCTTTTCATCGCTCTCCACGCGGGCCACCACCCGCGCCACGCGCGCCAGTTCGTCCACAGGCCCGCGCAGCGTCACCTCGGCGGGGGAGGCCTGCTTTTCGCCCAGATAATACCCCTCGGCCGGGTCCACGCTGGCTTCCACTTCCACGGTGAATTTCTGCGTGCCGATCTGCGCAAACGTCACATCCACATATGCGGGCGAGATGGAGTCGATATCAAATTTTGTCAAAGACGTATCCGCGCGGCGCGCCTGCAGCCGCAGCGTGTATTCGCCGGGCATGCCTGAACGGGAAACCTCGGTATAATCGGGATACACGACGATGTCGGCGGGGTCTACCTCATTGATCGCGCTGCTGTCACCCGAAATCACCACGCTGACCTTAGTATCCTCGCGTTTCACAATGTCCAAAGACGCACCGGTATACAAAGCTGAATTGTAATCATAGGAAACACCGGACACAGTAATGGTGCGTGTCTGCGTCGGCTCCTGCGCTATGACAACAAGCCAAAGCAGCACGGCCAGCATTGCGGAAACCGCCATTGCAAACCACCGGTTGGAAAACAGTTTTTCAAACCGGCCCATGGGTTTTGCCTGGGAGGACGCGTTCGAGGGAGCGTTATTCGTGTTGTTTTTCATGCTTTCTCCTCCAGAACGGGCGTTTTTTCTCTTCGACGGCCGGCGGGACCATGTCACCCTCCAGCAGGTTGAACAGATTCTGCCTGTCCAGCCGGCGGATGAGCACGCCGTTTTTGGCCAGCGAGATGATGCCGGTCTCCTCGCTCACAACCACGACAACCGCGTCGGAATTCTCGCTCATGCCAAGGGCCGCGCGGTGGCGCGTACCCATGTCCTTGCCAATCTCCAGGTTGTTTGAAAGCGGCAAAAAGCAGCCCGCGGCCTCGATACGGCCGTCGCGCACAACAACGGCGCCGTCGTGCAGCGGCGTGCCTTCATAGAATATCGTGCCCAGCATCTCCGGCGTAATATCGGCGTTGAGCACGGTGCCTGTTTTGATGATCTCGGAAAGATTGGTGCGGCGCTCCAGCACCACCAGCGCGCCCGTGCGGGAATCGGCCAGCTGCTCGGCGGAATCGCACACCGCCACGATGGCGCTCTGCCATTTGGCGCGCAGATCCCCCGGGTCCGCCTTGCTTTTGAACAGCTGCATGCCGAACAGGCTTGTGCGTCCCACCTGTTCCAGCGCGCGGCGCAGCTCCGGCTGGAACACCACCACCAACGCAATGATGCCGAAGCTCATGATACTGTTGATGAGCCACGCCAGTGTGCGCATGCCCAACAGATTTGCCACGGCATACGCCAGCAGCACGGCAATGATACCCTTTGCAAGCTGCGCGGTGCGCGTCTGGCGCACCAGCGAGATGGCCTCGTAAATTAAAAACGTCACCACGAGGATGTCCAAAAGATCCACGATGGGGTTAAAATTCCCCTTGACGTTCAATATGAAATTATACCAGATGGACTGTAACTGCTCCGTCACCTTCCGGCCTCCGTTCCGCCGCCCCGGCATGCCGGGGAAATTAAAAATTCGCCGCGCTCCTCTGCCGCGCGCGGCTGCGCGGCCCGCCATCTGCACGCTGCGGAGAAACCCAAACAAGCCATTGATCCGTATACCCTGTTTCCAGGCTTCCGCTCCGCTTTCGGTCTGCATCTGCCAAACGGATATATTATACCATATTTCTAAGCTCGCACTTCGCGTACCGCTCGTGTTCACTAAGAAACATGGTATCTATGCCGCGAAGC
>OJPN01002181.1_pt1 | contig 12093 bp, 10 predicted proteins | sample 1598511 | NCBI WGS metagenome assembly OJPN01 (sample SAMN03922485, study PRJEB24848) | human gut metagenome | isolation source: stool sample | host: Homo sapiens | place: Germany | collected 2011-05
CCGGCCCGCTGTTCTTTTCCACCAGTTATAAGAAAGGGTGAACAACCGCTTGGAACCAAAAAAGACAAACTCTATATTTAATTCTGATACCGCACTGGGCCTTGTGGGCTTTCTGCTGGGCCTGTGGTGGCTGGTCATGTCCATCCAGATGCCCAGTTCCACTGCCACGGACGGCACTCCCGGCGCAGCCGCCTTCCCCATCGGGATCTCCATTCTGGTCATGGCAGTGTCTGTGGTGATCATTGCCCTGGGCGCTAAAAACAAAGTGACCTACTTCGATCTGAAATCCATTACCAAGGAGAATGGACTTGCTATTTTGATCTCCCTGGCGCTGTTCGTGGTGTTCCTGGTCCTCTGGAATCTGGTCCACTACATCGCGGCCAGCTTTGTTATGAGCCTGGGCCTGGCCCTGCTGTACAAGATCAAGCCGGTCCCCGCCGCGATCCTGGCGGGCGTATACTCCGTGGCCACCTATCTGATCTTCACTCAAGTGCTGAAGGTCATGCTGAACATGGTGTGAGGGAGGAGAAACACGCATGGAGCTTTTGACACAGACATTTTTGACGATCTTTACCACCGACGTATTTTTCTACTGCATTTTGGGCGTGGTGGCCGGTATGGTCATCGGCACTCTGCCCGGCCTGTCCGCCACCATGGGCATCGCCATTCTGACGCCTCTGACCTTCTGGCTGGAGCCTGCCCAGGGCATGGCCGTGCTGCTGGGCATCTATAACTCCGCGATCTGGGCCGGCGGCATCTCCGCCATCCTGATCAACACCCCCGGCACCCCCGCCTCCATCGCCCAGACCTTTGACGGATACTATATGGTATCCCAGGGCAAGGTGAAAAAGGCGCTGAATATGAACACCATCTACTCCGTGATCGGCGGCCTGATGGGCACGGTCGTGCTGATCGTGTTTTCCTTCCCCGTGGCCCGCTTCGCCCTGAAGTTCGGTCCTCCGGAGATGTTTGCAATGGCCCTGTTCGGCCTGTCCATGATGATCGGCGTCTCCGGCGGCAACATCCTCAAGGGTCTGCTGGCCGGCGCGCTGGGCCTGATGGTGTCCACCATCGGCATGGATCCCATGACCGGATCCCTGCGCTTTACCTTCGGCAACATGAACATGATGGACGGCATCGAGTTCGTGGTGGTCATGGTGGGTATGTTCGGCGTGGGCGAGGTCCTGTTCCAGATCAGCAAGCGCTCTGAGGAGGACAAGAAGAAGCGCCAGCAGGCGCAGATTGCCAGCAACACCGCCGAAGCCTTCCCCACAGCCAAGGAATTCAAGGGCAGCGTCATCCCCACCGCCATCTGCGGAGCGATCTCCGCGGTCATCGGCGCTGTCCCTGGTACCGGCGGCGATATTGCCGCCATTATCTGCTGGCAGCAGACCAAGAATTTCTCCAAGCATCCCGAGGAGTTCGGCAAGGGCGCGGTCAACGGCCTGGCCGTCACCTCCTGCGCCAATAACGCGGTCATCGGTGGCGCGATGACCACCATGATGACCCTGGGTATCCCCGGCGACGGCGTCACTGCCGTGCTCATCGGCTCTCTGATGATGTACGGAATGCAGCCCGGCCCCATGATGTTCGTGGAGAAGCCGGAGTTCGTGTACAACGTCATGGGCCTGATGGTGGTGGGCTACATCATGATCCTGGCCCTGGGCCTGCTGTCTACCAAGTTCGCCTCCCTGATTCTGAAGGTTCCCCAGGAGTTTATCTGGGTCACCGTCATTGGCTTCTGTATCCTGGGTTCCTTTGCGGTGAACAACTCCATGTTCGATGTGTATGTGATGTTTGCCGCCGGCATTGTGGGCTTCCTGTGCAAGCGCTGCGACGTGCCTCTGGGTCCCTTCGTACTGGCTCTTCTGCTGGGCAACCTGTGCGAGAGCAACTTCCGCCGCGCCCTGTCTATGTCCCTGGGCGATTACAGCATCTTCTTTACCCGTCCCATTACCGTAGTGCTGCTGGTGCTGACCGTTTTGTCCCTGGTGCTGCCTGCTGTCAGCCAGATCCGCAAGAGCAAAAAAGCGGCCGTACATTAATTTTCAATTTACAAAAGAGGTAATAAAAATGGCATTTTCTATTCATCCCGGCGTATGGCCCACGATGATCACCCCCTTTACAGAGGACAATAAGCCTGATTTTAAGGCGATCGAGAAGCTGACGGATTGGTACATTGAGAAAGGCTGCGCCGGAATTTTCGCGGTGTGCCAGTCCTCTGAGATGGCCTATCTGTCTGAGCAGGAAAAGCTGGACATTGCCAAATGTGTGGCGGAGACGGTGGACGGCAGGATCCAGGTCGTGGCCTCCGGCCACACGGCTGACGCCAAGGCCGATCAGTTCAAGCAGATCGAAAACATGATGAAGATCCCCGGTATTGGGGCCTTCGTGCTGATCTCCAACCGCCTGGACCAGAAGAACGAGGGCGAAGAGGTGTTTTCCCGGAACGCCAGGGAGATCTTTGACCGCTACCCGGAGATCGACTTCGGCATCTACGAGTGCCCCATGCCCTGGAAGCGGCTGGTCTCTCTGGACTTCCTGCGGCAGGTCGCCCCTGAGGGCCGCATGGTGTTCCTGAAGGACACCTGCTGCGACTATGAATTGATCCGGGAGCGTCTGAAGGCAGTGGAGGGCACGCCGCTGAAGATCTTCAACGCCAACGCCCAATCCTGGTTCGACAGCTTCTGCCACGGCTCCGCCGGCTACAACGGCGTGATGGCCAACTATCACCCGGACCTTTACAAGTGGGTATACGACCACAAGGACTCCGACCCGGAGAAGGCCCGGCTGGCAGCCCATTTCCTCACCGCCGCCGCCATGATCGAGATGCGGGTCTACCCCGTCTCCGCCAAGTATCACCACCAGCTGACCGGCGTTCCCATGAGTCTGGTCACCCGCAGCAACGATGTGAAGAAGCTGGACAAAAACGCCAAGGGTGAGGTGGAGAGCCTCATCGAGCTGGAAAAGTATGTCCGCAAGCAGCTGGGGATCTGAGGAAAGCGGGGAGAACGCCATGCTGAAACGACCCAAGATCCTTGTGGTAGGCAGCTTTATGATGGACCTGATCGCCTCCACCAGGCGCGCGCCCCAGTCGGGGGAGACGGTGGTGGGGCTGAAGTTCCAGACCGCCCCCGGCGGCAAGGGGGCCAATCAGGCGGTGCAGTGCGCCCGCCTGGGCGCCCAGGTCACCATGGTGGGCCAGGTGGGGGACGACGCCTTCGGCCGGATCATGACGGAGACCGCCGCCTCTGCCGGGGTGGATGTGTCCCATGTGTCAGTGGACCGGAACGAGTCCTCCGGCGTGGGCCATATCACCCTGGAGGTCAGCGACCACGGGGCCCAGAACCGCATCACCGTCTGCCCGGGCGCGAACTTCACCCTGTCGGTGGAGGATGTGGCCTGGCTCCGGGAGGAGATCCGGAACTATGATATGGTGATGATGCAGTTTGAGCTTCAGATGGAGGTCATCGAGACGGTGGCACAGTGGGCGAAGGACGCCGGCGTGCCGGTGATGATCAATCCCGCCCCCGCCGCCCCCATGTCCGATTGGCTGCTGGCCTGCGCCACCTATCTGTCCCCCAATGAGCACGAGGCGGCCATTCTGGCCGGACATCCCATCGATGTATCCGGCGGCGTCAATATGGAGGACGTGGCCCTGGTCTCCAGGGCGTTCCAGGCCCGCGGGGTGGAAAATCTCATCATCACCCTGGGGGAGAACGGCTCCATCGCGGCGGGCCGGAGTGGGATCCATCACACCCGGTGCGTCAAGATGGACCATGTGGCCGACCCCACCGCCGCCGGGGACTCCTTTGTGGCCGCCTTCTGCACCGGCCTGACTGCCGGCCTTCCCCAGGGCGAGGCCCTGGCCTTTGCCAGCCACACGGCCGCCATCACGGTCTCCCGCATGGGGGCCATGCCCAGCCTGCCTACGGTGGAGGAGGTCCAGGCCCTGATGCGGGAACGGAATTACAACGGCTTCGACCTGTCCCAGCTGGACGCGCTGAAGTCCTGACCAATTGCCCGCCCTCTGACGGGGCGGGCAATGTTTCTTCAAAAGGAGAATCGATATGCTGAAAACTGAGAGCAAACAGGCGGTCGACACTTTTTTTACCACTGTTGACGCCGAACTGAAGCGCTTTATCCAGGAGCGCAGCGCCGGGGACTATGAGGCCGCGGCCCAGCTGATCCGGGAGTCCCAGGCCAAGGGCGGCCGGATCCATGTGACCGGCATCGGCAAGTGCAGCCATGTCTCCACCTACGCAGCTTCTCTGCTGTCCTCCACGGGCAACCCCGCCTACTACCTCCATGGCACTGAGGCGGTCCACGGCTCCTGCGGACAGCTGGCGGCCGGAGATGTGGTCATCGCCATCTCCAACTCCGGCGAGACCGGCGAGCTGAAGGCCACCGTGCTGGCCGTTAAAAACAACGGCTGCAAGGTCATCGGGGTGTCCGGAAACCCGGACAGCTGGCTGGCCCGGGAGAGCGACGCCTTCCTGTTTGCCGGTGTGAAGGCGGAGGGAGGGCCGCTGAACCGTGCGCCCCGCGCCTCTGTGCTGGCGGAGCTGCTGACCCTCCAGGCCCTGTCCGTGGCCCTCCAGGTGGAGCAGGACTGGGATCCTGTGAAGTACGTCCGCTGCCACCCCGGCGGAAAGCTGGGCCAGCTGCGGGAAGGGGAGGTCAAGTGATATGCTGAAGGGTACTCTGATCCACCCGGACATTATGGCTGCCCTGGCCCTGTGCGGCCACGGGGATAAGGTGCTCATCGCCGACGGGAACTATCCCCTGGACTCCCGGAGCGGGGATGCGGAGACGGTTTATCTGGGGCTTACCCCCGGAAAGCCCACCGTCACCGACGTTCTGGCCGCCATCCAGAGCGTGGTCAACATTGAAAAGGCGGAGGTCATGGACCCCGCCGACGGCACCACGCCCGACATCTTTGGGGAGTTCCAGTCCATGCTGGGCGGCATGGAGCTGGGCAAGCTGGGCCGTTATGAGTTTTACGACGCGTGCTGCCGTCCCGCCGTCCGTCTGGCCATCTCCACTGGAGAGCAGAGGGTGTTTGCCAATATCCTTTTGACGGTAGGGGTGGCTTGAGCCGCATATCTCCCGTGACCGGACAGATCTTGCATACGAAACGGCAGACCGGGCAGCCTGTATCAGGCTGCCCGGTCTCGGCTTATCAAAAAGTCCAGCAGAAGCTGGACTTTTTGATAGACTGCGGCCCGGGGGCTTCGCCCCCGGGCCGCTCTCATAGTTTGGATCAGAACCGACTGTCCTTCCAGTCCGAATCGGTCTCTGTGCTGGATGCAGTAGCCCGCTCCAGCTGCCATACGATCTCACTGTAATAGCGAGCCGGGATCTGTCCCAGCGAGAAGATGTCCTCTTTTTTGGCTTCGTCATAGCAGTAGCTGCCGCGCGCTACCGTTCCGGCCCTGTAAAACACAGCGTCATAGACAGTGACCGTTTCATTTTCGCCGCCCACAAAGCTGCCGGAGAAATTGAGTTCCACTCCGATCCCAACAGCTGGGTCCTCCCGGTAGAAGGTGTAGAACCCGCCGCCGTCCACCACGCTGCCCCGGTACCAGCCCATGCCCTGGAGCTTGCCCGCCAGGGAGAGGTCATTGAGCCTGCGGCCGGCCGCTGTCTCCAGGGCGGTGTCCTGGGCCTGCTCTGCCGGGAGCCGGTAGATGGGACGGGAGAGCTGGTCGATGCTCTGAGTGATCTCATAATCCTCCAATTGCTGCTTCCATGCCGCCAGGGCCTCATCCGTCAGCTCGATGGGGTGGACCAGGCCGATGCTGGCTTCGTCGGGGAGGGTGTACTCCTCCTCGTCCACCGTATTGAAGCTGCCATCCTCCATATAGCGGAAGGTCTCTCCCAGTCTGCCGTTTTCATAGATGCCCCAGATGAGGCTGATGGCGAACTGATGCATGATGGGATTGTCCACAAACAGCTTCCGCCAGGCTTGGGCATCCCAGCACCGCTGGGCGGAGAGGGCCATCTCCAGCCGGGCGCGCTGGGCGGTGATGGTGGTTTTGATTTGTTTCTTCAACGCCTTAAAGGAGTCGTAGGCGGCAGCGGCCTTGTCCGGAGCGTCACTTTTGCCGGGGGCGGGCATGGACTTGACTGCCTTGCCGGCAGTTGTGGTCACGGCCAGCTCCAGAGTGGGTGTCAGGCGGACGGTGAACTGCCGGGGGCCGTAATCAAAGACGCGGGTACCGTCAGAAGAAAATTCCAGAGTAGGTACGATGCGGTCTGCCAGTTCCTCCGGCGTGATGCCCAGCTCCTGGGCGGCGCTCTCCAGCGCGGCTGCGGCGGCCGCCTTTACCTGCCGGAACTTGAACTTCCGGGAGATGCTGTCTACAGCGACCAGGGCCGCCGGGTCAGGGCTGACAGCCAGCGCGGCCACCGCGTCACAGGCGATGGCTCCCCGGGCGTTCTGGGGCCAGTCGTTGACGGCGTGAATGAGCTTGGGGGTCATGGCCGCGCCGCCGAAGACCGCGGCGAAGGAGAGCACCCACTTGGTTTTACTCTGGGCTCCTGCCTTGATCCACAGCTCCCACACCTCACAGGCCAGAGATTCCAGATCCTTGGGCTCCAGATCGGCGGCAACGGCGGCGGCGGTGTCGCTGCGGCCCATGCGGCCCAGATCGGCATAGGCTACAAAGAGGGCGGCAATCTGATCCTCAGAAGCTGCGGTGTGAGCCTCGTCGGTGCGGCGGACTGCGGGCAGGGGTTGATCCAGCAGCCACTGCACCTTCCGTTTCTTCCCGCTCTTGAGGATCTGAACGGCCAGCTCAGATGGGGACTGGGCCGGGGAGGAGCCCTCTCCGGCTCCGGGCGCGGGGGTGCCGAGAATAGAGGTGAGCTGGTCAATGAGCTTGGAATTCTTTTCGACGGTCAGAGCCTCCTGGAGGACGGAGCGGTACTGCTCCACGCCGATCCCCGCCAGGGTCTGTATAGCAAGACTTCTCTGGGCGCCTTTCTTGCTTTTGAGCAGGGCGAGATAGTCCTGTTCCCAGTCCAGGTGGGAGAGATAGATCTGCTTCAGCAGCTCCTGCACCTGCTTGGACGAGTCCCCCGCGCAGGCGATCAGGGCCTTGCGCCCCTCCTGGGCGCGCTCCGGACGGGAGGCCAGGGCGTCCAGTCCGTTCACCGCCATGACCCGGGCGGGGGCGGAGCCGTTCAACGCGGCGTCGGCCAGGGCGTCCAGTCCCTCCGGGGTGACAAAATGCTCCTGTACAGCCTCCACGATCCGCTGTTTGGCGGACTCCTGATACCAGTTTTCATACATGGCGGCCAAAACGGTGATGCAGTCCCGCACTGGGAGTCCCAGGGCGATGAGGGCGTCTACAAAGGCGTCTATGTTCTCTTTCTGGTTGACATTCGTGGGGAAGGAGGCGGAGGTGCCGTATCCGGTGCAGGTGAGACAGGAGAGGACGACGCACCGGCAGGCGAACTCGTCCCACCCGACCATTTTGCGGTAGGTGTTCAAAATGTTCTGCACCTTGGCCCGGTAATAGCGGCACTCGTTGCGCATGGGCTTCAGAATGGCTGCGCTGTCGGCAAAGCGCCCCTCCCCGGAGAGATAGCCGCGGACAATGTCCTGCTGCGGCCCCTGGTCAAAGGTGTGCTCCAAAATCGCCGAGATGCGCTGGCGCATCTGGGTCAGCCGGGCGTCACGCTCCCCTTCCTTGGGGGAGGGCAGCAGGTAGCACAGGTTGGCGTATTCCTCCACGTCGGAATAGCGCAGGGCCTCGTCAACGGAGGCGTGATACCGCCGGACCAGCTTTTTCGAGAGCGCCAGAAGCTCCGGGCGGTAGCTTTTCCCGATAAAGCGCAGCAGCGTGACCGCACCGCCGGGAATATGGGGGAGCGTCTGGTCCAGAGCGCTGACGTCCCAGTCATCCGGAAACGCGTAGAGCATACTCCACAGCGTGCCGCCGGGCTCCAGGCCGGCCATCACCCGAAGCGCGCAGGCCATGCGCCCATCGTGCCGGCTGCCAAACATAGCGGCGGCCGCCATGCACCCTACGGCGGAGCAGTTGCACAGATGTATGTTGAAAAACTCCTCCGGCGGCGCCTGCCACGCGGTGGGGAGGGAGATGGACGGCACTGGGAGCGAGGGATCTCCTGTCCGCATATAGGACTTCAGTGTGTCAACATCCACGTCGGACAGTCCGGAGGACACGCCGCTGCGGACGATCCCATTGGCCCACGCCAGGACAGTCTCCACCTGCCGCTCCAGGTATGTGCCCGGCTTGACCCGTTTTGCGGCGGAGGGAGCGCCTGTCAGCCGCCTCAGAAGGCCGGTCTTTTCCTCCGGAGCGGCGGCCAGCAGGACCCCGGCCAGCACCCCGTCCGCCATGGAGTTTTGCGGATCGGCGATCAGTTCCCCGGCAGCCTGGAGGACAGCGGGGGAGGTCCGGGCTATTTGGTGCAGCCGATCCACCAGCGCGTAGTCTGATTTCCGCATGGCGGCGGCACACTCTGCGTCCATAGCGGCGGCGGCCTCCTGCCCCAGGACCTGGCATCTCTGGCGGAAGCTGCTGTCAGACGCCATTTTTATGTAATGTTCCTCAAAGAGGGCGGCAAGGGCGGCGCTGCTCTGCCCGACGGCCCACAGGAACTTGAGCACCTTGGCCTGATTTTGCAAGGGGTCCGGGCGGGTCACTTCTTTGAGAAGCTCAGATATCTTCCGCTGCTCCTGCCAGCCGAAGGAGGGGAATATCTGCCGCTCCGCGCCGGAGAGCAGGCTGTCGTCTGCCTGGCCGTTTGTCAGATAGGCCCGGGCCAGCGACTCGTTCTTCGGCGTCAGTCCCCAGAGCTGGAAAAGCCGCTCCAGGGAGTCCGGTTTGTCTGGCTTACTTGGTTGAATGTTCATGTAGAGTCTCCTCCTTCTCTGTCTTGTTCCTGGCGGTTTCTCTGCCAGCTGTTCAGGATCTCGATTTCCTGCCACCGCTCCCGGCAGAGGGTGATATAATGTTCCGCTTGAAAAATGACCTCCATCAAGGGCGTATCCTGCTTATGAAGGGTGTGGGTGCGCGCATCCAATAAATTTGATACCTGCTCCATCAGCGCATGACCGGTGTGGAGCCCATAGGCCTCGCACTGCTCCGCCAGATGCCGGAAGCCTGCCGCGCTGTCCCCGGCGCCGGTGTCCAGACCTGTATGCAGGAGATCGGTCAGGCGGGCCTCCATCACGTTCAGACATGGGTTCATGGCGTCCCCTCCCAATTGGTAAAGCATTCGATGGGATACAGGCACAGCCGGCCGTTTTCCCGCCAGAGCGTTCCAAAAAAGACCGGGAGCCCGGCAGGCGCCGAGGTTTTTTCCTGCACGAGCCGCTCCAAGACATCTACCACCGCTTTTTCCATTTCCCGGTACCGGACTGTGACCCAGATGTCCCTGTCCTCCCGGTCCAGAAGGCGCAGGGAGAAGATCTGCTCCACCGGGTCATACTCCTGCGCCTCCCAGCGGGCGGGACGCAGGATGGCCAGCCGCTCCAGCTCTGGGCGTCCGGTCTGGCTGCGTGGGAGCAGAAGGGAGAAGTCTTCCGTGACCGCTTCCGCCGGAATGATCCCTCCCGGCGGGCTTTTTTTCAGCAGGGTCCCGCGGCACTGGGCCGTGGAGGAGAGGGTCCCCGCAGCCGTGGCCCGGGCGCCGTGGAGATCCAGCCGGCAGTTCCACATCTGGCGCAGTGTCCCGGGCAGCGCCCAGAGAATGGTCTCCGTGGGGCTGGGCTGTCGTCTGGCGTCGTAGAATTTGGGGCGCAGATCCCGATAGGTGTAGTACCGCTGCTGTTGTGTCTCCCAAAAATAGTATACCGTCCCGGCATAGCCGCTGGAGAAATCCACGTCCCGAAGGCCCAGGAGATAGAGCCGCAGATCCCCCGCAGGCAGGTATTCCTCACGGAAGACGCCTGCCAGCTCAAGTACACGCGTCCCTTCCGCTGTTTGGATCGCGCCGGCCAGCCGCCACGCGTCGCCCATGCGGCGCAGCAGCAGCTCGGGGCGAAACGCGGCGGAGCGGCCGAAATAGTGCTGGAGGTCTCCGTGGAGACGGCGCATCGCCCGCTCCAGAGTGGGCAGACTGCCGGTGTGGCACAGGCCGGCCAGCCGTTCCGCGGTATCCTGGGAGGAGGGGGGCAGGCGGCTCAGTCCGGTCCGAAGCCAATCCGTCAAGGCGTCCTGAACGGCGGCGCAGACCGCGCGGCGTCCGGCGCTGTCCTGCCCGGCGGCTTCCAGCGTCGGCAGCAGCGTGTCCGCGATCACGATACCGTGCCGCAGCTGCCAGGTGAGCAGGGCCTCCGCCTTGTGGAGACAGAAGCTCCGGCTGTGGCAGGTGCAGCTGCTGTGTTCCAAGGGTGCGATCAGGCGTATGGTGGCGGGGATCCATGGCAGGTCCACAGTCACAGTGCTGCCCTCCCGAATGTCCGCCCCCGGGCCGAGGCGCTCCCGCTGGATCAGGGCGGATACCCGGCGTTCTCCCAACTGCCGGGTCAGTGTCTGAGTAGGATAGGCAGAGAGCAGGGCGGTCAGCTCCTCCGCCTTCTCTTCCGGCGGCGTATCCGCCGCTGGGGCGGCGGCTTCCCCGGGCGGGGGAGCTGCCTGGGCGGCCTGTTCCTTCAGCCATAAAATCGCGGCCATCCGGTGGCGGCACATGGCGCTGCTGGGACAGGAGCATGTGCTGTTTCCCAGGGGGGCGGCGATGGTGCAGACGGAATCCCCCACCGTGAGGGTGACGGCTGCCCCGTCTGTGCCCCGCACTTCCGGCTGTGCGGAGGAGAGATCCTTTTTGGCCCGGTTCACGGTCCCCTTGTTGCACAGCGCAATGAGGTATTCCTCGTCCGCAGCCAGCAGCGCGGCCCGAAGCTCCTGTGGCAGTTCCATATCCATCCCCTCCTTTTATTCCCGCATGATGCCTGCCATAAAGTCCGCCAGCCGTTCCGGCGTCATTGCCCCTACATGGGCGCCCAGGTTTGCCAGGGTCTGGGCGGTGGCGCGGTCATAGTCGGGTACGGAATGTTCGTTCAGGGCGGTGAGGGCGATGAGCCGGGCGCCGCTCTCCACAATGTCGTGGCAGGTGCGGTAGAGGCTCTGCCGGGAGCCGCCCTCGCACAGGTCGCTCACCAGCACCACGATGGTCCGCCGGGGCGCTGTGATGAGCTCCTTGCAGTAGCCCACGGCCTTTGCGATGTCTGTACCGCCGCCCAAATGAACGCTCATCAGCGTCTCCACAGGGTCATCCATCCGGCCGGTGAGATCTACCACAGCGGTGTCGAAGATCACCAGATGGGTGGTGAGCATGGGGAGTCTTGCGAAGATCCCCGCCATGACCGCCGAGTGGATGATACTGGGCAGCATGGAGCCGCTCTCGTCCACCGCGATGATCACAGACCAGGGGTTATACCGCTGCACCCGGCCGCTGAAATAGAGCTGTTCCAGGACCAGACGCTGATTCTCCCGGTCATAGTGGGACAGATTTTTCCGTATGGTCCGCCTGACATCCAGATTCCGAAGGGTGCGGACTGGGCTGCGGCTGGTGCGGTCCAGCTTCCCCAGGGCAGAGCGCCGGATCTCATGCTGCATTTTTTCGGTCAGCTCCTGTACCACCCGCGCCACGATCCGCCGGGCGGCATCCAGTACCGGCCCCTTCATCATACCCTTCAGACTGAGGACCATTTCCAGCAGCGCCTCATCCGGCTCCAGCTGTTCCAGCACCTCTTGATCCGTGAGCAGGGCGGTGAGGTGATAGCGGTCCAGCGCATGGCGCTGGAGAATTTCGGCTGTCTCCTGGGGGAACAGGTCGCGCACTTCACTGAGCCAGCGGGCCACAGACGGCTGGCTCTCTCCCTGACCGCCCTCCGGATCCCGGCGCACGTCAGGACCGGCCTCACGGACATAGAGAAAGTCCAGCGCGTCATCCATTCGTTCCAGCTGGCCGCTTCCCAGGGGAAGGGGAGCCTCCGCGCTTTTTCCCAGTACCAGCCGCCATCGGTTGAGCGCTGCTCCATGGGTGCTCATGCCTCCATACCTCCTATTACAATGTATTTACGGTCTAAGGCACGGCAGCCAGCCGTGTCTTTTT
>OJPN01002184.1_pt1 | contig 12072 bp, 13 predicted proteins | sample 1598511 | NCBI WGS metagenome assembly OJPN01 (sample SAMN03922485, study PRJEB24848) | human gut metagenome | isolation source: stool sample | host: Homo sapiens | place: Germany | collected 2011-05
CGTGCCGCAGCTGCCGGAGCGGTGCTTAAGCCGCAAGGCGGGAATTGTGCGGTGTAGCCTAAAATCAAAACAGAAAAGGAGAACCTCATGCAGCTGCAATCCCTTTCCCGCCGGTACACCGTCCGGCAGCTGATGGAAACAGATGTGGATGCCATGCTGGCTTTGTGCAGCGGCAACCCGCAGTTCTACCGCTACCACCCGCCCATGGCCACCAAAGCCAGCATTCTGGATGATCTGCAGGCTGTTCCGCCGGGCAAAACGTTGTCGGATAAATATTTTATCGGCTTTTATGACGGTGAAACGCTGGCCGCGATGATGGATCTGATCACCGGCTACCCCAACCCGGCCACCGCATACATCGGCCTATTTATGGTGGATGCTGCCCAGCAGGGCAGGGGTACCGGCAGCGCACTGATTGCAGATTGCAAGCAGGCATTGCGGGCCGAACAATTCAAAACACTGCGCCTTGCCATCGACGAGGGCAACCCCCAAAGCAAAGCCTTCTGGCAGAAAAACGGTTTTGCGTTGACCGGCCAGCGTACCCCGAACGAAAATGGCGCTTACCTGCCCATGGAGTGTGAACTATAAAACAAAGCAAAAGGCATGTGCCGCACGGCGAGAATACCATCTCCCGTATGCGGCACATGCCTGTTTCTATTTTGCCGTCAAATAAATCCGTCCATCCACATTGGTTACGGCGTACAGCGCCGGGGCGGTGCTTTGGGCACTGCGCAGACCATCATCGGCCAGATCAGCGTAACGTGCGGTAAAATCATCGGTTACGCCAAACAGCACCAGCCAGGTCACATCATGCTCGCCGATGTTGTAGCCGAGGTCCACATCAGTTTCGCTGCTCTGGGCTTCCACCGCGGTAACGGCGGGGTACAGCTCGTACTGGTAGTACCACATGTTCTGCACGGCCATCGAGTCGTCGGCACTCAGCAGCCAAATGCTGCCATTCTGTGCGCCGTCCATGCGGGTTAGCATGTCTGCAGCGATCTGTTGCTGCTCGGTGCGCCAGTCGGCTTTCGGCAGGCAGAAGAGGGATGCAGCACCGCCCGCTTGCCAGATGCCCCAAAGCGTGCTGCAAACCAGCAGGCAGGGAACAATGGCGGGCACCGCATGCCCAGCCATTCGCGGCAGGCGGTGGGCCGCAGCAAACCCGGCCAGCAGGGCTTCGCCTTCCAGCACGCTGAACCAGCCGAGGAAAAAGCAGCAGAAGTACCGCTCCCAACTGGCCATCTCCAGTGCCTCATAAGGGCTCATGCCGCAGATGTACACATAGAACAACACGCCCTGATAAAGCGGCCAGTACAAGATCATGCACAGCCCCGGCAGCGCCGTGCGCAGCCCCTGCCACCGCCCCATGGCCCAGATCAGAACGATTAAAAGCAACACCGCGGCCGCAGCGCACAAACAGCCCACCTTGAAGGTGCTGGCCCCAAACAGCAGCGGATAGCTGCGCAGCCGGGCATAGTAGCGGTCCCACACATCGTAAAAGTAGCGGTCAAAACCGGTGCGGGCCTCTTGCCAGCACTGCAAAAAGTATCCCGGCCCCATGGAGAAAAACTGGTCATCGGCCCGGTGCAGGGCTTTCAGCAGCAGCTTCCAGGCAAGCGGTATGGCAAAGCAGGGCAGCGCAGCGGTAAAGGGCAGCAGGAAGCCGCGCAGGATGCCGCCCTTATCCCGCAGCGCATCCAGCAGGCATTGCAGAAACCAGATGCCCACCACGCACAGCGCGAACACGGTGCCAATCTCTTTTACAGTGGTCAATGCGCCGCACAGGAATGCCAGCGCCAGACCGCGCTGCACGCGGCTGTTAGCAGCACAGGGCAGCAGGATAACACAAAGCGCCGCAGCAAACAGGGCACCCACCGGGGCGTCCATATAAGCAGTCGTATAGGGGGTATCGGGGGCAAACAGCCAAAACAGCGCCGGTGCGGCCAGGCAGGCGCAGACAGTATAAGCGATGCGCGGGCGGCGGGCTGTGACCTGCGGCAGGGCAAACAGGGCAGAAGCCGCCGCAGCCAGCGGCAGCGCAGTGACAAACAGTACATCCGCTTCCCGGTATTGGGCGGCGGGCAGCGCAAACAGGGCGTACAGCCCCGGCAGGCCCTGCGGGTATGCCTGATGGGCCAGGCTGCGGGTGGTATCCCACACGGCAAAACGGTGCTGGTAAAATACACTTTTGAAGTAGATACCCCAATGGCTGAATTCATCCCAGGTCTGGAATTCCGGCTGCCGGATGGCGAACACCGCCATCAGCACCCCAGCAGCGCTGCAAAAGGCCAGCACACCCGGGGAGAGCAGCTGGGGCAAAATTTCGTGACGGCGGCGCTGCGCCAGGGTGAGTACAGCCCCCACAAGCAGCAGCTGGGCCCCCAGCCAAAGCTGGTTGCAGCTGCCAGCCAGCTGCAGCACTACCATGCAAAAGCACAGCCCGCACAGCGGGGCAAACCCGGCGGGCAGCCGCAGCTTGCAGCAAAGCCAGAACCCCCAGAACAGCAGGCAGGCAAGACCAATGATTTGCGCCAGAATGCTCATAGATGCACCTCAGTTTATTTTTACGGCCAGCACGGCAAAGCGGCTGTTGGTTGTAACGGTGGCAACGCCGCAGGTGGAAAGGGTCAGCAGCTGGTCCCCATATTGGGGCACAACGCCGGTATCGTAAAGCGAAAGTTCCAGAATGGCATCCACGCGCTGCTGCCATTCTTCCTGCGTGGAAGCATCAAAAAAGGAATAGTAGGGCAGCGCATCCGCGCCAAGCTCAGTGCGCAGCACAGCGGCAACCTGCCAGGTGCCTTCTTCGTACAGCGTATCAAACTGAAAGGTAGGGTGGGCGGTGTAAAACGCTTTGTCCGCATAGTTCAGCAGCTGGCTGAACATGCTGCCGCTGGCAGTGTTGTGGCCGTAAATCAGGGCATTGGCCGTTCCGGCGGAGTTTGGCGTGGCAAGGCGGCAGCGCTCATCCAAAAACAGTGTTCCGGCGGTGGAATACAGTCGGTCAAACCCGCGGCGCAGGTAATAACTGTTGTCTGCCTGAACCACAGGGTAGTTAATGTTGGTGCCGTTGATGCACAGCCAGCCTGCAAGGTCGGGATTCTGGGCGTAAAGCTCCTGATACTGAGGCAGAATATCCGCCGCCTGGGCGGCATCCGGGCTTGGACGCGGCGCGGGGGAAGAGTGGACATCACTGTCCGCACTTTCGGCAGCGGCCAGCACATCCACCGTTGCGGCCCGCGGGGTAATGGCAATCGGGGTGGGGGAGGGCTGCTCCGTTGACTCCGCGGTGGTGACCGGGGCTTCCGGCTGGCCGCCGCGGAATACAGTATCCCGCAGGATCAGCCCGGCAGCCAGGCAAAGCACCGCAGCGCCGCAAAGGCGCAGCGCCCAGGCCCGGTGCTTTTGGCGCCGCCGCAGCGCCGTGCGTGCAGCAAACGGATACAAGCGGCTGTCCCCCCGCAGGTGAGGAAAACGGCGTGGCATAGAAAAACACCCCCTTGCATAAAATAAGGTAAAAAAAAGGGAAGCCGCGCGGCCTCCCTTTTGGAATGGACGAATAAAATCAGATACGCTTGAGCATAACCAGGCCCGCGGAACAAACCAGAATCAACCCCAGCACAGCAGCCAGGTAAGGCACCGGAAAATCCCCGGTAGCGGGGGTATCCACCTCTTCGGCCTCGCTTTCCGCAGGAGCTTCGGTTGCTTCCGTAGTGGGGGCTGCGGTCTGTGCATTGTTCACGGTATCAGCGTCAGCCACGGTGCTGTTTACGGTAATAGGTTCGCTGCGAATATTGCGGGATGAGGATGCCGTGGGTGCGGCAGTTGCGATCGAATCAGCGGAGACGGCCGCATGGCTGCCGCAGGCAACACAGAACAACAGCAGCGCAGCAACGATCACCGCACACAAAAAACGCTTCAACGGCGCAAAACCTCCCTTTTGCATAAAATAATATATCCAATGGGCACAAAAACCATACATACATGCAAAACCGCCGGCAACAGTATCCCTGCGCCAGCATGCTATATAACATCTACATGTTACCACGTTTTACGCCAATGGTCAATATGAAGCGGTTAAAAAGCAGATGGTTCAGACAAAACAAAGAAAAAAACAGCGCAGAAATGCTGAAAATGTAAGGCGGAAGCAGTAATTTGCACCGTCGAACCCCCAGAACCCGCCATTTGAAAAACAGCGGCGCAGTGTGGCTTTCCTGAAAGGAAAAACAGAGCCGCAACGCTAAAATCTACTTGACAGCGACAGGAAAAAACGATAAAATATTAAAACTAGTGCGGCTCCCACCGGGCCGCACGACTTTTTAATTGCTAAGGAGACATTGACAATGGCCAAAGAAGTTGTTGTTACCCATGAGGGTTATAAAAAGCTGGAAGAAGAACTGGACACCCTGAAAACTGTCAAGCGTTCCGAGATTGCTGAAAAGATCAAGGTTGCCCGTGGTTACGGTGACCTTTCTGAGAACGCGGAATACGATGCCGCCAAGGAAGAGCAGGCTGTGGTTGAAGCCCGCATTGCCGACCTGGAAGCTACCCTGAAGGTTGCCCGCATCATGGACGACAGTGACCTGAGCCTGGATACCGTTTCTATCGGTATGCATGTGCGCATCCTGGCAGAGGGCGATGAGCCGGACGAAGCTGAAGAGTATGATATCACCGGTTCTACCGAAGCCGACATCGACCAGGGCCGCATCAGCGATGAAAGTCCGGTCGGCGCTGCCCTCATCGGCCACAAGACTGGCGATAAGGTTGACGTTACCCTGCCCAACGGCAATATTTTGGAATACACCATTCTGGGTGTCAGCCGCAGCCGCTGATCACCCCCGGATATAAAAACAGGAAAGGAACCTGCGCCATGGAACAGAACAAGCAGTCCGCCCCCCAGAACGCCGCATCGGAAGCGGCAGTACGGCGTCAGAAGCTGGCCGACCTCAAGGCCGCCGGCCACGACCCGTTTACCATCACCAAATGCAAGCAGGATGCTTTCTCTGCTGATTTGAAAGAAGAATATAAAGATTTGCCCGCTGAGGAAGATACCGGCCGTATGGTCAGCCTGGCTGGCCGTATGATGTCCAAGCGCGTTATGGGCAAGGCCAGCTTTGCCCACCTGCGCGATGCGAAAGGTGATATCCAAATCTTCGTCAAGCGTGATCTGCTGGGCGATGAAGCATACGCCGCATTCAAAAAGATGGATGTGGGCGATATCATTGCCTGCACCGGCGAAGTGTTCCGCACCAAAATGGGCGAACTGAGCGTGCGCGTGCATGAGCTGACCTTGGTTTCCAAGAGTCTGCTGCCTCTGCCCGAAAAGTTCCATGGCCTGACTGACCGTGAAGCCCGCTACCGCCAGCGCTATGTTGACCTGATCGTCAACCCCGAAGTCAAGGATACTTTTGTCAAGCGCAGCCAGATCCTGAAAGAGATCCGCGCTTACCTGGACGAAAAGGGCTTTTTGGAGGTCGATACCCCCATCCTGACCCCGTTTGAAATCGGCGCTTCTGCCCGTCCTTTCTATACCCATCACAATACGCTGGATATGGATATGGTGCTGCGCATCGAGACAGAGCTTTACCTCAAGCGCCTGATCGTGGGTGGCATGGACCGTGTATATGAGGTTGGCCGTATCTTCCGCAACGAGGGTATGGACCCCAAGCATAACCCCGAATTCACCACCATTGAGCTGTATCAGGCATTCACTGATTTCCACGGCATGATGGATCTGGTGGAAGAGCTCTACAAACGCCTGGCTCTCAAGGTCTGCGGCAGCATGGAGATCACCTACCAGGGCAAGCAGATCGACTTGGGCCACTGGGAGCGCCTGACCATGGTGGAGGCCGTCAAGAAGTATTCCGGTGTTGATTTCAATGACTGGAAAACCGATGAGGATGCCATCACCGCTGCTAAGGAGCACCATGTGGAGCTGCCCGAAGTTCCGACCAAGGGTGCGATCCTGGCAGAGTTCTTTGATGCATTTGTTGAAGATAAGCTCATCCAGCCTACTTTTATCTATGATTATCCTGTCGAAATCAGCCCGCTGGCCAAGCGCAAGCCCGATGACCCGGCGTTTACTGAGCGGTTTGAGTATTTCATTGACTGCACCGAGTATGGCAACGCATTCAGCGAGTTGAATGACCCCATCGACCAGAAAGCACGTTTTGAGCGCCAGGTTGCTGAGCGCAAGGCCATCGAGCCCAACTGCAAAGCCCAGGTTGATTACGACTATGTTACCGCTTTGGAATACGGCCTGCCCCCCACGGGCGGCCTCGGCTTCGGCGTTGACCGTCTCGTCATGCTCCTGACCGACAGCGCCTCCATCCGCGATGTTCTGCTGTTCCCGACAATGAAATCCTTAGATGGTGTAAATAAGAAAAATGATGTAAATAATACAGCTTCTGAAGCACCTGAAAAAAATGTAAAAACTGAGTCTGAAAAGATTGATTTTTCTAAGGTAAAGATTGAGCCTTTGTTTGAGGAAATGGTAGACTTTGATACATTCAGCAAGTCAGATTTCCGTGCAGTAAAGGTTAAAGAGTGTGTTGCAGTACCGAAGTCAAAGAAACTGTTACAGTTTACTCTTGATGACGGAACAGGCACAGACAGAACCATTTTAAGCGGTATTCATAGCTTTTATGAGCCGGAAGAACTGGTTGGAAAGACTCTTATTGCTATCACAAATCTTCCACCGAGAGCTATGATGGGCATTGACTCTTGCGGTATGCTCCTCAGTGCTATTCATGAAGAAGAAGGCGAAGAAAAGCTTCATCTTCTGATGGTAGATGACCACATTCCGGCAGGTGCAAAGCTCTATTAAGATGATGTAAAGATGTACCGTTTTACCAAATAGACGGGACGTACTTCATTTGATAAAAAACTGAAAAAACAGCGATTTACATCAAACTTACATCATTTGATGCAGAAATCGGTGCAAGCAAGAAAAAATCGCATAATTTAAAGATATATGGGCAGTTCCATTGCGGAATTGCCCATTTTCAGAAAGAAAAAGATAAATCGGTATATGAGGTGGAAATATGGCATCAAGCAAGGAATACTTAGAGTTTATTTTAGGGCAGCTATCTGAGTTAGAAGAAATTACTTATCGAGCTATGATGGGAGAATTTATTATTTATTATCGTGGCAAGATTGTAGGCGGTATCTATGATGATAGATTACTTGTTAAACCAGTAAAATCAGCAATTAGTTATATGCCGACAGCTCCATATGAATTACCCTATGAGGGAGCAAAAGAGATGTTGTTGGTAGATGAAGTTGATAATAAGGGATTTTTGGCAGGTTTGTTTGGTTCTATGTATGACGAACTGCCAGCACCAAAACCGAAAAAGAAGAAATAAACAAATTCACGTTTGTTGATATAGAAAACACCCTCCCGGCCATCATGGTCGAGAGGGTTTCGTGCATCTATTGGGATTATCCTTCAATATCAATGTTCAGTCCAGACTTAAGCTCCACAGTGAAGTGGTCCTCCCAGACAATGATCCGCTCAAGCCAGCGCTTTACCAGGGCCTCGTCGAAGGCTTCTAGTTGTGCGGGCTGCTGCTTGATGAAATCCTGCAGTTCATTGATGCGAGCAATCTGTGCGTCTCTGGTCGCAGTGTCAACCGTGCATTTTTCTCGCTGTTCCCGAAGTTGGAAGATATCGTCGGCAATCTCATCGTAGGCTTCCTTGTTGTTAGCTTTTTTGAGAAGCTCTTTCTGGAGTTCCTGCAGTCTCTCGTTGATCTCATCAGTGGTATTTTGCTGAGCACTGCGGATCACCTTTGCAATGTTCTGCTGGAGCTGCGCCTGGTAGGTGGACTTATCACCAAGGAGCGTGTTGATAGCCTGAACTACCACATTCTCCAATACCGTCTCATTGACGGTTCTTGCGTGGCATTCCTGCCCGGTAGGTTCCAGTCTACTGATGCAGCGCCAGATGATGGATTTGCAGAATATTCAATCGCCACCGATTTCGACCGTGATACCCTTGGTTCTACTTCCCGCCATAGCGCACCTATTCTCTGCAAAATGGGTATAGAAAAAGCACCGTCCAAATAAACTTGAACGATGCTCTGATAGTTATCGGATTGTTGCTCAATCTGCTATCTCTTTATATTTTGTTTTATTGCAGTGGTCACTGCATCTATATTGAATGGCTTTGAAATGTGTCCGTTCATTCTAGAATCCAAGGATGCCTGTACATCTTCCTTGAAAGCATTTGCAGATTGTGCGATGATTGGAATTTTCGCAGCGTCTGGGCGCTCCTTGCTCATTGCACGAATTGCCCTTGCCGCCTGATGCCCATTCATTTTAGGCATCAGGACATCCATTAGAATCACATCATATGTGTCTGCTGGATTGTTGGCAAAACAAGCAACTGCGTCCTGTCCGTCTACTGCACGAGTTACATGCATACCTGCTTCTTCGAGCAGCGTGATTGCCAATTCCGCATTCAGCTCGTTATCTTCTGCGAGAAGAACCTTTACTCCATTAAGGCTGACATCCTGTATCAGATTCAGCTCAGGTATCTGTTTGGGGTTTGCAAGTTCCATATGATTAGCTCCTATTAGGAAAACACACTGTCAAAGGGGTATGTAGCGGGGGTTAGCCCGCTACTGCGGGTTTTGTGGTGTTGATTTCAATGTATTCTGCTATGCGTCTAAATTCATCCGCAAACTTAAATCTCACACTAATGTTTCCATTCTCATAAACCTTGATATGATCGATCAGCTCAACGAGAAGTTCCCGGGAAAGCTGGTCGATATTTTGATGTTTTGTAAAGGCCACCAGTGCGGGATGTTCACTCTTTACACCGTTTGCCAGTTCCGCCCGTTCAGCGTTCAGCCGGGCCAGCACATCCGTAAGAGCGATGGTCTGTCGCTCATAATCGGTTTTCATATCCCGGTAGTCCTGCTGGGGAATTTCCCCGTCTTTCCAGTCTTGATAAAGGGACTGCTTGTAGCGGCTGATTTTTGCCAGTTCCCGCTCCTTCGCAGCAATCAGTTCTTCCAAACGGATGGACTGGCTCTTTTTGACCGGAGCGGTGTTAATGCGGGCAATCATTTCCGAGTATGAAACAGCCAAATGGACTTGCTGTTGTATCGCAAAGAGAACAGCGGCCTCCAGACGATTATGCTTGATTGAGTGCATTGTGCAGGCTGTCCGGGAGCGGTTCTTGTAGGTGGAGCAGGCATAGTACACATTATTGTTGTTGCCTACGCTCCGGGTAATTGCCCGCCCACAGTCAGCACATTTCAGAAAACCGCTGAACAGGTGGACTTCCCGGCCTTTTGGAGAAGTGCGGGTATCACGCTGTAAGAGGGCCTGTACCTTATCGAAGGTTTCATAATCAATGATTGCCTCATGCGTACCAGCTACTTCCACCCATTCTTCACGGGGAACGCTTTCAACCTCGTGTACCTTATAGCTTTTTACCCGACTGCGGCCCTGTGCCAAATCCCCGGTATAGGTGGGGGTCGTCAGAATGGAGTGGATCATACGGGCTCCCCACATAGGATCGTTATATCCTCTTGTTGAAACGGGTATGCCCTTTTGCAGTTTATAAGCCGAGGGGCTGGGTACGCCGTGTTCATTCAGATACAAAGTGATGGCCCGTTTCGATGTCCCTTTTAAGAACAAAGAGAAAACGAGTTTGACAATTTCAGCGGCATCGGGATCGATGATCAACCGGTGCTTGTCCTTTGGGTGCTTCACATATCCATAAGGAGCAAATGCGCCGATGTACTGACCGTTGCGCCGCTTGTAGTCAAATACCTGGCGGATTTTCTTTGAGGTCTGGTAGCAGTATTGAGCGTTCATCACATTTGTAATTGGGACGATAATACTGGAAACGCTGTCCGGGTTGAGATAGCTGTCCACATTTTCAGCAAGACTGATAAAGCGGACACCCATCTGCACAAACAGGTTATCAATCAGACTTCCCGCATCACTGTAATTTCTTGCAAAACGGGAAAGGTCTTTTACTACCACGCAGTTTATTTTCCCGCTCATTACATCGGAAAGGAGCCGCTGGAAATTCTCCCGGTTGGCGTCCGTTCCTGTGTGTCCATCGTCTACATATTCGGAAACACTTTCAAATTCTCCGATATGCTTCTGGTAAAAGTCATTGAGCAGATCACGCTGGTTGATGACGCTGTTGCTGTCGTCCTTTCCCTTTTTCAAGTCCTCCTTGGAGAGCCGGATGTATGCGCCCAGCCGCCAGCGGCGGACGGTATAAGAGGGAGAGAAACTCTGTTGCAATCCTCTGTTTTTTGTTCGTGCCATTGTTCCTCCTTCCCTATCACATTACATCTATATTATACCTCTGCCCGGGCGGGACAACAAGGATGCCTCCGCCTCGGGACACTTTGTCTCGAAGTAGAAACGGGCCATAACCGAAGTTACAGCCCGCTTTTTTGCCGGAGAAGAAAGTCCGTCAGCGTGTCCTGCAAGGACGGCCCGCTTTCCGCAAATTCAATTTTTACACCGATCCCGCCGATGCAAAAGCAGTATGGATTTTCTACCGCCTGCAAAAACAGAGCGATCCGCTCCTCCCGGGGGAGAGAGGTGTCAAAGATCATACCGCTCACATCCGGCAGGGACTCGGGAGCCACTGCGCCGATGTCAACGCTTTTCATTTGTTCCAGTTCCTTTGCCGTTAATCTCACGGTAAAACCTCCTTATCAAAAATAGGATACGCCTCCCGCATATCGTGGGGAAACGCCAGAGGGCAGCACCCAAGCGATGCTGCCCTCTGGCCTCACTCCATGTAAGTATAAAATAGAGAACGCCGCTCCCATTTTCTTGCCCTGTCCAAAGACAACCATGCTCAAAGCGGCGTTCCCTCGCAGATAAGGGGACAGCCCGGAGGGACAAGCGGCCAGCCTGTCCTATGCCGGATCGTGGCCGTGGGGCGGCCCGGCCCAGTTGCGGCGTTGGTGTTGTTCGCTCGTTCTTCCGAAGAAAAAGTCACAGCGTACCCGCCGCCCAGCTCCCCGGACTATGCCCGGGGCCGCCGCTGTTTATCTGCGAAAAGAAGAATATCTTCTTTCATAAACCGAGACATTTTTTCATCATTTCCAAGTGGGGAAAATGAAAAAATCAAAAAGTTTTTTTCATGCGCTCAAGGCCACGCTTGATCGACTGGCGGACAGACTCCTCGTGTACGCCCTCGGCCTCGGCAATTTCCTTGATGCTCTTTCCGAGAATGATGTGGGCATCAATCCTGCGGCCCTGGATCTCCGGTAAAGAGTTGAGTGCGTTCCACAGATGGATGAACAGCTCCATGCGCTCCAGAAGCTCCTGGGGCGTTGGCTCATGCAGGCAGGCGGAATATTCGATCCCGTCATCGCAGTCCAGAGAATACTGCGCCTTATGCCGGGAGAGCCGCCGCTGGTAGGCCATTTCGTGCCGGGCATCGGACACAAACACTTCGGCTACCTCGTCAGAAACCTCAATAAACTGATCCTGTGTGTACCAATAATAAAAATCCTTCAGATTGATTGTAGTCATAAATAAACCTCCGTTTCGGTGTTGGGTGGATGAGTGACCGAAACGGGGCTCGGTGGGGAGCGGCATCCCGGGGAGCCGCCCCGCACCTCGGGACAATTTGTCTCGAAGTACAAAAAAGCGCCCGCACAGCAAGACGCTATGCAGACGCATGAAATTACATTATCATAATTGTACTGATATATTGTACCTTCATAGTCAGACTGTCCCGGAGGGGGAGCTACGCTTTTTTTAGCTGGTGAAGGTCATGGGAATTGTGAGAAAGTAAGATGGACACGGCGACACCCTCCTATGGGCCGCCGTGGGGTTACTGAATATCCAAAGAGAAACGGCGGCTCTGAAAATTGAGCCGCCGTTTCAAATAGGCGTATTGATAGGCTGCTGTACGACGGCTTTTTTTCTTTTGCCGTCGTGCGGCAGTTAAATGCTTTGTTTAGTTATGGCTTGCATTACCTATGGATTGGTTTCCAGATATTCCGGCCTGTGTATGCTCGTCAAACTCCTCTTGACTGTATTTCTCGATGCCAGTTAATGTTCCGTGATGTTCGCTGTTCA
>OJPN01002199.1_pt1 | contig 11995 bp, 10 predicted proteins | sample 1598511 | NCBI WGS metagenome assembly OJPN01 (sample SAMN03922485, study PRJEB24848) | human gut metagenome | isolation source: stool sample | host: Homo sapiens | place: Germany | collected 2011-05
GGATTTGATTTCAAGAATTTACCGCTTGGAACACGCTTTTGCATAGGAGATGCTATTCTGGAGATGACGCAGATAGGCAAGCAGTGTCATTCGCATTGTGCTATCTACAAGAGGATGGGCGAGTGCATTATGCCAAAGGAGGGCGTGTTTGCAGTAGTCATAAGAGGCGGTCAGATTCATACCGGGGACGAGGTGAAGCTGATTCCGGCAAACATATATGCTTCAATAAAGGACAGACCGGCTGACAGCCGCTGTGAGCTGTTGACAGTCATAGAAGGAGCACATGCCGGTGAAAAGGCGCTTTATATAGATGGCAGAATAAGAGTGGCATCAGGCAGTGCATGGGCAGATGAAATAAATGACAATGATAATTCCATTGTGATGTTTAAACAGCAGATAGGCAGCAGACCACGCCTCATAATCTGCGGAGGAGGTCATGTATCGGTGGCACTTGTACGCATGGCATCGCTTTTGGCTTTTGACATATGGGTGATAGAGGACAGACCTCTGTTTGCCGATAATGCAAAGCGCCAAGGAGCAGACCATGTAATTTGCGGCGATTATAAAAAAACTCTCGCCAGGCTGGAGCCACAGGCGGATGATTACTATGTATGCATGACAAGAGGTCATCGCTTTGATATGGAGTGTCTTACAGAGATTTTCAGAAAACCATACGCCTATGTGGGGATGATGGGCTCAAAGAAAAGAGCTGCCATAGTAAAAAAAGACCTTGAAGAATCGGGGTTTTCACAGGAAAACATATCCGGATTACATTCGCCGATAGGCCTTGCAATAGGTGGACAGACACCGGAGGAAATTGCGCTTTCGGTGATAAGTGAGATAGTAAAGTGCAAAAATGAGCGTACCGGCTGCACACAGGTGGATAACGAAGTGCTTGATGCACTTATTGAGGCATCAGATGAGAAGTATATACTGTGTACCATCATAAAAAAGAATGGCAGTGCACCGCGCGGAGTCGGAACACAGATGCTCGTGAGCTCAGACAATCGGATCATCGGAACTATAGGCGGCGGTTGTGCGGAGGCAGAGATTATAAGCCATTGCAGGAGACTGTTTCGTAAGCAGGAGTTCAAATGCGGTTTGATGGATGTGAGCATGAACACTGACGATGCCGAGAAAGAGGGCATGGTGTGCGGAGGCAGTATTTCGGTGCTGCTGGAGCAGATTGGATGATGAAATTATCATATATTAATAAATCAAGATAAGCTGAATATGAATATTAATCACATGTATATTTAATTTAAATAAAGGGAAAAGAAAGGTTAAAAGTATGAGCTTAAGAATAGCGACAGGTACTGACGGATCAGTAAAGGAGCGCAAGGGCTTAAAGAGAAAATTTAAAGCATATGCAGGACTTGTGTTTGGACTTATCCTTATAGCAGGACTTTTTGCGGGCTGTGGAAAAAAGGATACAGCAGATGCAGATGTCGATTTATCAATTTTTGCGGCAAAGAGCTTAAACGGTGTTATGGATGAAATTTGTGCAGCCTACACCAGGGCGCATCCAAATGTAAACTTCCGGAACAACTATGACAGCTCCGGAACTCTGATGGCACAGATTAAAGAGGGTGCGAAGTGCAACATCTTTTTCTCGGCAGGAGTGGCACAGATGGATGAGCTTCAGAATGGCTACGACGGAGGAAGCGTGGTGGATGGTACTCGTGTTGACCTGTTAAATAATCAGGTGTGCCTTGTTACATATAAGAATAGTGGCACGGCAGTTACCGGCTTTGCAGACATCTCAAAGGCTAAAAATATGGCGCTTGCTGACGGAACTGTTCCTGTAGGACAGTACACCAGAGCAGCGTTAGTAAATTCAAAAATGGTTGAAGGTGATGCTTCAAAGCCACAGGATATTTCAGATTCTGATATCTCAAAGGCACTTGACGGTCTGGAAATAAACAGCTGTGCCAATGTAGGTGCGGTTGCATCTGCCGTAGCTGAGGGCGCAAATGAGATAGGAACAGTTTATTACTCAGATACATTCGGATACGAGAATCAGCTTGATATTATAGAAAAGCTTCCAAACAGCTTAACAGGCGATGTCATCTATCCGATAGCAGCTTTAAAGGGAGACAGCACTACATCAGGTGAGCTTGAAGCAGCGAAGGAATTTATCGCATACCTTCAGACAGATGAGGCAATGTCAGTATTTGAAAAATATCATTTTTCGGTAAAGGAATAATGGGACAGATTGATTTTTCACCGCTTTGGGTAACATTAAAAACAGGAATAGTAGCGTCAGTTTTTTCTTTTTTTATAGGAATAGCTTTTGCTGAGCTTGTCATAAACACAAAGGGCAGAGTGAGGGCATTCTGGGATGGACTGCTGACACTTCCTATGGTACTGCCGCCTACCGTGGCTGGATACATTCTTTTAAGGATTTTCAGCACAAGGCGTCCTTTTGGAAGCTTTTTAAGCCATAGCATGGGGATACAGGTAGTACACACGTGGCTTGGCTGTGTGGTGGCAGCAACCATCATTGCACTCCCTCTCATGTACAGAAATGCGAGAGCGGCATTTGAGCAGATAGATGAAAATGTCATATATGCGGCGCGTACTCTCGGCATAAGTGAGTGGAAGATTTTCTGGAAGGTACGTCTGCCGATGGCAAAGCCCGGCATCATATCGGGTGTCACGCTGGCCTTTGCCAGAGCTATCGGTGAGTACGGTGCCACATCGATGCTTGCCGGAAATATAGCAGGAAAAACCTCGACAATATCACAGCAGATAGCAATGGTCGTCCAAAGCGGAGACTATGCCACAGCGGGCTTCTGGTGCATAGTAATCATAGCGATTTCGTTTGCATGCCTTGTATCAATAAATATGATATGCGGCAAAAGCAAGGGCATAAAGAGAAAGAGAAAAAATAATGTCGCTCATAGTAAAAATAAAAAAACAGTTGGATAATTTCATGCTCTCGGTTGACATGGAGCTTACGGATGAGGTTGTGTCCGTAATCGGTATGTCGGGCTCAGGAAAGAGTATGACATTAAAGTGCATAGCAGGGATAGAGACACCGGACTCAGGCTTTATATCATTAAACGGCCGTGTGCTGTATGATTCGAAAAAGCGTATAAATCTGCACCCCGGTAAGCGCAGGGTAGGCTATCTGTTTCAGGACTATGCATTATTTCCGACAATGACTGTGATGGAAAATATATGCATAGCAATGGGGCAGCGTAACGAGGAAAAAGTGAAGGGCTGGCTCAAGAGGTATGGGCTTGAGGGCATGGCATACACATATCCCAATCATCTCTCCGGTGGTCAGAGGCAGCGCGTGGCAATGCTTCGCATGCTTGCAGCTAAGCCGGAGTGCATACTGCTCGATGAGCCTTTTTCGGCACTGGATGAGCATGTGAAAAAAAGCATGGAATCAGAGCTTATGGAGATGCTCACCGATTTTCACAATCCTGTTATTTTTGTGTCACACAATCGCGATGAGGTGTATCGCCTTGCCGATCGTATCGGCAGTATTGAGAGCGGTGTGCTGAGTACAGTCCGCGACAAAAAAGATTTCTTCATGCGGCCTATGTCTGTGGAGCAGGCACTGCTTGTGGGCTGTAACAATATATCAGAGGTGAAATGGCAGGATAAGCATCATGTGCTTGCCGTGGAATGGGATAGCGTATTTGAGGTCACTGATGAGCAGCTTGAACAGACTGCAATGGATATGGACGACATATCACACATAGGTGTTTTCCCACAGGATATAATAATATCGGTAGGCAAAGCAAAAACGGCACTTGCATATGTTGATAAAAATATAATCAGGATTAAAGATTATAAAATGATTGAAGAACTGAAAAGCTGGGAAATATTGTGCAAATTAAATAACGATTCAATAATTTACGCAAGCCTTCCGAGGCATACAGAAGCGAATATGCTTAGCAAAAATATAAATGATGAGCTTTATATAAAGAATTTTTATCTGCTTGGATGAGAAGTAAATGAGGACATACTATGATTTACCTGGACAATGCTGCCACAACAATTAAAAAGCCGGATGCGGTATATGATGCAGTACTTGATGCAATGAAGCACTGCGGCAATTCCGGGCGCGGGGCATCGGATGCATCGCTTGATGCGTCGAGGAAAATATATGAGGCCAGAATGTGTCTTACAGAATTTTTCGGCGGAGATGATGCGGCCAGACTCGTTTTTACGGCAAATGCCACTGAGGCACTAAACATTGCAATCCACGGACTGTTTGAGCCGGGGGAGCATGTGATTACAACACAGCTCGAGCATAATTCTGTGCTCAGACCTCTTTATATGCAAAGGGAGCGGGGCGTGGGTGTGGATATTGTACCATGCAGTGATGCAGGCATAAAAAGGGGGATAATTTCCCCATCGGACATAGAGGCTTTAATCCGTCCGGATACAAAAGCCATCGTCTGCACACATGCTTCAAATCTCACAGGCAACGTGGTGGATATTAAGTCGATAGGGCAAATCGCACGAAAGCATAACCTTTTATTTATAGTCGATGCATCGCAGACAGCCGGTGTACTTCCTATAAATATAGGGGAAATGAATATTGATGTGCTCTGCTTTACAGGTCATAAAGGGTTGATGGGACCGCAGGGCACCGGAGGGCTTTATGTGGGAGAGAGAGCAGATATAAAGCCGTTTAAGAGCGGTGGTACCGGCGTGCTAAGCTTTCTTGAGAACCAGCCTATGGAGCTTCCGACAAGACTTGAGGCCGGTACCTTAAACGGTCCGGGAATCGCAGGGCTTTTAACAGGTGTCATGGAGCTTGAGAAAATCGGCCTCGACAATATATACGCTAAAGAGCATGAGCTGATGCAGGCATTTATGGGAAAAATAAAGACAATCCCCGGAATCAGGATATATGGAGATTTTGATATGCTGCCTGACAATGGTCTGCACTGTGCGATTGTTTCAGTAAATATAGCTGATATGGACTCGGCGGAGGTGTCAGACATACTTATGAATGAGTATGGCATAGCAACAAGGAGTGGCATACACTGCGCACCGCTGATGCATAAATTCTTTGGAACACAAAATCAGGGTATGGTGAGATTCTCATTTTCATATTATAATACAGTTGATGAGATAAATGAGGCCGCTGAAGCGCTTATGCAGATTGCGGCATTGCGATAAATAGTATTAAACAATTGAAAGGAGCAAAAATGCCACAGGAAATAGTGTTTTGCAAGGGCGGTGGCTGTACTGCAAAGCTTGGTCCGGATTTGTTAAGTAATGTTTTAGCAAAGCTGCCAAGGGGTGAAAAAGACAGCAATCTGCTCATCGGATATGATAGCTGTGATGATGCGGCAGTGTACAAAATTTCAGATGACACGGCGGTAGTCCAGACGCTTGATTTTTTTCCGCCGATGGTTGATGATCCGTATACGTTTGGACAGATAGCGGCTGCAAATGCGCTCAGTGATATCTATGCGATGGGCGGCACAGTAAAGACCGCATTGAACATTGTCTGTTTCCCTGAGAAAATGGATTTGAATATACTCGGCAAAATAATGCAGGGCGGTGCCGATAAGGTGATAGAGGCAGGCGGCACACTTGCGGGCGGCCATTCTATAGCAGACAGTGATGTAAAATACGGACTTTCAGTCATGGGTACGGTCCACCCGGAGCATATTTACAGCAACAACACAGGGCAGCCGTCAGATGTGCTTATACTTACAAAGAAACTCGGAGTGGGGCTTGTATGCAACGCAAACCGCGTAGGGGAGGCTCCGTTAGGTGCAATTGAGGATGCGGTAAGCTCTATGACCACACTGAATAAGGCAGCATCAGAAATCAGTCATGCTTTCGATATACATGCATGCACAGATGTCACGGGATTTAGCTTTTTAGGACATTTGAGCGAGATGTTAAATGATGATATAACAGCACTTATAGACTCGATTTCCATACCGGTCATTACCGGAGCACTGCGATGCGCAGATGAGTTTTTCTTCACGGCAGCGGCCCAGCGCAATAGAAACCATGTAGGTGATAAGGTGTGCTTTGCAAAAAATATACCTTTCTCAATGGAGGAGGTACTTTTCGATCCGCAGACCTCCGGAGGATTGCTGTTTGCAGTAAAAGCCTCTGAGGCAGATGCATTTTTGCATGAGCTTAAAGCCGCAGGGCTTCCTGCTGCAAAGGTGGGACGCTTTGTTAAGCGGCGCGATGTGCCGATATATGTGAACTGATTTTAATCTGTCATAGCTTATGCAAATTTGCTGACAGGTTGCATGCCCTGCATTTTGAGGGCTGACGAGTTAAAATAATATAGGGAGGACGATAAATGTGATAACAGTAAATGCAATAGGGGATACATGCCCAATCCCGGTAGTAAAGACAAAGAAAGCAATCGAGGCTCTCACACAGCCGGATACGGTGGAGACACTTGTAGACAATGAAGTTGCAGTGGAAAATTTAAAAAAGATGGCTTCACAGAAGGGCTATAGCTGTGATAGCAGTAAGCTCGATGACGGAAGCTACAGCGTAAAGCTGACAATTGAGGCTCTTAATACAGAAGCACTTTCGGATACAGACGAGGCTTCACAGTATACATGCAGGCCGGCTGCAGATAACAGAGTTGTTGTAATCCGCTCTTCATATATGGGAGAGGGCAGCGAGGAGCTTGGCAAGGTGCTTATAAAGGGCTTCATCTACGCACTTTCGCAGCAGGACAACCCGCCTGAAACCATGCTTTTCTATAATGGAGGAGCGAAGCTGACCTGTGAGGGCTCAGAGTCACTTGAGGATTTAAAGGAGCTTAAGAGCCGTGGAGTGAAAATCCTTACCTGCGGAACATGTCTGAATTACTATGAGCTGTCAGATAAGCTTGCAGTCGGAGAGGTGACCAACATGTATGATATCGCAGAAAAGATGGCTGGGGCATCTCTTATTGTAAGTCCGTAGAGTTATACAAGGTGTGAGGTAATGGATAATAATTTGGCAAGAGAAAAGAAAAAACGGCTAATCATCACCTTCGAGACTACCACAGCACCGTTAAAGCTGGATATCAAGGGCAAGGCATGTGGTATTCCGGGGCGCACGATTCCTCTTCCGTCTGTCATATCGGCGGGCTGCGGGCTGGCATGGAGAGCAGAGCTTTCTGACAGAGAGTGCCTCATAGCCTTTATGAAGGAGCATGACATCAGGTGGGAAGCGATGTATGAAATCGAAATGAGGTAACTGATAGTTACCTATATAACAGGATAACAGGAGAAAAATATGTTTTATTACAATCAGTATGTGAGGGCGCAAAGCCTTGATGAAGCCTATGAGCTTTATCAGAAAAAACCGAATTTTGTGCTGGGCGGCATGCTCTGGCTCAAAATGAAAAATAAGACGCTTGGCACGGCAATTGACCTGTGCGACCTCGGGCTTGACCAAATTGATGAGGATGAGAACGAGTTTAGAATCGGTGCATATGCAACACTCAGGCAGATAGAGACTCATGAAGAACTGAATGCATATACACACTGCGCAATCGCAGAGTCGGTCAGACACATTGTCGGAGTGCAATTTAGAAATGTGGCAACTGTCGGAGGAAGCATCTGGGGCAGATTCGGATTTTCAGATGTCATGACGATTTTCAGGGCACTGGGAGCAAAGGTGCAGCTTCACAAGGCGGGAATTATGGATTTGGACGAGTTTGCGGCACTTCCAAGAACCACGCGCGATGTGCTTGTGTCAGTAATAGTACCGAAAAATGCAAAGGGCGTAGTATACTTAAGCCAGAGAAATCAGTCAACAGACTTTCCGGTGCTCACATGTGCAGTGGCAAACAGAAGCGGCAGGTATGTGGCGGTTATCGGAGCATCACCATATATGGCAGAGCCTGTGTGGGATGAGGAGAGCATACTCGATGGCATAGCAGATGCAAAGACAGATGGTAATGCAGCTTTGACAGATAACTCCGAAACCAATGCCAAAATAGATAAATTTGCCGAATATGTTGCAGAGCATATCCGTTTTGGAAGCAATATAAGGGCAGGGGCTGAGTACAGAGAGATAATCTGCAGGGTGCTTACACGCCGCGCTGTCACACAGTCGCTTGACATCTGCGATGAAATTAAGCACAAGCATTAAGTAGGAAGGAATTCATATATATGGATGTTAAAATAAAATTAAATGGAAAGTTAATAACCGACTCGGTAGACCAGGATATGGTCCTTTTAGACTTTTGCCGCAAGCACAATTGCTTTTCGGTGAAGAGAGGCTGTGAGTCAGGCAACTGCGGTCTTTGTACAGTGCTTCTGGATGGAAAACCTGTGCTGTCATGCAGCACGCCGATAGGCAGGGCAGACGGCAGAGCGGTGGATACCCTCGAGGGACTTGAGGAGGAAGCTAAGCAGTTTACGGGATTTTTTGCTGCACAGGGAGCGGATCAGTGCGGCTTCTGTAATCCGGGTTATATTGTAAATATTGTGGCGCTTCTGAGAGAAAATCCTGACCCGACTGATGAGGAAATTCTTGAATATCTTTCAGGAAATCTGTGCCGTTGTACAGGATATCAGAGTCAGCTGCGCTCAATCAGAAATTTCTTAAACAGTAAGAAGGAGGGCGCACCTCTTAATCTTGAGGCAGGCGTCTACGGAGAGGATATCGGAAAGGAGTGGAAGGATGAGCACAAATCAAACTAACGAAAACGGCTTCAACCGCGCCAGAAGGGATTACCACGCGGTTGGAAAATGTATACCGAAGAAGGATTCGAGCCAGCTTTTACTCGGAAAGCCGGTATTTACCGATGATGTCACACCGCGTGATGCGCTTGTCATAAAGCTTCTTAGAAGCCCGTATGCAAATGCAATTGTCGAGGATGTAAAGACAGATATCGCTCTTAAGGTGCCGGGCATGGTCGCAGTATACACCTGGGAGGATGTTCCGAAAAAGCGTTTTTCTATCGCAGGCCAGACATTTCCGGAGCCGTCACCATATGACAGATTAATCCTTGACCGCCATGTGAGAAGCGTAGGTGACGCCGTCGCTATAGTGGTCGGAGAATCTGAAAAGGCGGTGGACAAGGCTCTTAACATGATAAAAGTAAAGTACACGGTGCTTGAGCCGGTGCTTGACTTCAGAAAGTCGCTGGATAACAAGGTGCTCGTGCATCCTGAGGATGACTGGTCATCCAGCATAGATACAGGCGATGTAAAGCGCAATCTCATTCATCACGAGAAGGATGAGCATGGAAATGTAGAGAAAATTCTGTCAGAGTGCGATGAGATTATTGAGCACACATATCGCATAAAGGCAGCGCAGCAGGCATATATGGAGACCTGCAGGGCATACTGCGAGATAGACAGATACGGCAGACTTCACTGTATCAGCTCAACACAGATTGTTTTCCACCTGCGCCGAATACTGGCAAATGCACTTGATATTCCAAAGTCTATGGTGCGCGCTGAAAAGCCGCGTATCGGAGGAGGTTTCGGTGCCAAGCAGACAGCGGTCTGTGAGGTGTATCCGGCGTTTGTTACCTGGAAGACAAAGCGTCCGAGCAAGATAATCTACAGCAGAAAAGAGTGTCAGACTATCGCGTCACCGCGTCATGAGATGGAGGTTACCGTGCGTCTTGGAGCGATGAAAGATGGTCATATAAGGGCGATAGATCTTTATACGCTGTCAAATGGTGGAGCATACGGAGAGCATAGCACTACAACAGTAGGACTTTCCGGTCATAAATCGCTTCCGCTTTATACAGGAGGCTGCGAGGCAACCAGATTTTCATGTGATGTTGTGTATACAAACGTGCAGGCAGCAGGAGCATACAGAGGCTATGGAGCCACACAGGGTATCTTTGCACTTGAATCAACCGTCAATGAGCTAGCAGAAAAGCTGCATATAGACCCGGTTGAGCTTCGTTTGAAAAATATTGTACGCGAGGGCATGTTTATGCCGGCATATTTTGGCGAGACAGCAAATGCATGTGCACTTGACAGATGTATAATGCACTGCGCGGACAATTTCCACTGGGCAGAAAAGTATCCTGTCCGCGACATGGGAAATGGCAAGGTTCGTGCAGCAGGCATGGCACTTGCAATGCAGGGCTCCTGCATATCCAATGTAGATGTCGGCTCGTGTACATTAAAGCTTTCAGACTGTGGCACCTACAATATGATGATAGGTGCGGCAGACATGGGAACAGGCTGTGATACAATACTTGCGCAGATGGCGGCTGAGGTACTTGACTGCGAGCCGGATGATATAACAGTGTTTGGAGCGGATACAGATGCTTCTCCTTATGACTCGGGTTCATATGCCTCATCAACCACCTACATCACAGGAATGGCCACACAGAATGCAGCACTTGAGCTTCGTGAAAATATAAAGAAAATCGGTGCACAGCTGCTGGGCTGTGCTGCATCAGAGGTGGATTTCGACGGTAAAGAGGTGTATATCATAAATCCGGACGGTGCAGACAATGTGGCAGTTTCCGTAAGTCTTTCCGATATAGCAACAAAAGCACAGGTCAACAACACGATACCTGTAGATGTCACCGCCACATATTCATCACCTGTTTCACCGCCACCATACATGGTAGGCATGGTCGAGATAGAGCTTGATAAGGAGACAGGAGCAGTTAAAATACTTGATTATCAGGCTGTCGTGGACTGTGGAATCCCGGTCAATCCAAACCTCGCGCGCGTGCAGACAGAGGGTGGCATAGGTCAGGGAATAGGCATGGCACTTTATGAGAATGTCACCTACAATGCCGGTGGTAAAATCGCAGAAAATGATTTCATGCAGTACAAGATACCGACACGACAGGATGTGGGACATATCAACGTCGAATTTGAGACAAGCTATGAGCCTTCAGGCCCATTCGGAGTCAAGTCAATCGGCGAGATAGTTATCAATACACCGGCTCCTGCACTGGCACATGCCATTTATCGTGCAACAGGTGTGTGGCATAGGACAGTTCCGTTTACCCCAGAGAAAATACTTATGGGAATGGCAGACCCTGACTGGCAAGAGAAGGACCTTAGAGTGAAATGATTCATATCATATACATGGCGGCTGGAAACAGCCGCCGTTTTGGAAGTAACAAGCTGTTTTATGAGCTGGATGGAAAACCTATGTACAGGCATCTGCTTGAACGTTTGATAGAAATTAAAGATAGATATAATAAATTAAAAAATGCAGAATCGAATAACCCGGTCATAGATATAACCGTCGTTACACGTTACCGGGAAATACTGGACTATTGCGCATGTATCCCGGATTGCCATGCAGTCTTAAGTCAGGACAGCGAAAAAGGCATATCCTACACCATAAAAGCAGGAATTATGGCGGTGCAGGAGCAGAAAAAGACTGGTATGCAGGACTACTACATGTTTGCAGTAGCTGACCAGCCATATTTAAAAAGTCAAAGCGTGATTAAACTAATAGATAAAGTGCTTGAAAATAAAGGAAATAAGCGATTAGTATTTTCGCTTCGCTGTGGAAATACTGTAGGCAATCCCTGTGTATTTCATTCATCGCTTATCCCGCAGCTTTTATCACTGGAGGGTGATAAGGGTGGCAGAAGTGTGGCAAAGAAGTATGACTGTGTATATGTGGATATCGCAGATGAGCGTGAGCTGACGGATATAGATACCTTATCAAATTCAAAACATACCGTGACATTATAAAAGCTATTATGAAAGCTATTATGAAAGAGCACTGTATCAGTGCATATCGAATGTATATTTTATTCAAATTCCCATATACTACCTCCAAAGCATGAATGCAAATGCAAAAAAGTAACCGGAGGACAATAAAGTGAAAATCACAGGATTGACCAGAAGAGTAGATTCCCTCGGCAGAATAGTTATACCAAAGGAGCTTCGCAGGATGCTGCATATAAAAGAGGGAAGCCCACTGGAAATATATATGGATGCGGACGAGACGATAGTGTTAAAGAAGTATTCGCAGGTTGGAAGCCTGAAGAATATATCACAGGCTGTCTCTTATACACATCTGACGCTGCCGACGAAGGCTTAGG
>OJPN01002200.1_pt1 | contig 11989 bp, 7 predicted proteins | sample 1598511 | NCBI WGS metagenome assembly OJPN01 (sample SAMN03922485, study PRJEB24848) | human gut metagenome | isolation source: stool sample | host: Homo sapiens | place: Germany | collected 2011-05
TCCAGTCAAAGTCACGGGTGATGGAGTAGGTGGGGATGGGATACTGGAAGCCCCGGCCATTGGCGTCCCCTTCGATCATGATCTCGATGAAGGCCTTGTTGACCATATTCATCTCTTTTTTACAGTCGCCGTAAGTAAAGTCCATCTCCTTCCCACCCACGATGGCGGGCAGGTTCTCCAGGTCCTTGGGCACCGTCCAGTCCAGGGTGATGTTGGAGAAGGGGGCCTGAGTCCCCCAGCGGGATGGGGTGTTCACGCCGTAGACAAAGGACTGGATGCACTGCTTGACCTCCTTCTGGGTCAGGTTGTCCACCTTGACAAAGGGGGCCAGATAGGTGTCGAAGGAGGAAAATGCCTGGGCCCCAGCCCACTCATTCTGCATGATGCCCAGGAAGTTGACCATCTGGTTGCACAGGGTAGACAGGTGGCTAGCGGGGGAGGAGGTGATCTTACCCGGAATACCGCCCAGCCCCTCCTGGATGAGCTGCTTCAGAGACCAACCGGCGCAGTAGCCGGTGAGCATGGACAGGTCGTGGATGTGGATCTCGGCGTTCCGGTGGGCGTCAGCAATCTCCTGGTCATAGATCTCACTGAGCCAGTAGTTTGCCGTAATAGCCCCGGAGTTGGACAGAATCAGCCCGCCCACGGAGTAGGTGACGGTGGAATTCTCTTTCCCCCGCCAGTCGTTGATCTGCAGATAGTCGTCCACCAGGTCCTTGTAGTTTAGCAGGGCGGAGTTGACATTGCGCACCTTCTCCCGCTGCTTGCGGTACAGAATATAGGCCTTGGCCACATCGGCGTAGCCCGCCTCAGACAGCACCCGCTCCACACTGTCCTGGATATCCTCTACGGCGATCCGGCCGTCCTTGATCTTGGGCTCAAAATCGGCGGTGACCCGCAGGGCCAGCATATCGATCACACTGGGGTGATACTGCTTCTCCATGGCCTCAAAGGCTTTGGTAATGGCGGCGGATATCTTGTTGAGCTCAAAGCTGGCGGCGGTGCCGTCCCGTTTTGTCACCTGGTACATCAGAAGTCCCTCCACATTTCTTTCTATGACAAAGCCGGCCTCTCCCGGCGTTTCAGCGCCTTTTTACTATACCACCGGCTGGAGCGGCCGTCAATATATAGTTTCAAATATTTTCAACAAACACAATATCTTGTTGCTATATACAAAAAGGCGAGGGCAACTTTTGGTCACCCTCGCCAAAGCCCTCTCACTCCAGCCCCCGCAGGCTCACCTCGTCCACATAAGGGCGAACCAGGGCGGCGAAGCCCTCCAGCTCCTCTCGGGAGCAGGGGTGGAGGCCCGGCTGGAGTACGGTGTCCCGGTCCGCGAAGGACTGGAGGAAGTACCTCCTGGCGCCGGACAGCCAGGGGCCGATGGCCCGGAAGGAGTCCCGGTTGTGAAACTCCCGTACCACGGTGGTCCGAAATTCATAGTCCACCGCCCCAGACAGCAGATAGGACACGCTGTCCCGGACAGACGCCAGCTCCAGGCCGTACACCCCCGCTGTTTCCCCGTACCGCTCCGGGCTGTTCTTCACGTCCATGGCCACATAGTCCACCAGCCCCTCCTCCACCAGCCGGCGCAGCCGGTCCGGATGGGTGCCGTTGGTATCCACCTTGACCCGAAAGCCCAGCTCCTTGATCTCGCCCAGCAGTAGGGGCAGGTCGGGGCGCAGCAAGGGCTCCCCCCCTGTGACGCACACCCCGTCCAACAGGCCCTTTCGTCTGTTCAGGAAGGCCAGAAGCCCCTGGTCGTCTGTTTCTGGGGGACAGGTGCCGGTAACCAGCTCGCCGTTATGACAGAAGGGGCAGCGGAAATCGCAGCCGCTCAAAAAGACGGTGCAGGCCACTTTGCCGGGATAGTCCAGCAGCGTCATTTTTTGCAGTCCGTGTATCTCCATGGCTTATACCTCCTCTCTCTCCGTACGGGCCAGCTCCTGGGGGCTGTCGGCGGGCCGACGGCGGACCGTCAGCCTATCCAGGTACCGCTGGTCCTCTTCCTCCCCCTCCGGTCCGGGACGGTGTTCTAAAAGTGTCTGCTGGAGCCGGTCCAGCTGCCCTTCGTCCAACACGGGGTGGCAGACGCTCCCCATAGTCTGCGGCTGTGTGTTGGCCAGCCAGGGGTTGCGGTACAGCTCATGGAGGGCGTCTATTCCCCGGCCCTCGCCGGCCTGGGCCAGCAGGACCTCTATATCCTGGTCGGTCACCCGGAAATGGAGATTGCCCTGGTCGTCCAGATAGCCGGTTTTGGCACATTGGCCCAGAGAGCGGGGAAAACCTCTCAGCGGGATATAGAGCCGGTCTCCCCTGCCCTCCGCCAGCTGCTGTGCCGTCCAATCCCGGCTGTTCTCCAGCAGGCCAAGGATCTGTTTGCGCAGGTCAGGTCTCCGGTAGAGCAGGGGAGAAAAAATCTCAGAGGGCTCCCCGGTGTAGTAGTCCAGCGCCTCCGTCTCGCCCCCCTGCCAGCATACGAAGTAGTAGGGAGTAAAATACTGCTCCAAAGGCTCTCCGCTATTGAGGACCACCCGGCTCACCCGCTGGGGCAGATTGCGCTCGATCCGCTCCTGGCCGGACCAGGGGTCCAGGATGCGCCGCTTCAGAGCCTCCTCCTCCAATACCACCCGCTCGTCGAACATGTCCAGTGGCAGTCCGTCCCGGAAGGGTACCTTGGCTCCCTCCTCATGGTGGAGGGAAATGTAGAGGTCCTGGCTGTTATAGGGGATCAGCCGGGTACCGGGCTGATACTCCCGCGTCAGGGGAATCAGCCCCAGGGCGTCCACATAGAGCCGCCGCAGCGACCGGGCCGGGTATATCTTCCTACCTCTTTGGATGGACTTGGCACACAGCTGGGTGTATTCCAACCCCTGGGGTCCTTCCACGATGTGCCCCTGGGTTATCAGCGCGGAGTAGAAACTCTTGGCCATCTCCACTCCCTCCAGCCCAAGCAGGCGGAGCAAATCGTCCCGGTCCTTCAACCGCTGGCTGGGGGCGCACTCCATCACCGCCCGGTCCATAAATTCCTCCAGCACAGACCAATCGCTCTCCAACTCCTCTACCAGCTCCAAAGGCAGTCCATAGACCGGGTGGTACACCTTGGCGAAGCAGGCCACCGGCCGTACGGCGGCCAAGCCGCTCAATATCTCATTGACCCGGCGGGGCCGGTTATTCTTCCTTGCCATGGGACACCTCCAGCCGCTGATAGACGCCGTTCTGCCGGCAGTAGTCCAGCAGAGCGGAGAAATACTCCCGGGGGTAGCGGCTCCCCTGGAAGGGGGGCTTTTTGGCCCGGGTCTGGGTCAGGGTCTCGCTGTCCCCCACCATGACCAACAGCCGCTTGGCACGGGTCATGGTCACGTTCAAGCGGCGGACCTCGCTCTCAAAGCCAATGCCGTGCTGGGGAGAGGAGCGGACAAAGCAGTAGAAGATGATCTCCTTGTCTCTCCCCTGAAAGGAGTCCACCGTGGCTATGTCGATCCGGTCCAGTATCTCCTGGGCGTGGAGCTTGTCACCTTCGCACAGCTCCCGGGCGAGGGCAGGGAGTAAGAATTTGCGGATGCGGCCAATCTGCTTCTTATAGGGGGTGATGATACCCACCGAGCGGTAGTTCAGCTCCACGTCAAACTCCCGGCTGCCGTCAAAATCCTTGACCACATAGGGCAGCTGTTTGAGTATCTTGACGGTTTCATCCACCAGGATCCTAGCTTCACAGTCGTTATATACTCCCTCGCCTCCCTCCGCCATGGTCTCCTCCTTGTCGGGCAGGCCGATGGTATCCAGAAAGCGGATGGGGGCTTCGCCCCCCCGAAGGGGCAGGACACGGTATTCATCCAGGCACCCGGTTTGGTAGGTCCCGTGATAGAACTGGTCCGAGATGTACCGCGCGATGGAGCTGTGCATCCGGAACTGGGTATCCAGCATGACTTTATTTGCCTCCGGCGCCCGCTCGAACAGTTCCTCAAAGAGGCTGACGGAATAGTATCGGTCCAGGCCCTCCTCCTGCTGGAAGCGTTCGTCCTCCTCCATGCGCCGGATCAGGTCGCTGTCTGACACAGGGGGCAACTGAAGGTGGTCTCCGATGAGGATGACCTTCCTGGCCTTGGCCATGGGGACGATTACGTCGTGGAGGGTAATCTGGCCCGACTCATCCACGATGGCAACGTCGTACTCCAGCTTTTTAAAGTTCCGGTCCGTTTCGCTGGAAATACAGGTGGCCCCGATGACCTTCACCTGGGCAAACAGGGCGTCCTCCAGTTCCTCGCAGCGGTTTTGCAGCTCCCGCTCCCACTGGCTCAACAGTTGGAGACGGGCTCTCCAGGTCCGCTCCTTGGCCTGGAGATCAGCCAACTCCCGGAGGATATCGGTCGCCAACTGGCCCACATCCACATCCCGGCTCCCCATGCCGTGCTCCACACAGTACCGGGCCAGCAGCTCTCGGGCAAAGGCCAGCCGCTCCTCGGTATGCTCCAGTTCCTGCTCCCACTCCTTCGTCCGTTTGGAGCGGAACAGGGCCAGCAGCTTCATCCACAGGCGCTGTCCCATCAGCCTTCGGCGCTCCTCCAGCAGCTCCTGATAGCGTCCGGCGCTCTGGGCACAGTCCTGGAGGGCGGAGATCTGGGGGGCAAGCTCTGTCAGCTCCTCCTCCAGCCTGGCCCGCTGGCGACCGCTGTTTCGGAGCACGTTTCGCTGCATGGTCAGCAGCTTCCGGTTGGTCCATACCTCTCGGACTACGGGGACTTGGATTTTCTCCTCGTCAGTGGTCAGGCGGACGCAGTCTACCTGCTTCTCCACCAGCTTTTCCAACACATTGTCCACCGCTAGATTGTTCTTGGAACTGATCAGCACCCGCATCCCCCGGTCTACAAACAGGCGGACCATCTCGATAATAATGGTGGTCTTTCCTGTGCCGGGCGGTCCCTGGACCAGCAGGAAATCCTTAGTGGCCACTGCCAGGTCTACCGCCCGTTTTTGGGCGGGGTTTCCTTTTCTGGCCACTTGCTCCACCGGCCCCATGGGGGCATACCGCCCTTCCAGCAGGATGTCCAGAATAGAGCGGTTCACCGCCTTGTCCTCCGCCAGAGTCTGGAAGGCGCTCTTCTGGATCGCGTAGCCGATATTGGGCCGGCTGAACAAAGTGCCCTCCTTCGGCAGGGCGTCCAGGGTACACTCCCGCCGCTGGGGCAGCTTGACCCATACCGCTGGGCGCTGGCTTTCATACCGGACGATGGTCCCAGTGCGCCGGCTGTTCTCTCCCGGCTCCTCACCCAAGCCGCACAGCACCACGCCCTGTCCCTCCAGCTCCTGACCGCTCTGGGAAGAAGGCTCGGCCAGCAGGAAGCAGTAGGTGCCGCCCTCGGCGTTGAACTGGTCCGTGCTCTCGATACCCCGGTAGGACAGCCGGATGGCCTTCTCCTGCTCCAAAGCCGCCTCGGCGTCGATCAGGTCACAGTGAAGGGTACAGTAATCCACCCGTTTCTGCTGCTCCTCTTCGGGCCGCTGTTCCTCCTCCCGTTCCAACTCCACCTGGCCCAACAGGCAGAAGTAGCTGTCCACCCGGCTAATGAACTGCTCCACATAGGCCAGCTCCACGCCGGACTGCCCCTTCCTGGCCAGAGATATTTTTTTATTGTGCCGGAAGCGGGCAGTCCGCCCTAACATATTCACCGTATCCAGGGTGGTCTTTCTGTGCCGGAAATGGATGGTAGCGTAGTAGTTGCCGCTGGAAACAAATTTTTTCCACTGCAGCTCAAAGACACAGTTAGCGGAATAGAGGAGGTATTGGGCATATTGCTCCGTAATCTTTCCTGGCTGAATCCACAAGTAGTCGTTCAGAGCCAGCTCCTCTTTGACCAGCCGCTCCAGCTCCCCGTTGGGGATGGTCCTCCGCTCCATCTGCTCCGACGGAAAGAACAGCGGAGTGGGGCCGGTCAGGTCCAGGCCCTCGGCCAGCTCCGCCCGTAGGGTGGCCGCCTGCCGCCCGTCCACAGGAGGTGTCAGCCCAGTTGGACAGCCAGCCACCTGCACCCCCGTCTGGCGGGCCGGAGGATTGCCCAGAGGGTATCCCAGATCACGTTCGGCCTGTACGGTCCTTTCCGTAGCTTCTCCGCCAATCCGGATTCCATTGGCCGCCTTTCCGGTCCCCACAGAGGCTCTGCCCCTCTCCTCCAGCCAGGCAGCGCCTCCATCGGCCCAGCGGAGCAAGGCCCCTATCTTTTCCCGAAAGATCCATAGTCCAGCAGGGATCAGAGGCAGAAAGAATTTTACATACTCGACCAGCCTCCACAGCAGGAAGCCTGCCGTCAGACACAGCAGCAGCCGGACAGTCATCGTCCGCAGCAATATTCCCTGCCTGTGTTCCTGGAGAAACACCAGGCTCCGGCTGCTGATACAGGCACTGACTCTCTCCGCGGCCAGAAAAAGCAGTCCGGTCCCGATCGGCCCTGACTCTATTACGATGTCGTAAAGAACATCACACAAAAACAACCATATCCCAATGGCAAGAAAGACCCATATCAAAGAAACCATACCGCCGCCTGCCGAGATCCAATCTCCGTATCGGCTTCCATCCCGGTATCTGTATTGTCCGTTTTTCTTTTTATGGATCAACCCCGTTCACCTCTCCTCTGGCTAAAGTCGGAACAGGTAGGGCGGCCGCCCCACCCAAAAGTCTGTGGGCAGCACGCCCGGCCACCGCAGCCAGCTCCCTGGCTTTAAGGCGGGGACCCCCTCCGCCAGACAGAGCCGCCAGCTGCCAGCCCCATCCTCTGAGGGCAGTTCCTCCGGTCTGGCGGGTATACCAGCGGACAGCAACAGCCAGCGTTCCCCGGCCGCCGGGGGGACATCCATCTGCCCCTCCACAGTCAGCACAGCGCCGGCCATCTCCAGCTCACGCCCCGGCGCCAACGCCAGCTCCCGGGGCAGGAACACCTCCAGCGTCAGATCCTGGTCCGCCTCCCACACCATCCGGTGGACCAGCCCGCCCCGGTCCAGTCGGGCCTGGGGCCGTGGGATGGGAAGACGCACCTCCCCCAGCTCCGCCGGAGCCAATATCCCGTTCTCACAGCGCCAGCGGCCAGCGGCCAGCCGGTCCAATGCCTCCTGAGAGAACCAGGGTTGAAACAGCATCCAAAGCAGGCCCGGAGCCCGGGCTACATACTGGCTTTTCTTCAGCTTCTTACCCAGCGTATAGCTAGCAGCATCCCCCTGATCCCCGCTCTGGACGCCGGATGGCCCCAGAGGACTATAAAATGTCCCTTCAGGCAGCAGATCGCTGAGGGCGTCTCTCTCCTCCAGCCCAAAGGGGGCCAGAGCTTGGGCCACGGCGGAGGCCGGTACCGGAAACAGATCCATGCACTGACCCCGCTCCATCTTCAGTCGGAGCGCCTTGTCAGCCATATGGGACCTCCTCTCTGCCAAACAGAGCCAACAGCTCACGGGCCTGTGCCCGGTCGCTGTCCCGGCCGCTGTGGTCCAAAATATCCTGGAGGAGCAGTTGGGGAACTCCATAGTGATGGGCGCTCCGGCCAAGCTGCCGGAACAGGTATTCATTCTCCTCCAGCAGCCGGCCCAGCTCCTCCGCCTGTACCCAGCTCAAGGTCCTGCCCCCCATCGCCAGCCGGTCTTTTCCCTGGGCCTTGGCCAGCTCCAGTTGTCCCTCCGCCCGATCCAAATAGTACAGGGCGGGCAGCCTGGGGTCGAAGGAGGGCAGACAGCCGCAGGACAGGCCGAAGCGAGGGCGGTAGGCCTCCAGCGCCGCCTCCCCCTCGATCTGCCGCTCCAGCTCCCGCCGCAGGGCGGCGGCCACGGACAGCGCCCGCTCCGGTGGGCACAGAAGCAGCAGATCATCCCCTCCGGCAAAGAGGGGATATAGCTCCTCCAGGTGGGTGACAACCCCCAGGATGGCCCGGTCCAGAGCCTGTCCCGCCGCCTCCCTCTGGTCCACGGTGCCGAAGGCGGAGAAGAACAGGCCCAGGTTGTCCAAGTCCAGCTTCAGCAGGCCAGGCCGTGCCCAGGGAGGCGGTAGGAGCTCTCCTTCCCCTTTTAGCAGGGCGGCAGGCTCCAGCCAGGGCATCCGGTCCCTCGCCCGATCCAGCCCGAACAGGGCCCGGCTCTGGAACTTATCCCGCTCCATGGCCCGGTGGACCTGGGCCATCCCGTCCGGCCAGGGCCCGCCCATCAGGCGTCTGCCCCCAGGCCGGACCAGTACAACAGGGACCGTGCCCGCCTCCAGCTCCAGCCGGCCGCCGGAGGCCAGAAACAGCCCCCGCTTCAGCCGGACCAGCTCCCTCTCCAGCTTTTCCAGGGGCGTCCCAGGCGCCGTGAGGAGCCAGCCCTTGCCGCTGCTCATCATCAGCGGGTGGGGACGGTATCCCCCCATGGCCCGGACCAGATAGTCCCCCACCGCCTCCGTCGCCAGGGACACATAGCGGGAGGCCCGCCGCACCATAGCCGGGGTCCACTCCCCGTTTATCCTGCCAAAAAGATAGCCCTGGATGCCGGACAGGGCAAACCCGGTAAGCAGCGCCCGGCTTTTTTCCGGGTAATCTGCCGGAAATTCCTCAAAAAATAAGCCGTACCGCTCCCCCATGGGTGACCTCCTCTCCGCTAGAAGCCTTTTATCGGATGGCCATAGCCATTGTTTTCCTGTAATTCTGCCGGTGGAGGTCGATGCTGCGGGTGGTGACCTCCTTCCCCCAGGCCAGAGCCACATAAGTTTGATACACGTCTGTGGGCAGGGGCAGAGGGGGCTCCGCTCCGCTGTCCCGCTTTGGGACCAGAAGCCGGTATGCCTTCAGGGCCGTCCGGCCCAGCTCCGTCAGTGTGCGGCACACACAAGTCATGCAGTGGTCCAGAAAATCCAAGTCCATACTGCGAAACAGCTCCCTGGGGTGGCGCACCTGGCGGAGCCAGCCCTCTCTGGCCATCTGGGTCACATTATCGGTAAAAAACAGCTGGTAATAGGCAATGACCACGTCTTTCCTGACCGACCGGCCCCGCTCCTGCTGGAGCAGGAACACCTTGGCCGCCAGTTCACAGGCCATGGAGGCGAACACACTGTCCTCCTCCACCCGCTCCAGGGTCTTCAGCCCTTCCGGGTCCTGGACCATGTCGCCCAGCGTGGCCTCCTCCTCCCCCATCGGTACATCCAGCGAGAGGGCGCTGATGCCGCGGTAGACCGCCCGGCGCACCTCGTCCCTGCGGTCCGGGTCCGCCTCCCGGATGCGTTGGCGCTCCCCATGGGTCAATTCAGGCACACCGTCCCGCTCCCTGCGGATGAAGTCAGACTGCTTCCATTTCATCCCCTTGGCGATATATACCAGCCAGGGGGCCCGCTCCGGATCAAAACGAGGAACCCCCTCCCCCTCCTGGCCTGGCCGGCCGGACAGGCCGTTCATGATCAGCTCGGTGAGCAGCTCCATCTTTAGGTCCTGTTCCTCATAATCCCGCCCGCTGTTGGCGATTCGGCGCTCCTGGTCCAGAGCTCGGCCCCCCAAGGTCCGTTCCATAGCCTCCACCGTGCCCAGCCAGATCTGGGTGGACAGAGCGGTCATCCGCTCGCTGTTCCGGTCCTGGCCGCTGTTCACCAGCTCTACATACTGGGCGGCCAGCTGGTTGACCCGCTGCTCCTGTCGGGTGAACGCCGGTCCTGTTGTCCTCTCTTCCATCCCGCTTCCCTCCCCTCACAGGTTCAGGATGCGGTCCAGTACCGCCTTGGGGTCGGATACCCGCTGCTCCGCCAGGCGGCGCACGATGTCGTCCAGCGTGATAAGGGCGGTGATGTCATAGAGCTTTGCCGCCGGGGGCTGGACGCTGTGGTCCATCTGGCCGTATACCGCGCAGGTGATGGTCACATCCCTGTGGACCCGGTAGGCATACTGCATGGCCATCACCTCCACCAGCGGGGTGGGCTTGCTTCCGAAGGTAAGACAGGCATATAGATCGTCCCCGTCCTCCGTCCGGTCGATCAGCTTTTGAAAGGTAGCGATATGGCTGTCCAGGCTCTCGTCAAAGGGGACCTCCACTGCCTCCACCCCTCTGGGGCAGGAAAGTCCCCTGTCTTTGCAGAGGGCCTCCAATTCCTCTTTGAGCAGCTCCAGATTGCAACGGCAGTTGTCATAGTCGGCCGACAGGGCAATAACACGGATCTCCTCTCCCTCCTGGCCATAGCCCCAGATCAGCGGGATCACCGGGAACCGGGTGGTCCCAGGGTAGTCCAGCGCCCGATTCCCCTGGGCCTGGTAGCGTACGTTGCTCAGGTCCCCGGCCTTCTGCCTGGGGATGACACAAATAAACTTCTTCATGGGAACGCGGTCCTTTCTGTTTGATCTTTCCTCCTGGCTCCAATTACGGAGCCATAACGGGCCATTTTTACATATTGTAGCACACATCCTCTCCGTTTGACAGACCTATCCGGCCCTTCCTCTCCCCTATCCGGACATTTTTTTACCAGAGAAGCGGGATTCCCTTGTTCCAAAGATGTTGGGATGCTATAATAATTATGATTATTTTCCGGCGGAAGCTAAAAGGGAGTGTCCCCATGTCCACACGGATCATCAGCTTTTTCAGCGATCTGCGTCCTGGCCTGACCGAACGTTTATACCGCTATCCCGGCCAGCAGGGCCGGCCGCCCCTGTCTGGAGCTCACACGAACGAGGCTCCGCTCTACTATTTGCTGACCACCTTTGCCCCGGTGGATGAGATCCTGTACCTGCGCACCCGCCAGGTAAGGGAGGACAAAGTGGACTGCGGCCGCGAGGGATCCCTCACCGCTGAGGAGTACCTCCAGAAGCGGGTGGCCCGCTTCTGCCAAGACCGGGGTCTGCCCCAGCCCCAAATGACCCCCCTGGACTACGATCCGGCCAATCCGGACATGGAGCAGGCCCTCCGGGCCCTGCTGACCGGCATCCAGCCCAGGGACCGAATCTATCTGGATGTGACAGGCGGCCCCCGGAACGTCAGCTTTCTTATGCTGCTCCTCACCCGTGCTCTGTCCTATAAAAACTGCTCGGTGGAGCAGGTGGTATACAGCAGCATCGTCAACGGCCAGAATGCGGTGGTGGAGCTGGCCAATGTGCCCCAGCTCTTTGACATCATCAACGGTCTCCATGAGTTCACCTCCTTCGGCAGCGCCGACACTCTGGTACGGGTGCTGGCCCAGGACCCCGCACCTCAGGTACAGGACCTGATCCGTGACCTCCAGGCCTTCACCGAGGCCATCCGCCTGTGTCGGGCGGACCTGGACCTTCTGGAGCAGATGCTTGCCGACCTGAACCGCGACCTGGACCGGTGTGGAGCACTTCAGGACAGCCACCCCCTGTTATCTGCTCTCCTCCCTGTCTTTCGGCAGGAGCTGGGCTTTGGCGACCGGAAGCTTACCATCACCGGCCTGGTCCGCTGGTGCGCCCAAAACCGGATGATCCAGCAGGCTATGACCATCTATAATGAGCATCTGGCCCACGCCATGATCCAGGGGGAGACCCCCTATCTTCTGGTATCCCCTGATGCCAGGGAGCTGCTGTCCCGTGAACCCTTCTACGCCAAATCCCAGAGAGAGGTCACCGACTCCGACTGCTTCCAGAGCTTCTCCTACCATCTGGTGGGCGAGCTGGAGCGCTGGGCCCTTTCCAACGGAAACGCCCCCTTCCCCAAGCTCGCCGGAGCAGAGCGACGGCAGGCCCTCCAGCGGGCCCTGTCCCAGCCGGAGACGCGGGTGGCCCTGATGGTAGAGGCGGCCGCCGACCCGGTGGAGGGACAGGCCGTTCCCCCCGCCCTGCCCTGCCTGCCCGCGGATAGTCAGGCTTTGGTCCACCTTCTCCGGGCCCTGTTCCAGTCCCCTGGACAGCGGCGGACCCGAGAGGGCAGCTTGTCTTATCTGGCCCAGCAGGACCAGTTGGATCTGGCTCTGCCAGTGCTTCAAAAGGACTGGAAAAAGGATAGCCAGATGGCCGATGTACCTGTCTCTTATACACATCTGACGCTGCCG
>OJPN01002205.1_pt1 | contig 11963 bp, 8 predicted proteins | sample 1598511 | NCBI WGS metagenome assembly OJPN01 (sample SAMN03922485, study PRJEB24848) | human gut metagenome | isolation source: stool sample | host: Homo sapiens | place: Germany | collected 2011-05
GATACTATCTGTAGTATACCCATTTTAGGGAAAAGAGTCAACTACAGGAAAACTTTGTTTATGGATACTGGCTTGATTTCTCGTGCTTTCTGATTTACAATGTTATTATAATTCAATTTGAATTTAAAAATCAACATTGGAGAAATCATATGAACATATCTGGATACACCCGAATTTCGGTGGATATTGAGCAGGACCGTGACAATACGTCCATTGAAAACCAAAAGGCCATCATAACGGACTATGTCGCAACTCATTTTCCCCAAGCAAAACTCACCTTGTACGAGGATCGTGATCGCTCCGGATATACATTTGAGCAGCGCGAGGGCTATCAGCAAATGCGGCCCAAGTTATTCTCCGGTGAATCACAAATTCTGATTATCAAGGATTTTTCCCGTTTTTCCCGACGCAACAGTTTGGGATTACTGGAGCTGGAAAACCTGCGCGACGCAGGTGTCCGCATTATCGCCATCAATGACGGCATTGACTATCCCGCAAAAGATGACTGGACGCTCATTCAGTTCAAATTTTTGATGAACGAGATGCCCGTCACGGATACAAGTAAAAAAATTAAAGCAATCATTCAGTATCGCCAGAAAAACGGCGAGTGGGTCTGCGCCGTGCCCTACGGCTACCGGATGCTCAACACCAAGGAGATGACCTACGAGATCGACCCTCCCGCCGCCGAGATCGTCCGTGAGATCTTCGCTTTATACAACAGCGGTTGGGGATATAAGCGGATTGCCAATTACCTGACGGATAAGGGAATCCCAACTCCACGGGCCAATGAAATTGCATGGAGAGAAGCTCTGGGCCAGCATACCAAGCTCAAGTCCAAAGCAGAATGGTCCATTATCTCCGTCTCAAGCATTCTCGGCAACGATTTTTATGTTGGGACACTGCGGCAAAAAAAGTATACCAGAGCCAAAATCAATGGCAAAGATAAGCGATTGGACGAGGAGGAGCATATCGTCATCGAAAATGCGCATACCCCGATCATTGATGCCCGCACCTTTGCCTATACGCAGGAGCAGCTCAAGCTTCGCTCCAGAAGCAACTACCGCGGCGAGAAAAAGTACGCTACTGACTACTCCGGTTTCCTGTATTGCGGGGACTGCGGAGCGCCCATGTTCTCCATGTCACGCCCTGATTTGAAGCCTGCCTATACCTGCGGCACCTACCACCGCAGAGGGCGTAAAGGCTGTACCAGCCACCATGTCCGCGTGGACAAGCTGGATGAGCTGCTCAAGCGCTATGTACAGGTTGTCCGGGACAATTCCGCCTCCATGATGGATCAGCTTCAGGATGCCATCAAGCGGCAGCCGGAACGGGAGCAGGAGATTGGAAACGCCATTGACTCTCTGGAGCGTCAACTGGCCGAAAGCAAGGAACAGCTCAAGGCCATGTACAAGCGCAAGCTGATTGACACCATGGGAAAGGCTCCCGATGAAGCCGCCATCATCGATGAAGCATACACGGAGTTGGAAAAGGACCTGACCCGTCGCATCGCCGGTCTGGAACAACAGATTGATGTCAACATTGACTCCCGCAATCACCTCCTGCAAGCCAACCGGGCCGCTAAGACGGTGATTGAGGTTTTTAATGACATCTTAGCGAAGCCCAAGCTGGACAAGCGGGATATCTCCCTGATTGTGGATCGCATTACGGTCTATGAGGACCACATCGACATTCAGCTCAAACCTGATGTGGATGGATTGCTGGCTACCGGAGTATGGGAGGAAAGCGAAAATTTTCCGCAGGACAGTAAAGATATCTCAAATCTTCCCACAGAAATTGTTCAATCGGCCACCCGCCGACCGAGCAAGGTCTTTACTGTCAATGTTGTCAATAGTGGGGACCCGCTGGAGATATACACCGACAAGGACGGCGGAGTGATCTTTCGGAAATACTCCCTCATGGGGGCGCTGGCGGATTTTGCCGGGCAGCTGTGCGAGACCCTCAACCGCACCTGCGGGCGGGTGACGGTGATCTGTGACCGGGACAGCTGCATCGCCGTGGCCGGGGTGCCCCGGCGGGAGCTGATGGACCGCCCGGTGTCTCAGGAACTGGAACAGCTGATGTCTGGCCGCCAGGTGTATCAGCACAAGCCAGGTGAGCCCGCCCTGCCCCTGTGCGCCGGTCAGGACCGCCCCGCCCTGTCCACCGCCGCCCCCATCCTCTCCGGCGGCGACGTGCTGGGCTGCGTCACCTTCGTGGCCCAGGACCAGGACCTGGACGGCACCGAGGTGGAATACAAACTGGCCCAGTCCATCGCCGCCTTTTTGGGACGGCATATGGAGAATTAAAACAGACCCGCATCTGTCATTCAGCAGATGCGGGTCTTATCTTGCGTACTAACTTGCGTACTTTCTTCCTCCGTGATTAGTTCAGATTTTTACATATCTTTGATTTCTGCTGTTTGGCTTATCCGGTATGGTCATCTGCACCAAGTTCATCTGGAGCGCTGGGTGAAGACAATTCCTGCGGAAGCCTTCTCTTGACTTCATCCCCAGCTTTTCCATCAAGGCGGCGCTAGTGTATGGAACATCATATTCCATCGCGTCCAGCAGCCTTCGGACAGCATTGGGAAGAGCTTCATTTCTCTCGCTGATTTGAACAGAGATATCCTCCAGTATCCTGTCGATTTGAGACAGCATAAATTCGATAAAGATCGTAGATTCCCCGGCGACATGGCACCGGGAAATGGCCGCATAGTATTCATCCTGAAACTGCTCGATCTGGCTTTCGATGGGGATATATTCAAACACCGGCTTCCATTTGGACAAAATGGCCGTATGCCACAGTCTTGCCATTCTGCCGTTCCCATCAGAAAAGGGGTGGATAAAGACAAACTCATAATGAAAGACGCTGCTTAAGATCAACGGGTGAACGTCAGCCCGCGCTTCTTTCATCCACGCAAACAGCTCGTGCATAAGCTGCGGGACCAATCGCGCAGGCGGCGCCATGAAGATGCACTGGTCCCCGTTGAAAACGCCCTCCTCCCCGGAGCGAAATTCACCGGACTCCTCCACAAGATACTTTGTCATCATCCCGTGGAACCGTTTCAAATAGCGCATATCATAGGGGTCGATCTCAGAAAGCCGTTCATAGGCAGCATAGGCGTTTTTTACCTCTTGAATCTCTTTCTGCTCGCCCAAAACAACTTTGCCGTTGATCACATCCCGGACCTGTCCCAGGGTCAGGGAGTTTGCTTCGATCTTCAACGAGGAATGGATCGATTTGATCTTGTTGTTTCTCCGCAGATGCGGCTTCGCTTCCAAGCTGCTGGTGGCTGTGATCCGGCCAATTTTTTCGGAAATCGACGATACATATGACAGTATCTGGTTTGTGATCGTAAATGGCGGCTTGTATTTTTCCATCGGACCCCCTCCGTTATCTTGCGTACTATCTTGCGTACTATCTTCCTCCATTATACGGTTTTTCCGGGAAAAATCAATCTGGATCAGAAGATCAAACAGACCCATATCCGGGTCTTATCTTGAAAAAACGGCGAAATATGGTATATTGGAACCAAGACAATGAAAGGAGCTGCTTTATGAAGTGCGTGAAATGTGGGCATGAGATGGGAGGCGGATATTCTTTCCGTCTGGCCCTTGCGGGAACCGTTAAAATCGAAAAAATGGAGATCAAAAAGAACTCCATGCAGCCAGAGGTCTGCGTCTGCCCGAACTGCGGGAAGGTGGAGATATACGTTGATCCGCAATCAAGGGGACGGTTCTTATGATCAGAGAACCGTCCCCTTGATTATTTCACCCCAAATTTTCCTCAAAGAACCGCATCGTGTTCCCATAGAACAGCTGGTCGCACAGCGCAGTTCCATAGCGCTCCGCCAGCTCGCCGTACAATCCGGCGGCTTTGGTGGGGGAGCTTAGGAACTGGGGCAGATCGGCGCCGTCGAAGTCGCTGCCCAGGGCCAGGCAGTTTTCCGCCCCCAGGGCCAGGAAGTGGTCGATGTGCCGCATCAGGTCGCCAAGCTCTGGCTGGCCGTCCTCCCGGAGAAAGCGGGTGTAGTAGTTCAGGCCGATCAAGCACCGGCGGCTGACCATCTGGCGGATCTGGTCGTCGGTGAGGTTCCGGGGGTGGGGGCACACGCCGCGGGCGTTGGAGTGGCTGGCCACGAAGGGGCGGTGTATCAGGTCCAGCAGCTGATAAAAGCCCGGGTCGTTGAGATGGGACACGTCGATGAGGATGCCCGCCTCCTCCAGCCGGGGGACAGCCGCTCGGCCCAGGGGGGACAGGCCGTGGTCGGTGGCGTGGCCGGAGCCCAGGGGGTTCTCCCCGTTCCAGGTGAGGGTGAGCATCCCCACCCCGTCCCGGGCCAGCCGGTCAATTTCGGCCAAATTTCCGCCCAGGGCCGCGCCGTTTTCCACGGTGAGAATGGCCGCCGTTTTACCCTCGGCCCAGGCCCGGCGGATATCCTCCGCTGTGCGGCATTGGGCGGCGTCAGCCCGGACTGAGAGCTGGCGGACGAAGCTGGCCTGAAAGCGGCGGTAATAGGCGTTCCCCTCCGCCGGGGTCAGCCCGTCAGGCACGAAGACGGCAAAGCACTGGCACCAGTTTACCCCCTTCGGCAGGCGGGACAGGGCCAGCACGGACCGGGGATCGTCTAACGTATGGCTGTTCTCCCCGCCGTGGGTTGCAGTGAGGGTGTCACAGTGTAGGTCGATGAGGGCGGCGGGATAGGTCATGGACATAGGGCGCTCCTTTCTCAACATTGGCGATCAATCAGGGGGACGGATCGCCACGTCGGCCCGTTGGGCTTCCTCGCAATGACAGGCTTTTTTGACAGTCTTGGCTCTCCCTCTGGGAGAGCTGGCACGGCGAAGCCGTGACTGAGAGGGCTTTAAGACGGCTTCTTCATGGTCAGACTAATGCGCTTTTTCCCCTCGTCCACCGACAGGACCCACACGGTGACCACGTCGCCCACGGCCAGACGGTCAGAGGGGTGCTTCACCCGCCAGGGCAGCTGGGTCACGTGGACCAGGCCGTCCTGGTGGACGCCGATGTCCACAAACACGCCGAAGTCCACCACGTTGCGCACCGTGCCTTGAAGCTCCATGCCCGGTTTCAGGTCCTTGGCCTCCATCACGTCGGTGCGGAGGATGGGGGGCGGCAGCTCGTCCCGGGGGTCCCGTCCGGGCTTGGACAGCTCCCGGATCATGTCGTTCAAAGTGGGCAGACCCACGCCGCACTGCTCCGCCAGAGCGGCAAGGCCGATCTCCTCCGCCCGCTCCCGCAGCTGGGACAGGTCGCCCTCCCCCTGGCAGGCGCACAGCTGGAGGAGCTTTTTCGCCGCGGGGTAGCTCTCCGGGTGGACGCCGGTTCGGTCCAGGGGTTCGGCGCTCTCGGGCACCCGGATGAAACCGGCGCACTGCTCAAAGGCCTTTGGCCCCAGCTTGGGCACCTTCAGCAGCTGGCGGCGGGAGGTGAAAGCCCCGTTCTCCTCCCGATAGGCCACCAGGTTCTTGGCGGTGGTGTTGGTCAGCCCGGACACCCGCACCAGCAGGGAGGGAGACGCGGTATTGGCGTCCACCCCCACGGCGTTGACGCAGTCCTCCACCACCCCGTCCAGGGCCTGGCTCAGGCGGGCCTGGGGCATGTCGTGCTGATACTGGCCCACGCCGATGGCCTTGGGGTCGATCTTCACCAGCTCGGCCAGGGGGTCCTGAAGCCGCCGGGCGATGGACACGGCGGAGCGCAGATTCACGTCGAACTGGGGGAACTCCTCCGCCGCCAGGGGGGAGGCGGAGTACACCGAGGCCCCCGCCTCACTGACGATCATATAGGACAGGTCGCCCCCCACCCGGCGGATCAGCTCCACCGTCATCTGCTCGGTCTCCCGGCTGGCGGTGCCGTTGCCGATGGCGATGCAGGTGACACCGTGGCGACGAATGAGGGCGGAGAGCTTGGTGATGCACTCCTCTTTCTGCCGCTGGCCGTGGGTGGGATAGACCACCGCGGTATCCAGGACCTTGCCCGTGGGGTCCACCACCGCCACCTTGCAGCCCATGCGATAGCCCGGGTCCAGGCCCATGGTCACCTTGCCCTTCACCGGGGGCTGCATGAGCAGGGGCTTTAAATTCAGGGCGAACATGTGGATGGCCCCCTCGTCGGCCTGCTGGGTGAGGGCGTTTCTGATCTCCCGCTCCAGAGAGGGCTGGATGAGCCGGTCATAGGCGTCGTCCGCCGCCGTGCGCACAAAGTCCATGCAGGCCGCCCCGGGCACCACGGCCCGCCGGACGGTGACGTGGGCCGTCTCCGGGTCCAGCTCCAGAGACACTTTCAGGACCTTCTCCCGCTCTCCCCGGTCCATGGCCAGGATTTGGTGGCCGTGGAGACGGCTGACGGGACAGCGGAAGTCATAATACAGGCGATAGACCGTGTCCTCCGGCTCGGCCTGGGCGGCCTTGGACACCAGCACCCCCCGGCGCTGGGCCAGCTCCCGCAGCTGCTTGCGCAGGTCGGCCTGGTCAGATATCTCCTCGGCCAGGATGTCGCTGGCCCCCTGAAGGGCGTCCTGTATCGTCTCCACACCCTTCTCCGAGGCGATGAAGGCGGCGGCCTCCCGCTCCGCGTCCAGTTGGGCGCTCCCCTTGGCAGACAGGCGGCGGGCGAGAGGCTCCAGGCCCCGCTCCCGGGCGATGGTGGCCCGGGTGCGCCGCTTCTGCTTATAGGGGCGGTACAGGTCCTCCACCTCCGCCAGGGTGGCCGCGGCGGCGAGGGCGGCGGACAGCTCCTCCGTCAGCTTGCCCTGGGCCTGGATGGCGGCGGACACCTCACTGCGGCGCTGGTCTAAGTTCCGCAGATATTGCAGCCGGTCCGCCAGCTGGCGCAGCAGCTGGTCGTCCATGGACCCGTGCAGCTCCTTGCGGTAGCGGGCGATAAAGGGGATGGTGGCCCCCTCGTCGATGAGGCGGACCACATTCTCCACATAAACTTCTTTCTGCCCCAGTTCCTGGGCCAGGGCTTTGATGATGGCTTCCATGTTACCGTTCTCCTTCGGTCAGAATCTCTATCAGTTTAGCTCCCCGGCGGGAAAAAGTCCAGGGAATCAGGCGGTATTTTGGAAAAAACGCCCCCGTTCCCCTGGACAACCGGGCCAGTTTTGTCTATACTGGTGTTGAACGGGCCGGACCCCGGCCTGTATTTTTATTTTTAGGAGTGCCTGTTTTTTGAACCTTTCTATTTTGACACTGGAGCGTGTGGCCTGACCGGGAGGTCGGCAAATCTCACACGCCAGCCTCCCGAGTGGTTTTCTCACATTCAGGAGGTCATTTTCTATGAACCGCGAACACAAGCGCCAGCAATTTGACAAACATTATTTCAAGACCCACCCCTGCACCGACAGCTTCACCTGCAAGGTCTGCAGCCGCCTGGTCACCCCGGATGGGGCGGGCAGCGGCCACCGGAACCACTGCCCCAACTGCCTGTTCAGCCTGCATCTGGACGAGGAGCCGGGGGACCGGTCCTCTGACTGTGGCGGCAGGATGGAGCCCGTGGCCGTCTGGGTGCGCAAAGGGGGCGAGTGGGCCATTGTCCACCGCTGCACCCGCTGCGGCGTCCTCCGCTCCAACCGCACGGCGGCGGACGACAACCCCATAAAGCTGATGAGCATCGCCCTGAAGCCCCTGGCCAGCCCGCCCTTCCCCCTAGAGCGCATCCGGGAGCTGGCCGCCCTGATGGGCGGGGACGGGGCGCTGGAATAACCTTTCCCAAGACGCAAGGAGAACACGCCATGAAATATAACAAGGAGGCCGCCAGCGCCAAGCAGGGGGCCAAGATATTAGAGACGGCGGGACGGCTGTTTCTGGAATACGGCTATCACGAGACCAGCATCCGCCAGATCGCCCGGGAGCTGGACATCAGCCCGGGACTCATCGGCTATTACTTCCCCACAAAACGGGACCTGGCCGTGGCCCTGCTGTCCCGGCAGTTAAAGCGTTTTGCCCAACTGGACAGCCAGTATGTCCCGGCGGATGACCCAGTGCTCCGCTCGGCGGTGCTCATCAAGCTGGAGATCACCGTGCTCAACTCGCCGGTATTCAAAAAGTTCTATCTTGGGGCCCTGAAAGAGGACGTGATCCTCACTGTGATCCGGGCCTCTGGCCAGGACATCTATCGGGCCATTTCGGAAAAGTATCACCTGAATTACCCAGACAGCCGCTTTGCCATGAACGACTTACTCGCCTCCAGTATCGAGCGTACCCTTGTGTTGTATGCTGACGACATCCAGTTGGAACGCAGCATCGCCGACGAGGTGTTCCTCATCAACATGCGCCTGATCTATGGCTCCGAGGACTTTCTGCTGGAAAAATGTCGAGAGAGCGAGCTGATCACCGCCCGCATTCTTTGTGACCACCCCGAGATATTAAAAGACTGGCTGTAAGTAAAAAAGTTTCCCGTGGGACTGATTTTTCAGTCCCACGGGAATTTTCTTGCCTATTTTGTGTTTAGATGAGGCATGCGGCCACGGTACACACCAGCACCAGGGGGATATTCACGCACAGGAAGGCGGGGATACAGGTGTCCCGGATGTGGTCATGCTGCCCGTCGGCATTAAAGACGGAGGTGCAGACCAGGGTGTTCTCAGAGGCGGGGGAGCCGGAGTCGCCCAAAGCGCCGGCGGCGGCCACCAGCATGATGATGGCGGCGGTGCTCATGCCCATGCTCTGACCCAGGGGGACCAGGATGGTGGCCACGATGGGCACGGTGCCGAAGGAGGTACCGATGCCCATGGTCACAGCCAGACCCACGATGAGCATGAAGAAGGCGGCGATGAGCTTGTTCCCGCCTAGGGTATTGCTCAAAGCAGCGATTAGGGTATCCAGTTGGCCGATCTCACGGGTGACGCTGCCGAATCCGGCGGCGGCCATCAGGATAAAGCAGCCATAGGCCATGGTCTTGATGTTCTCCGTAAAGCTTTCAGACAGCTTGTTCAGCCGCACCACGCCGCACAGGATCAGGAAGGCCACGCCGCAGGTGGCGGACAGGGGGATGCTGCCGGTGATGAACAGCGCCACCACGATGATAACGGCAGAGACCAGAGTCAGCCAGTGCTTGGCTTCCATCTTGGGCAGGGGAGCGTCAGACTGATTGGCGGCCTCAACCGCCACCTGGGTATCTGCATACTCACGGGGCTTGCGGAAAATGACAATGGCGGCGATAACGCCCAGGATCAGGGCCAGCAGAATGGGCAGGTTGGCGGCGGCCACCTGATACAGCCCCACGCCGTCCAGGCCGTTGTCCGCCATGGCGCTCTGCACGATGCCCATATACACCGCGCCGATACCCACGGGGATGCACACATAGCCGATCTGCAATCCGGCGTTGATCACTGTTACCAGCATCCGGCGGTCCACCTTATACTTGTTGAACAGGGAGATAAAGGGAGGAATGAAGATGGGAACGAAGGTGACATAGACCAGCACCACCGTCTCTGACAGGACGGCCATCAGGCACAGGAAAACGGGAATCAGCCACACTTTATTGCCGATGAGCCGGGACAGACGGGGCACCAGCACCTCGCCCATCTTAATCTCCTGCATGACCACGCCCAGCATACCCATGACCAACAGGCCATAGACGATCTCGTTGTTGCCGCCCATGCCGTTGATGAACAGCCAGAAGCTGTCGTTCACGTTGGCACCGCTGAGGAAAATACATACAAATACGCTGGCCACGATGCTGAAGAAGACCTCTACTTTCAGCAGACACAGGACGACCATGACCACCGTTGCCACTAGCATTGGGTTTGCGATAATGTCCATCATTGAATGACCCACCCCTAAATAATTTTGTTTTTTGGACGCGTCCTATGTTTTGCATTGTACTGTACGCGTCCAAAAATGTCAACTGTTATTTTACGAAATTTTCCTCCACTTGGACGGACGATTTATTAAGCTGTGGTTTTGTGCCGCTTAATTTTCATGTCGTGAAAAAAGATTTTTACTAAAAATCACAAAATCGTGTTGACATTCTCTCGGCGGCGTGCTATGTTGTGTTTGGACGCGTACAAAATTTGCAGTGAGGTGCAGATAGCTATGAAAATCGAAAAGCCGTATCCCCATTTGTTCCAGCCCCTGGTGGTCCGGGGCAAGAAGTTCCGCAACCGCATCATCTCCTCCCCCCACAATGCCGCACCCAATACCGTTCGGGCCGGGGCCGATGGATATGAGAACTATACCGAAAACGCCATCTCCTACTATGGCTCCATCGCCCGGGGCGGCGCCGCTGTGGTGAACACCGGCCACCTGGGCGTGGACCCGGAGTACACCCTGGGCAGCGACCGGGAGCGCTTTGACTTCGGTTTCACTCCGGAGTCTACCAGCACCCCCACTCTGGTGGCCCTGACCGATACCATCCACGCCTATGGCGCGCTGGCCTCTCTGGAGCTGAATCACCCCGGCTATCAGCTGACCGTTCCCCGCACCCGGGACTATATGATCGCCCCCTGTGACGGCGAAAACGAGTTCGGCGTGTATAAGGCCATGGACGAGGCGGAGATGGACCGGGTGGCCGAGTGCTTTGCTAATGCTGCCCTGTTCGGCAAGCGCTGTGGCTTTGACATTATCAACGTGCATGGCGCCCATGACTGGCTTATCCAGTCCTTCCTCTCCCCCATCTCCAACCAGCGCACCGACCAGTACGGCGGCAACTGGGAGAACCGGGCCCGCTTCCCCAAAATGGTCCTCCAGCGCATCCGGGACAAAGTTGGCGAGAATACCATCATCGAGATGCGCTTTAACGCCTGCGACTATGTAAAGGGCGGCATCTCCATCGAGGACGCCGCCGCCACCATCGACTATCTCAGCGACGTGGTGGACATCATCCAGTGTACCGGCGGCAGCATGGACGACCCCTATGCCGACGTGTTCAGCATCTCTCTGGGGCCCATGGGCCACGCCATCAACGCCTGGTCCGCCGAGGAGATGAAAAAGCGCATCAAGAGCAACGTCATCATCGAGACCGTGGGCGGCATCAACGAGCCTGCCCTGGCCGAGCAGGTGCTGGCCGAGGGCAAGGCCGACCTGGTGGCCATGGCCCGCTCCTTCATCGCCGACCCCGACTGGGCCCGGAAGGCCAAGGCCAACCACGCCGAGGACATCCGCCCCTGCATCCGCTGCCGCCGCTGCCTGACCACCAGCACCCCCGAGTTCTGCAACCGCAGCCGCTGCACCGTGAATCCCGCCCGCACCCTGCCCGTGAAGCTGCCCGCCTCTGACATCCCCTTCGAGAAGAAGACCGTGGGCGTCATCGGCGGCGGCGCTGCCGGCATGTTCTGCGCCACCGAGCTGACCAAGAAGGGCCACGACGTCATCCTGTTCGAGGCCAAGGACAAGCTGGGCGGCGTGCTGGAGTTCACCGACTACTCCGACATGAAGGATGACCTGAAACGCTATCGGGACTATCTCATCTGCCAGGTGAAGAAGGACGCCCACATCGACCTGCGCCTGAACACCACCGCCACCCCCGAGCTGCTGGACTCCCTGGGTGTGGATACCGTGGTGCTGGCCGCCGGCGGCTCCCCCTTCATCCCTCCCGTCCCCGGTGCTGACCGGCCCAACGTGTTCCACGCCGTGGACGCCTATGGCAAGGAGGATCAGCTGGGCGACCACGTGGTGGTCGTGGGCGGCGGCTTTGTGGGCTGCGAGCTGACCATCCACCTCCAGTCCATGGGCAAGCACGTGGACGTGGTGGAGATGGCTCCCCGCCTGATGCCCGGCGAGGTGGAGTGGCTCAGCGAGTACGCCTATATCAAGTATTTCATGACCCACGAGTTCTCCCGCACCGCCCCCCTGTACCGGGACAACCCCGAGATCGACCGGGTGAAGGTCCACCTGGAGACCGGCTGTAAGGAGATCGGCCCCGACGGCGTGGTGATCCAGGGCAAGGACTGTCTCTTATACACATCTCCGAGCCCACGAGACGGACTCCTATCTCGT
>OJPN01002209.1_pt1 | contig 11944 bp, 10 predicted proteins | sample 1598511 | NCBI WGS metagenome assembly OJPN01 (sample SAMN03922485, study PRJEB24848) | human gut metagenome | isolation source: stool sample | host: Homo sapiens | place: Germany | collected 2011-05
CGCAAAGACCATGCGGATCGGGCTTGCCGGACAACACGATTCCGAAAGCTATCTTGAGGAAGCGCTCCGGTTTGCCGTCCTGACGCTTATCCCCGCCCATGCGCTCCGTGGGTTGCGCGTCATCGTCCCCCATGCCCATGAGCGCGTATCTTTGCTGAAACAATACGGTTTCGAACCTTCAGAAGAGGGCGGCCCTGCCTTGTTCCAAAGGGCGGACCGGACGTATTTCGACGCGGGAAAGGGCATGGCCCTCTGCGGGCTGGCGTGCTGCGTGTGCAGCGAGAACCCCACATGCGCGGGGTGCAGGAATGCGGGATGCAAGGACAGGTCATGCTGCCAGCCCTTCAACTGCTGCAAACAAAAAAAGCTCAACGGCTGCTGGGAGTGCCCGGCATTCCCCTGCGACAACCCCATGTTCAACAAGCAGCGCGTGCGGGCGTTCGCCGCCTTTGTCCTCGAACACGGGGAAGCCGCGTTGATCCGGGCTTTGCAAAAGAACGAAGCGGACGGCGTGCTCTACCATTATCCGGGGCGGCTCGTCGGAGACTATGATCTGCCCGAAAACGGGAGCGCTATCCGCGCCATGCTGCTGAGAGGGCTGGAGGCGGCTCAAGAGTCCCGTTCCTGAGCCACACGCCGGAACAAAAACCGGGGCCGCTCCCGGCGCTCCTGCAAAAAGGGGGGGAGATGGCTCTCCCCCCCTTTTTTATGGGAATGCGTTGCGGCCTTTTTCCGGCGGAAGCGGGCCTACTGCTTGTTCAGATCCCTGAGCCACTGGATGATGCCGAAGAACACCCACACGCCGCAGACGATATTCAGGAAGAAAGACAGATAGAACAGGTATTTCGTCAGTTGAAGCCACATGGTGACGCCTCCGGCGGTTAGTTGAGGTCGGGGAGGAAGGGGCCTTCGGGCTTGTGGCCCTTCATCTTCTGGTGGACGAAGAACAGTACGAGGCAGTTCATGCCGATGCCGATGAAGTTGGCGGGGATGCCGAAGGGTTCCCCAAGCACCTTGTCGCTCCACAGGAAGAAGCTCAAGCCGCCCGCGATGACGGCTGGAGCGCCCGCGTAGGGGGAGATCTTGCCCCAGAGCAGGCCGCACATCAAGGGGGGAAGGATGGCGGAAGGCCACAGCTTGAACATGTAGATCATCAGCCCGAACACGTCCTGGAAGATGATGGCCACGCCGATGGAGATGCCGCCCACGACCAGCGTGGACAGGCGGGACTGGCGCAGGAGCTGGGCCTGCGTAGCGGCCGTGTTGATGAACTTGTTGTAGATGACCGCGGACGTGTTGATCATGGCCGCGCCGGTGGACATGACGGCGGCGAGCAGCGCTCCGAACACGAGCCCGGTGATGCCGGGAGGCAGGATGTCGCGGATAAGGTTGGTGAAGGCCAGGTCGGGCTTCACGTCGGGCTGGATCGCCATGGACGCCAGGCCGATGGCGGCGGTGGTGGCCATGAAGAAGATCCAGTGCACGCCGAAAATGAGCAGCCCGTTCTTGCTGTCCTTGGCGGACTTGGTGGAGGCGTAACGCTGGATGTAGTACGGCGCGCAGAACTCGCCGAGCAGGAAGCTGAAAAACAGGCCGAGGAACTGGACAAGGGACCAGTTGGCCAGGGGTTTCATGTTCGTCTCAAAGCGCGGGTTGGAGTAGAGGATCGACATCATGGCGTCGAACCCGCCGAGGTGATCGATGGCGAGATAGGCGCAGAGCGTAACCCCGATGACGATGATGACGTACTGCACGGCGTCGGTGAGGGTTACGGCGAGGATGCCGCCCGACCACGTATAGGCCAACGTCACGATCGAGGCGATCAGCGCGGCGGGGATGAGGCTGATGCCCGTGGCGGTCTGGAGGATGGCGCCCATCGCCAGGATCTGTACCCCGAACGCCCCTACGCAGAACAGGAATCCGAACACACTGGAAAGCAAGCGACCGGAACGCCCATAGTAAATCCCATACAGGTCCCCGAGGCTGTAGACATTTTTCCCGGCGTTGTGGACGCGCCCGGAGATGAACAACCCGGAGAAAATCTGGTTGATGACGACGCCGGTAAGCGCGAAGAACACGATGATCCCTGTAGTATGCATAAAAGAGATACGCCCGATGGTTGCGCCTCCGCCGCACAAGGTGGCGGCGATGGCGGCGAAAAAGATCGGAAGCGGCATACTGCGTCCGGCGACGGCGTAGTCGTCGAAGTTTGAGACCTTTTTCATCGAGTAATAGCCGAGGTACATGACCAGCGCGAAATAGCCGGCGATGACGAAGTAGTCGACAATGTGCATGGGATGTCCTTGTAGCAGGGAGATTCACGGTTGCGGGAATGGGTTACTTCGTTTCGGGAAGCCGCAGGAGGGCGGAAAGCGGCACGGGCCGCAGGGGGGAGCGGACATGCAGGCGCCCCATGTCGGGTATGGCCCTGCCCGCGGTTTCCGCCGCAATGGCCGCCAGAGCCGGGCCGCAGGTCCTGCCCTGGCAATTGCCCATGCCCGCCCGCGTGCGCAGCTTTACTTCGTTGATGTCGGTCAGGCCGTCGCGGACGGCTTCCCGGATATCCGCCGCGCTGACGTTCTCGCAGCGGCACACGGCTACGTCGTCCGGCACGGCATACAGATCCTTGCGCGGCGAGAACCATGCGTCCAGAAAAGCCTTGGATGCCGTCTGTACGGCAAGGGAACGCTGCAGGGGTGCGCTGCGCCGCCTGAATTCCTCCGGCCCGATGCCTTCCTGCCGCTCCGCCACGGCCAGACCCGCCAGTTCTCCCGCTATCCCAGCGACGGCTGCACCGCGTACGCGGCTGCAGTCCCCGGCGACGTACACGCCTTCCCGCGCCGTCCTGCCGCAGCCGTCGCAGACCACGGTCCAGCACTGCTGGCGCGCATCCCAATGGTGGGGCAGATCCAGCGCGTTCGCCATGTGCGTACGCGGGATGACCCCGCCGTGGTACAGCAGGGTCGCGGCTTCCAGCGTGTGCGCCGTCCCCTTGGAAAAGAAGGAAACGCGCTCAAGGCGATCCGCACCCTGCGCCTCGATGCCGCTGACGTCACGGTACACGGGCGTCCCGCTCTTCCGCACGTCGTTGAGCATGGACAGGCCCCGGAGCAGCAGGGGCAGGCCGAGCAGCCCCGCCGGGAGGTGCGGCGCGGCCTTGAGCATGTTGCTGGGCGGCGTCTGATCCAGCACGGCGGCGAGGGGGTGCCCCTTGCGGATCAGATGGCTCGCCACAAGGTAGAGCAGGGGGCCGCTGCCCGCGAGCACCACCGGCGTTTCCGGAAGCAGGCCCGCCGTCTTGAGGAGGATGTCGCCCGCCCCGGCGTTCATGACCCCGGGAAGCGTCCAGCCCCGGAAGGGGACCGGGCGCTCCATCGCGCCCACGGCGATGATGACGTTTCTGGCCCGCAGATCGAGGACTTCCTCACCACGGGAGGCCAGGATGCGATCCTGTTCCAAGAACCAGACCGTCGTTTCCGGCAGGTATTCCGCGCCGGAACGCCGGAAGCGCCGGACAAGCTCCGTGCCGTCGCGGTAATCGGCGGCCTCGGCAAAACGCTCCTCCGCGCCCGGAGCCGTGACATGGCGGTAGATCTGGCCGCCGGGAAAAGCCTGTTCGTCCACAAGGACGACTTCAAGCCCGGATTCGGCTATGACGCTGGCGGCGCGCAGCCCGGCCTGACCCGCGCCGATGACGAGGGCATCCCACTGGCGGCTCATCGCTCCTGCTCCTTGTCGGGGTATTGGCGTTTGATGTCCATGCCCTCACGGACAATCGTGAGGCAGGCCTGACGGTTGGGCTGGCCGTCGATTTCCACGAGGCATTCGAAACAGGTGCCCATCATGCAGAAGGGTGCCCGGCGTTCCCCGGTCAGAGGATGGATGCTCGTATACCCGGCGTGCGCGTCCCCAAGAAGCGCCGCCGCCACGGTTTTCCCGGCGGGCACGGCGCAGGGCTTGCCTTCAAACGTAACATTGACCAGAGCGGCGTCCTCCGCCGCGGCTTGTGAAGCGGACATAGCCGTATTCCTTGAAAAAGGGTTGAAGGCGGTCACTTGTTCGGAGCCTCGGCATGGGGCGACGAAGCCGCCGATCCCTGAAATCCCGAGCCGCCTCCGGCGAACCGGGACAGCCCGAAGATGGCCCCGTCCGGCGGCAGCGGCTTGCCCATGACATAGTCGGGCAGAGCCTGCTCCAGAATGGCGGCAAGGGACACCGCGCTGTGCATGGCGAAGACGAAGGCGTTCTCGTGCCCCGGAATCCGGTCGTAAATGGGGTAGGCGTCCTTCGGCCACACGCGCAGCCCGGTCCAGAACCGCAGGATGCGCTTGCGTTCCAGCTCCGGCCAGACACGGACGGCCCATTGCGCGTTGGCGGCGAGCACTTCGGGGGTGAGCCTCCTGTCCATGCCCATGTTCTCGTGGGCCGCGCCGATCATTACCGTGCCCCCGAAGGTACGGGCGATGCCGAGCAGGGGGATGGGGAGGACATCGGCGGGGGTGGGCTCCAGGGGCATCACCTGGCTCTTGTTGGGGAAGACGGGGATGTCCGTACCGAGTTGCGCCGCGAGCTTGCGGACGCCGAGCCCGGCGGCGAGCACGGCCTTGCCGCATTCCAGCGTCCGGCCTCCGCAGACGACGGTATAGCCCTTGCCGGAGGGCTTCACTTCCGAAACCCGTTCCCCGGCAAACAGCGTGCCGCCGAGCCTGACGAAGCTTTTGCGGAACGCAAACATCAGGTGCAGGGGATCGACGTAGCCGTCCATGTCGGACCAGATCCCTCCGGAAACTTCCGGGCCGAAGGGGACCTTGGGCAACATGCCTTCAAGTTCCTTGCGGGAAAGCACGGAGGCCGGGTACGTGCCGTCCTCGGTTTCAGCCCGGAGCTTTTCGATGAACTGGGCGCGCGCCTCAAGCTCGGCTTCCCCGAGGCAGGGGATAATCCCGCCCGTGGGCGCGTAGCCCGTATCGATGCCGGACAATTCCTTCAACTCCGCCGCCAGATTGCCGTAGGCCCGCGAGGAGGCGAAGCCCCAGCGCACGAACTGCGGGCAGCCGAGCGCCTTGGACTGGCACCAGATCAGGCCCATGTTGGCCCGGGAAGCGCGGGAGAAGGTGGGGACGGCATCCACAAGGCAGGTCTTCACGCCCCGTTTCGCCAGCCCGTACCCGACGGCGGCCCCGGTTACGCCGCCGCCCACGATGACGACGTCGAATGAGGCGTTCATCGGGGTTCCTTCCAGGCCACGCAGTCCATCTCGACCTTGAAATCGTTCATCATATGCCCCTGCACGGTCACGCGGGCCGGGGCGTGTTCGATGGAGAAATACTGGCTGTAGATGCGGTTGAAGATGGCGAAATCGCGGGGATCGTCCAGCCAGACGTTGACTTTGACCACATCCTCGGGGCCGTAGCCTGCCTGACGGAGGGTCTTCATGAGGTTGTCCAGCGTCTGCCGGGCCTGTTCCGCGATGCCGCCGACCACAAATTCCCCTTCGGCGTTTTTCGGGACCTGACCGGCGACGAACAGCCAGCCGTCCGCCTTCACCGCCTGCGAAGCGGGCACGCCGCCCTGCTTGGGCAGACCGAAACGCTCAATGCCTCCCATAAACTCCTCCTCTCAAGTTTGGGGCGGGCGGTTGCCCGTCACACCCACTGGTTCCGCCGCACGCAAAAGGCCGCGTAGGCGATCAGGGAATTGATATCGTAAACCGGGACGGAAACCGCCTCCTGCACGGTCCGGGCGAACACGCTCAGGTCCGTGCATTCGAGCAGCAGGGCGTCCAGCGGCTGCCCGTCCGTCATGGCGGCCGCAGCTGCCCCGATCTCCGCGCCCACGGCGTCCGTGTCCATGACGGGCGCGGCCCCTTCCAGAATGGTCTTCCGGAAAACCGGGAAATTCTCCATGCCCGCGATGGCCAGGGCGTCGATCTGGGCGTCGGGAACGCCCGCCTGCCGGAAATGCTCGGGCGTCAGCGAGCCGGAATGCGCGGTGAGCACGCCGATGCGGCAGCCCGGGCCGTGCAAGGTATGGATGAGCGGGATCTGGACAAGGCTGGACATGAGCACCGGGACGGAAACGGCGCTGGCCACGGCCTTCTGAAACAGGGCCATGAAGCCGCAGCTTCCGGCGATGGCTTTGACCCCGTCCCGCTCAAGTTCGCGGGCGGCGTCGACGAACAGCGTTTCGAGCTGCGCCGAGGTGCTGGACAGGATTTCTTTGGCCCCGACGCCGCGCAAGACCCGGCAGACAACGGCGAAATCGAAGGTAAGGGGATTTCTGAGCTGCCCCGGAGGTTTTGGGAACAACGTATCAAGGCAGAGGATGCCGATTGGGGTGTCGTAGTACAGGTAACCGCTGGGTATCCGCATAGTGCACTCCCGTGGGCGCTGGCGCCGGATGAAGGGCCGGATGATTTATCATAATATGATAAAGATGTTACAATATGATTTAAGTAGCGGTTTTATAAGCCTTCGTCAAGGCGCGCGGCGGCGGGGAAAGAAGAAAAAAGTATCATGAAGCCGTTACCGATAAAGCATTTTTCTCTTTTTCCTCCCTCTAATACGCTTACTTGTATAGTTATTTTTATAATGCCCCACCAATGCTCAAAAAGGAACGATCCGATACGGCGGGGTTCCAAAAGCAGGGCGGAAGCGGAATGACGGCACGCGGCGAGAAGGCCGCGCCCTGAAAGGCGAAACCGGCCCGAAAGTGGGACGGAGCGGGATGATAGGGGAACGGCGAAAGGAATGGGCGGGACGAATCGGAAGCCGGAAGGCGGAGAGCCGAAGAGGGCCGACACCGGGCGTTGCGGCCCCTGCGGAGATCGGGCACCCGGCCCGGGGCGATAATGCCCGCCCCCGGAAGGAAGGGGACGCGCAAGCGCCGGGGATGCGGGTTACCTTCCAGCCGCACGCTGGAGGGGGAGCGGCGGACACCGCAAATGGGCCCGGCGTGGGGGGATCAGGACAGGGCGCTTTGCAGTTCTTGAATGATTTTCGGTTGATCCTTGTCCCATTGCTCGGAACGGACGGCGTCTATGGCAATGCTCCCCACGGCCTCATTCCCCATGCGCAGGACATGGGAAACGCCGATGGTCCCTTCAAGCAGCATCCCTTGGGCGAGGCATACCCCTTCCGGCGGGCTTCGGCCAGGAAACCGCGCAATGCCGAGAAATCCGTCTTGAGCACGAACCGGATTTCCTGCTCGTTGTGGGTAAGGATCATTTCCGCCTCATCTTCCGGCATGGCGGCTAAAATGGAAAGGGTGGCCGATCCCATGCCGAGCGGGCGGCGGTCGCCTGTTTTATTGAGAAAAACCTGTATGGGATGCCAGCCGTCGAGACGCTCCACGCACACGGCGTCGTAGCCGCTCCGGGCATAGAGGATGGTCGAATAGCCGAAGCGGCGGGATATGCGTTCCGCCAGCGGCAGAAACCGGGCGCGGATAAAGGCGGCGACGTCCATGCGCGGGCTGATGAGGCAGGAATCCCCGATGTGGTATTTCTTGGTGGCCGGGTCGCAGGCCACAAAATTTTTCTGGCGCAGCACCGTCAACAGCCTGTGGACGGTGGCAACGGGGATATCGAGGGACGCGCTCAGCTCTTTGGGGGTTATCATGCGGTCGCCGCAGAGGATCACCTCTTCCAGAATGTTCAGCACGCGATAGACGCTCTGCGCGCCTTTGATGGTCTTTTGGTTGGAATCCATAACCATTCTTGCCGATTGAAGGTTGCAGATACGATGCGCCGTTGGAAAAAGGCGGCCAAAAGGAAACGCGCCGCCCCCGTCCGGGACGGCGTGTGAAGACGGCCGCAACATTTGAGGAGCCGGTACGGATATCCCGGAAGCCCGCGAGGGCGGCTTCGACGGCACTCCGCCGGGCCGGGGTTCCCGCCGGGGAAGGTTTCGCCGTACTCCAGCGACACCCCCGCAGGCACCCTTGCGGAAACCGCCGCCCCATTTTCCGGTGCGCGGGGTGTCCGCCTCTTTTCCGGGCATTCCCTATGCCATTTCTTGCAATAACTTGTTTGTACTGTCAATATTACCGCATGATAGAATGCTTCAACGCCGATTGGCCTTGAGGCGGCAGGAAAGCATTGCGGGGATCCCCTTCCCAAAACCTGACGGCCTGCGCGCCTGTTCCCCCTCTCCTCATCTTTTTGTTTCTCCAGAACCCATACCGGATGCCGCCCACGCTTTCCCGTCCCCCCACGCTTTCACGCGGCAGCCTCAACGTATTACACGGAACCCCTTCATTTCTTTTCATATATCGCTTGTGCGAAATGTGCATTTTTCTCTTGCCTTTTGCTCACGGCCGGAGTATCAGAAAATTATAATTCAATATTAAACTTTTTAATATAAAATTATGGAGGTCCGCATGGCCGCACAACTGCTGTTGCAGCATGTGAAAACACCGTCCGGCGTTTGTGCCGACATACTCGTCGATGCGGGACGGATTGTCCGGATCGCGCCCGATCTGCCTCCGTCCCTCGCGGACACCCGCCTGGATGCCGAAGGGCACATGGCGGCGCCCGGTTTCGTCAACGCCCATATCCATCCGGCACAGACATTTGTGGGCGGTCCGTGGGTCGACTACGACTATGCGGATACGGTCCCGGGGCGTGCGAAGGCGGAAGCCGAATACCTCGCCAAACACGGCCGCATGAACAGCCTGAGGAATTGTTACGTGCAGTTCCGGGAAGCGATCCGGCGCGGTACGACCCATGTGCGGGGCCACATCGACGTGGGCGTGTTCGGGCTTGCGGAGCTTGAAGACGCGGCCCGCGCCCGGGAAGCCTTCCGGGACGTGCTGGACATCGAGTATGTCGCCATGCCCTCAAACGGCATCCTGAACATGAAGACCGATCCCGAACAGACCATTGCCGCGGCCCTGCGCGCGGGAGCCTCCAGTATCGGCGGGGCCGACCCCTGCGACCGGGACCGCGATCCCGTGCGCCCCGTGGAGCTGACCCTGCGTCTGGCCGCCGAACACGGCGCCAAAGTGGATCTGCACCTGCATGAGTTCGGTTCGATGGGCCTTTTCTCGCTCGATCTGCTCTTCAAGAAAATCCGGGAATACGATCTCCGCGACCGCGTGACCATCAGCCACGCGTGGTGCCTCGCCAACCTCCCCGACAACCGGTACCAGCCCATAGCCGAAGCCTTTCAGGAGCTCGGCATTGGCATCATCACCCACGTCCCCGGCCATGTCCCCTTCCCCTCCCTCAAGCAGGCCCGGCGCTGGCAGGTCCGTTACGGCGTCGGTACGGACAACATGCGCAACCTCTGGGGGCCCTACGGCATGAACGACATGCGCGAGCGGGTCATGCTGCTGGCCTACCTCAGCGACTTCCGCCGCCGTGAGGATCTGGAACTGGCTTACGACGCGGGCACATACGGCAGCGCGTCCGTGCTGGGCCTGCCCGACTACGGGCTGTCGGAAGGCTGTTGGGCGGATATGGTCGTGTTCCCCGTCGAAAACAGGGCCTGCGCCCTGCTCGAAGGCCCCATGCCCCGGTTTGTGATCAAGCGCGGCGTCCTTGTCGCACGGGACGGCGAGTTGACGGACGCCGTCCCGCCGTGCCCGGAATAACCCTCGGTCCCTTCCACATCAGGAGAACGCGTATGAAGCCCTTTTTCGACATGTCCTTACTGATCGCATTCGGATTCTTGTCTCTGCTTCTCCTCCTCGGCGTCCTGCTTCGGGCCAAGATCAAGTTTCTCCAGAATTTTATGGTTCCTGCCTGTCTCACGGGCGGGGTGATCGGCTTTTTCATCCTCAACACCACGGGCTTTCCGCAGGTCCAGCCCGAACTGTACCCGGCGCTGGCCTACCACTTCTTCACCATTTCCTTCGTCTGCATCGGCTTGAGGGGCATGAGCAAGGTCGACCAGAGCAAGGGCTCCGCGACCAAGGAAATGGTGCGCGGTTCGATCTGGCAGGCGCAGATGTTCCACATGGGCCTCTGTTCGCAGCTCATCCTCGCGACGGGCATCGTCTATCTGCTCAACGCGCTGACCGGGCGGGATTATCTTGAATCCATCGGCTTCCTCGCGGCGCAGGGGTTCGCGGCGGGGCCGGGGCAGGCCATTTCCACCGGGCTGGTCTGGGAAAAGTTCGGACATTCCGGCATGGGGCAGCTCGGGATGACCTTCGCCGGGGTCGGCTTCATCGTGGCGTTCGCCATCGGCGTGCCGCTGGTGCGCTGGGGCGTGCGGAAGGGGCTGAACACCTACCCCGTGGGCAGCGTCCCGGAAGAAGTGAAGACCGGCCTGCTCGCACCGGAGAACCGGCCCTGCGGCCTGCGCCAGGTCACGCAGAACTCCAACGTCGATTCGCTGGCCCTCCAGCTGGCGCTGGTGCTGGGAGCATGGATGCTGGCCTATTACGCCGTCGAGGCCGTGGCTACGCGCGTGCCTTCGAGCATCGGCGGGACCATGTGGGGGCTGTTCTTCCTGATCAATATGGTATCCGGGATGCTGATCCGCTTCGTGATGCGCAAGCTCGGCATCGTCCACCTCATCGACGGCGACTCCATGACCCGCCTGACCGGGTGGATGATGGAATTCCTGCTGCTCAGCACCCTCATCGGCATCAAGTTCGCGGTGGTGAAGGACTACATCCTCCCCATCATCGTCCTTTCCGTGGTCCTCGCCGTCTTCACCCTGTTCTTCATCCTGTACTTCGGACGCCGCGTCCCCGGCTATTCCTTCGAGCGGACGGTCATGATGTTCGGGACCTGCACGGGGACCATCCCCACCGGGCTCATCCTGCTGCGCATGGTGGACAGCGAGCTGAAGACCACGGTTTCCGTGGAGGCGGGCATGTGGAACATAGCCGTGTTCATCTTCTTCTACGTCAATTTCATTTTCCACGGCTACGTCGTCTACGGCTGGGGGATGCCCGCCACGCTCGGGCTCTTTGCGCTGACGTTCCTCGCCAACTACATCATCCTGAGGGTGTTCAAGCTGATCGGGCCTAAGCGGTTCTAGATCCGGCAGCACCTATGGCAAAGCCCCCGGAAAACGCTTTCCGGGGGCTTTTTTCAATGGATGCCCTCACCGGGCCTTGCGGGGACGCGGCCTAGACTTCCCCGCGCTCTTCCAGATCCAGCAGGATGCGCTTCAAGAGCGTCCGGAGCTGCTCCTTTTCTTCCGGGGAAAGCATGGTAAGCAGCCTCTTTTCCATGTCCGTCTGGGCGAGGAACGACTCGCGGGCCATCTCCAGCCCCTCCGGGGTCAATTCCACAAGGACGTTCCGGCGGTTCTCCCGATCCGCATTGCGCCGGATCAGCCCCTTTTCCTCAAGGTGATCCATGACGTTGGTGATCGCCCCCGGAGTCCTGTAGGCGTGTTTCGTGATGTCTTTCGGATTGAGCGTATACGGTGGCCCGGCATGAAGCAGCGCCGACAGCACGTCGGCCTCTCCGTTCTTGATGCCGAAGGGCTTCATTGTTTCCGTACTTTTATGGTTATGATAGCGCGCGATACGGAGAATCCTGCCGAGGATGCTTTCAAGCCCGATGCCGGGAAACACCGTTTCCCATCGCTCGTTGCGGCGTTGCGTGTAATCTTTGGGCATGAACTCCCTCATAAGATAAAAAGATTTTCAACCGGCAAGCAGACCATACCTCAGAACACCACGCGCGGGCAAACAAAAACAGCGCCGGAGAATGCCGCGTCCTCCAGTGATCCCACCTTTCCGGAACGCAACCGATAACTGCATCCTCCGTATCGGGCGTGGCGGCCTCAGCCGTCACGCCTCACCGCAGTGGCGCGGAAGGAAACCGATGCCGGGGATTCCGCCAGCCCAGACGCCTGAGCCAATGGCCGTGGAGGAAAGTATTCGTATTCAGAAGCGGCCCGGGGACGGAACGCTTCAGATTGTTCCTTCAAATTTTCGTTTTAAGGCATTTTAAAAAAATCTTTGACTCGTATTTCAT
>OJPN01002210.1_pt1 | contig 11942 bp, 5 predicted proteins | sample 1598511 | NCBI WGS metagenome assembly OJPN01 (sample SAMN03922485, study PRJEB24848) | human gut metagenome | isolation source: stool sample | host: Homo sapiens | place: Germany | collected 2011-05
ACGAGATAGGAGTCCGTCTCGTGGGCTCGGAGATGTGTATAAGAGACAGAAAGAAAATTTTTTCCCGCCAGAAGTACTAACATTAGAGACCAATATTGAGAATAAAGAATTTTTAACAGCCTTGATACAGTTTCAAGATGATTCTCGCTTTGAAGAGTTCTTTAAATTCTTTAACTTTAAGGATGGTGTGACGCTAAAAAGAAGCGAAAAAGTTTTGAATTTTAGAGCGGAGCTCGAAGCTATAGGCATTATATGGCCTAGTGAGGAACAAATAGTTAATGAACCTGATAAAATTTTAGTTCCGGGGATTGGAGCTAATGGTTTAGGAAATTTTCATAAAAGTGTGCTGAAGCATCAACTGGACGAAAGATATGAGAAAATGGTGCAGTTCCGTTGCAAAGAAGAGGATTGTGAAAAAGTACATCAAAAAGCAATCAAAGCACACTGCATACTACAGTATGTAAAAAAGCCATGGGAGGATGATTGGAAAGCCATAGAGCAACTTGTAATTGACTTTGGTATTGCATTCCCAGAAACAATGACTTTTGTTGGATGATGAGGCTTGATTTGTAGCAGATCTGTAGCAAATTGAGCCTATTTGACGAATCATCGTTTTAAAAATCAAAAAGTCATCATGCATCACACGCAGAGGGTCTGGGGTTCGAGTCCCTAATTCTCCACCATACAGTTCGTACTCGAACCCGATTCTTTGTGAAAAAGGGTTCGGGTGCGTTTTTTGTTTATCAGAAGTTTGCGTTTGCGACAGCAACAAACACCCCAGTGGGGTGTTTGAGCAACAGAATAGGCTACCAGGAAATCCCAAGTCGTATGACGTGGAATTTTTTGTTTCGATCAAGGACTCGAATGGCATCTACGTAAAAAATCCATAGCAAATGAGCCGGAAGCCTTCTGTAGATCAGAGGCTTCCGGCTCACTGCATATTCATGATAAAAGCAAAATTCCTGCCACCAGTACCATGTTGCAGGCAAAAAAACAGTGCGGGCAGTGCATCCACAAGGGCCGGCGAAAGAGTGAAATCGTCCGGGACAGGATCGTTTTGATTCATGTGATCGACCTTTGCATTTCTCCACGCAGCGCCGGAGAGACCTTTCTTGCTGAATTTCTGAAAAAAGTGCAGCGCTTTTGCGCAAGATCGTCAATGCGTTCTGTAGCATGTCACGGGTCAATATCCAGCTCACGCAGAAGCAGCCGGAGGGCGGGCGAGATGTTCTCGCGGTTCCACACGGCCCAAGCGGGAACGGTATCGTTTTCCAGCGGGATAAAAGTGAGGTTTTTGTTGGCGGGCAGCTGAGCCAGCACCGGCTCGGCAAGGATGGTATAGCCGCCGTAGAAAGCCAGCTGCAGCATCAACTCCTCCATGGAATACGCAAATTTGATGTTCTGCGGGTCGCTGCCGTGGCGGGTGAGAACTTGCGCAAACTGGTTCCACAGCTCCCGGTCCATGGCGGGTACATAATATTGTTCGCTGGCAAGCTGGCTGCGGTGCAGGGACGCATAGCTGGACAGGTGGCTCTGGCGGTTGAGCACTACGTACTGGCGCAGCTGGCCTACTTGAGCACGCAGCAGGGAGGAGGTATCCTCCAGCGGGATCAGCTCCAGCTGTAGGGCAAAGTCCAGCTTTTTCTGCTGCAGGCGTTTTTTCAGGGTGGGAAAATCCCCAAGATGAAAGTGCAGCGGAATGGCAGGGTGCTGCTCCTTGAACAGCAGCAGTTTTTCCAGAATGGGCAGATTTTCCATGCCGCTCATCATGCCGATCTCAAGCGGAGTGCCGCACTCGGCAGCAGCGGCGCGGGTGCGGCGGGCGGCATCCTCCGCAAGGTCGGTGATGCGCACCGCATACTCGTAGAATACCTGCCCGGCACTGGTAAGCGCCACCGAGTGCCGTGTGCGCTGGAACAGCTCAGTTTCAAGTTCTTCTTCTAGCAGCTTGATCTGCTGGCTGACCGCCGTTTGGGAAACATAGTGCTGCTGTGCCGCTTTGGAAAAGCTCAAATTCTGTGCCACCGCAATAAAATAGCGCATCTGCTGCAGGGTCATGACCGGCTCCTTTTTCTCTTAAAAAATTGCTTATAACTTTTACTTCTAATTATAAGAAGAAAGCAATATTTTTCAAGTGCGAGATATTGTGATAGAATTAACAATCGAAAGGGGCACACGACCCCGCACATTGAGAAGAAAGAGAAAAACGAAAGGAACCACCAAGATGAAAAAGATCTCGCGCAAAAGCTTTCTGAAGCTGGCTTCTGCTGCTGCCATGAGCGGCATCACCGCCGGTGCACTGGCTGCCTGCAATGCTGCTTCTGGTAGCACGGCTGCATCTTCTGCCGCTGCAAAGTACACCCCGGGCACCTACACTGCCACGGCCAAGGGCATGAGCGATATCACCATGACCGCCACCTTCAGCGAGACAGCCATTACTGACATCCAGCTGGATCTGTCCGGTGAGACCGACTCCATTGGTCAGGCCGCAAAGGATGACCTGATCAAGCAGCTGCTGGAAGCTCAGAACAGCACCATCGACGGCGTGTCCGGTGCAACCATTACCAGCGATGCTGTGAAGCAGTGCATGAACGACTGCATCACACAGGCCATGGGCGGCACTGCAGTGTCTGCCCCGGAAGCTTCTGAGCAGGCTGCCAGCTGGCGCACCGCCCCGGAAGCCATCCCGGACAGTGAGATCACCAAGACCTACGATGTTGACGTTGCCATCATCGGTATGGGCTATGCCGGCCTGAGCTGCTACCGTGAGCTGGCCGAAGAGGGCAAGAACGTTCTGGTGCTGGAAGCCATGCCCCGCGAGAGCTGGTGGACGGTCGGCCACGATATCGGCCACATCAACTCGGACTACCTGCTGAGCCACGGTGTGCCCAAGGTGGACGAAGTGGAGTTTGTGAACAACTGGATGATGCAGACCCACGGCAAGGCAAACACCGCACTGGTGATGAAGTTTGCCAAGAACAGCGGCAGCACTGTGGACTGGTGGCTGGACAAGATCAACCCGGACACGCTGGCTAAGACCCGCATCCAGTTCTGGCCGGACAACGAGTACACCGTGCACCAGCTGAACAACGGCATGCACTACTACACCGGCACGCTGGAATGGTGGGAGAACTACTGGGAGAACCCCGCCAGCGGCGAGAAGAACAACAACACCGCCGGTCAGCTGGAGCTGAAGGACCTGAGCTGGGACAACTACAATTATGTGGAGGAGAATTTCTCTGACAATGCCACCGCTCTGTTTGGCACCAAGGGTGTGCAGCTGGTAATGGACGGTGCAAAGGTCACCGGCGTGATCGCACGGGACGGCGACGGCAATTACCTCAAGATCAACGCTAAGAATGGCGTTGTGCTGGCAGGCGGCGGCTTTGGCGGCAACAAGGAAATGATGGACGATCTGCTGCCGGACATCAAGCGTCTGTTCACCAAGGATGAGGACTTCTTTGCTCCCTTTGGCCGCGACGGCTCCACCATCCAGATGGGTGTGTGGGCAGGCGGCCGTCTGGAGGGCGACATCTCCACCATGAACTTCGACTCCATGGCCGTGCCCGACTATCTGCCCGGCCCCCTGTGGGTGGACGAGAATGGCCAGCGCTTCCAGAACGAAGCCTTTGCCGGCCCGGAGATCAACGGCTTCTTCATGGCACGTGCAAAGCGCGGCAATATCACCTCCATCTACGACAGCACCTATGAGACCCAGATCCTGCGCGGCTTCCCCGGCCATCAGGCATTCGAGTACGACATGCCCGCTGTGGTGGAAGCCATGAAGGGCAACTTTGAGGCCGCAAAGGCTGCTGGTGCCGAGGGCGACAACGGCTGGTACTGCGCCGACACCATCGAACAGCTGGCTGAGTACATCGGTGTGGAGCCTGCAGCCCTTTCCGCTACTGTGGAGCAGTACAATAAGGTTTGCGCCGAGGGCTACGACAGCGACTTTGCCAAGGACCCGCACTTCCTGAATGCAGTTGCAAAGGCTCCCTTCTACGCCCATGTCACCACCCCGAGTCTGGGCTTTGCACTGGTGACCACCGGCGGCTTTGTGACCACCAATGACCAGCAGGTGCTGAACGAGGATTATCAGCCCATCGAGGGCCTGTACGCTTCCGGCAACACCTGCGGTATGCGCTTCGGTCCCGAGTATATCACCCCGATCCCCGGTGTGAGCATTGGTATGTGCCTGACGCTGGGCCGCGAACTGGGCAAATACCTGGCTGCAAAGTAAGCAGCTGCCTTCGTCAAAGCCTGATCGGCTGCAGTAAAGCCCCATAAGCAATAAAAGATCCCGTCCACTTCTGGGTGAACGGGATCTTTTTTGCGTATCAGACAGGAAAAAGCGGCTCAGAGGTCGTTTTTCTCCTGCCCCAGATTATCGGATTCCAGGACGACACAAACTATGTTGCCATTGGCGGCGTAACGCCGGAGAACATCCCGGAGTTCCGCAAGGCTGGCTGCCTTGGCGTGGGCCTTGCCAGCAGCCTGATGCCGAAGGACAAGGCCGCCGCCCGCGACTGGGATGCCTGCGCGGAATACGTGCACATGCTGCTTACAAAAGCCAAAGGGGAATAAACCGCAGAAACAGCAAGACCGCTCACCCGAAAAGATGAGCGGTCTTTTGTTGTGTGATGGGATGGCATTGCCGCCTACTCTTTAGACCATGGCTTCGCGTCATCCTGCCGGAGCAGTCGGCATCGATGCCGTTCTGCTTTGTCTGCTGCGTGAACCACTTTCACTCCTGAAATGAACTGCATGAAAAATCAGAAGGCCTCATTCTATTGACTTTGCCTTTGCAGGGGAGTATACTCCATGTCACCAAGAATATTACGGCTATGACGAGAAAAAGTACCCGGAAGGAATGCTGCAGAGAACTGCCGGTTGGTGCAAGGCAGTGCAGGGCATCCGTGGGAAGATCCTCTCCGAGCTTTCCGGCTGAATGGACGGTGTGCGCCCCAGTAAGCAGGAACGGCAGGCCCCCGTTATCACGGGCCGCGCGTTGTTGGACGTGCACTGAGTGGTCAGCGTTGTGCTGGCAATAAGAGTGGTACCGCAGAGGATTTTACACGCCTTTGTCTCTTACAGACCGTAGGGGACAAAGGCGTTTTATTTTGTGGATGCTTTTGTCCCAAAGCATGTCAGAAGGAAAAGGAGAAGCAATTATGAAAACACTGGAAAAAGTAAGCGACTTTGTGGGCAAGTACATGGCCGCCATCGTTATTGTGGTGGCCGCGGGTGCCCTGTTCTTCCCCGGCCCGTTCAGCGTGGTAAAGACGGCGTGGGTCAATAACCTGCTGGGCATCGTGATGTTCGGCATGGGCCTTACCCTGAAGCCGGAGGACTTCAAGGTGGTGTTCAGCCGCCCGAAGGATGTGATCGTGGGCTGCGTTGCACAGTTTACCCTCATGCCGTTTCTGGCATGGGCGCTCACGCAGGTGTTCCACCTGCCCACCGAGCTGGCCATTGGCGTGATCCTGGTTGGCACCTGCCCCGGCGGCACCTCTTCCAACGTGATGACCTACCTTTCCAAGGGCGACGTTGCACTGTCCGTTGGCATGACCGCTGTTTCCACCGTGCTGGCTCCGCTGCTCACCCCGCTGCTCACCCTGCTGTACGCTGGCCAGCGTGTTGACGTGAACCCCATGAGCATGTTCATGTCCATCGTCAAGGTGGTGCTGGTGCCCATCGCACTGGGCTTTGTGGTCAATCACTTCTTCCATAAGTTCACCGAGGAAGCCGTCCGTGTGCTGCCTCTGGTCTCCACTACCGCCATCGTGCTGATCATCTGCGCCGTGGTCTCCGCCAACAGCGCCAAGATCATGACCAGCGGTCTGCTGATCCTTGTGGTGGTCATCCTGCACAATGTGCTGGGCTACCTCACCGGCTTTGGCGTGGGCAAGCTGCTCAAGCTGGACTCCACCAAGTGCCGCGCGATCTCCATCGAGGTGGGTATGCAGAACTCCGGCCTTGCAACCAGTCTGGCCGCCGCACACTTTGCACAGTATCCGCTGGCTACCATTCCCGGCGCTGTGTTCTCCGTGTGGCATAACATTTCCGGTGCGATCCTCGCCAACTTCTTTGCCCGCACAGCAGAGAAGAAGGATTGATCTTTCATAACACAACAAAGCCCCCGGCAGGCGCAAACCTGCCGGGGGCTTTGCTGTGCCTGCGGGCCGGGCAACTGCAACAGAACCGGCACAAATCATGCTTTTCACGCTGCTTTTAGGGCGATTCACGCAGGTTTGCTTCCAAAATCCGGTAAAGTGTGGGATAATCAAGATACTGTAATATATACCCCCCCCCGTAAAAATGCGAGGGGAAAAAAGGAGGTTATACCATGAAACAAGGCAAACTTATCCGGCGTGCAGTATCGGCGGCGCTGGCCGGATGCATGATGTTCACCCTTTCCGCTCCGGCGCTGGCCGAAAGCACCGATGCGCTGATGCAGTTGAGCATGACTCGCCGCAGCGCCGTGAGCGTGCTGGACGCGGAAAATGGTGACATAGTTAACTACGGTATTACTGTTACACACGGCAAAAAGGCAATACCTGTTACCAGCGCAAACTGCGACAATATTCTTGGTGACAGTAGTGACAGTACCCTCAGCTATGATCCGGCTGCCAAAAAGCTGACCTCAAATGGAACCATCTACGGACTCCTGTCTATCAATGCACCGGACGTGGATGTAGAGCTGAATGGCGAGAACTTTGCATTGCAGGATAGCGGACTTAACGGTATCCTGACAATTGAAAATGCGAATGATGTGACGGTTTCCAGTCAGAAATTTGCAGCGGTTCAGAGCGATGTAAATGTTACCTGCACCGGGAAGCTGACCGTTATAACGAATGACAGTTCTTGGGCGGCTATTGGCAGAAACCTTACCGTACACAGCGCGGCAAGTGTGCAGATCGAAAGCGAGGGCGATTCTGCGGTCGGTGGCGATGTGATAATTGAATGCGCCTGCCCGGCGACCTTTTTTAAAAAGAACCAAAACGGCAGAATTGCACAGAGCATTACCTACGCTGGTGATTATGGTTACTACACCGATGATACAGCAGATACTGCAATTGACCCGAATGTTATGCCCATCCCAGTAGAAACGGCAAAGTATGTGCGCATTGCGCCGAAAATGCGCTACGATATCAATACTGCAAAAGATGCAACCATCAAGCTGCAGGGGCAGAGTACAGAACTGAAGACTGCCTTTGCGGGCGAAGAGGTCACCGTGACCGCAGCAGGCAGAAAAAACGCAGAGTTTACCGGCTGGACTGACCTGGACAGTGTGCTGACATCTGACCAGCTGACAGCAAAAGAAGTCACCTTTACCATGCCGGACAAGAACGTGACTCTGACCCCGAATTACAAGCAGTACTACACCATCACCTCGACCGACGATGTTACAATCAAGGTGGACAATGACAGAAGTACGGCAACGGCAAAGGCGCTTGAAGGACAGCACATTGTGGCGCTGGCCAATAATAAAGACGGCTACGTCTTTGAAAATTGGGAAGTGGACGGCGTTACGCTGAACACTAGCAACAGCGTGAACTACACGAACTTCGAGATGCCGGCAAAAAATGTTACCCTGACCCCGCATTATGCAAAGCTCCATACAATTGAAGTGGTAAATGGTACGGCAAATATCACCTCGGCAAAAAAGGGTACGAAAGTTACCGTTACTGCGGACGACCGCCCGGGCTACGTGTTCGACCACTGGGAGTCCGAACAGATCAGACTGACCACCAGCGAAGCCACCAACCCGTCCCTCACCTTTGCAATGCCGGACGAAGACGTCGTGCTGAAGGCTGTGCCCAAGACCCTGTACACCATCACCGTGGAGGGCGGCACTGTCAACAACGCGGTCTCTGCCCGCGTGAAGTCCGGCGACCCCGTGACCGTCGTGCCTGAGGACAAGGGCGCTGACTGGAAGTTTATCGAGTGGGAAGTTATCAATGCACCGGAGAACTTCAGCATCGATACCTCAAACCCCGCCCTCCAGTTCAATATGCCTGTGGGCAATGTGACCCTGAAAGCAGTGCAGATGAGGTACCGCACCATCACCGTCAACAATGGCCTTGGCCAGACCGTTAAGACCGACGCCCTGCGCGGAGAGACCTACACCTTCACCGCCGACAAGCTGGAAGGCCAGCGGTTCGATTACTGGGAAGTGACCGACCCTGACGGAACCAGAAACCTGATGGATGAAACCATCAACATTACGGTGCCGAAGGGCAATATCACTCTGACCGCTCACTACAAGACCTTGTACACCATCACCGTGGACGGCAAGACCATCGGCACTGCTGCTGTGGGCGACACCGTTCATATCAAGGCCGATCTCCCCGAAGACCGCAAGTTCAGCCGCTGGGAGGGCAACGTCTCTCTGAATGGTCATGAGGAAGACTCTGAGTTTGACCTCGTGATAACGGAAGGGAAGAACGTCGAGCTGACCTCTGTGACCACGCAGCGTTACTACATCATCATCATCGATGCGAACGGTGAGACGAAGACCGAGGCAGAGGCTGGCAGTACCTACAGCATCAAGGCTGCAGGCCGCGACGGCTGGGACTTCACCGGCTGGGTCGTGGACAACGCTGACGTTGTAAGGCAGCTCGACCTGACCAAGGCCGACAACCAGGCCTTCGTAATGCCCACCGGCACTGACGTGACCATCACTGCGACCTACAAGAAGCAGCGCACGGTCACCGTTATCGGTGGCACCGTGAACGGCAACGACAGTGTGACCGCTCTGCGCGAGGAGACCGTTGAGATCAAGGCCGAGTACGATCCGTATGAGAAGAAGTTCGATCACTGGGAAGTCAAGGGTCCCAAGGGCTGGGATCTGGAAGATGACCAGAAGACGAACCCTGAGTTCACGCTCACCGTGCCCAAGGGCAACGTTACCCTGACGGCTGTGTACAACGATTATCATAACATTACCGTGGAAGGCGGCTATGCAACGCCGGACAGAGCAATCGCAGGAACGCAGATCACTCTTACCCCGGATCTGCCGGAGGATCAGGAGTTTGATTACTGGTACAGCACCGATATCAACCTGCGCGAGGATCAGCGCGGCAACCCGAACCTGACCTTCAAGATGCGCGACTTTGATATCAAGATCACTGCAGTACCCAAGCAGCTGTACTTTGTTGATCTGGAAGATGCGGATACCACCGCCAACGGCGAGGATACCCGCGTTGAGGTGAAGACCGGCGAAGAGGTCGTGCTTGTGGCTCCTGAGCGCGAAGGCTTCCGCTTCAACCACTGGGAAGTCACCAGCGGCACGGTCGGACTGATCGATGCAGACAAGACCACCGCATACTTCACCATGAAGAGCGAGAACGTGAAAATCAAGGCCATTTATGACGAGTACCACACCATCACCATGGTGGACGGCAAGGGCACGGCCTACGATGCCGATGGCAAAGAGATCACCAGCGCCGTGGTGGGTGACAAGATCACCATTGTGGCCAAGGACCGCGACAGCCACGAGTTCAACCACTGGGAGATCGACCCGGATAACGTCATTCTGGAAGACCCCAACGCAGAGCGCACCTACTTCACCATGCCGGACGAGGCTGTGAAAGTGAAAGCAAAGTATAAGCATCTGCAGAGCATCACCATGAACCACGGTACTGCTTATGACGAAGACTTCAGCGAGACCGACATCGCCAAGGCAAAACAGACCATCACAATCAAGGCAGAAGATCGTTATGCTGACGGTCTGGTCTTCGATCACTGGGCGGTGGACACCGATAACGTGATCCTGGCCGATGAACACGGCGAAAAGACCACCTTCGAGATGGTGAACGGCCCTGTGGAGCTGACCGCCCACTACAAAGCAAGAGTTACCGTCTTCAGTGTTCCCGCAAAGTTTGAAGAGGGTATCGGCGAGCATTCGGATGAGACATGGGAAAAGGTCGGCGAGACCGCGACCATCACGGCCAAGATCGACGAAGAGACTTTCCCCGGCATGGAGTTCGATTACTGGGAGGTCATCCCGACAGACCTCGATATCGGTAACATCCACAGCCAGACCATCTCCTTCGAGGTGCCTGAGTGCGAAGTGAAGCTTGTTGCTCACTGGAAGGCTTCTGGCATGAATCCGATCGTAGATCCGGACGAAGATCTCGACCCCGGCTTCGGCGTTGAGACTGAGTCCAGCGACGGCGGCGCAGGCGGCGCAGGCGCTGCCATTGCAGGCGTAGCCATCGGCGGCGCAGCAGTTTGGGGCGGCTACGAGATCGCCACCCGCGTGATCCTGCACGGCCTCCTGCCCGAGGGCGCGGCCATCCCGGCAAACCGCGGCCAGCTGGCACTGCTCATCTGGACTGAGAAGGGCAAGCCCGAACCCGCCGCACAGCCCGCCTTTGCAGACATCACCGATGCCGAGCAGGCCAAGGCCGCTCAGTGGTGCGTGGAGCAGGGTCTGCTGGATGCACGGGAAGGCAAGTTTGAATCGGACGGCTGGATGCCCAAGTTCAAGACCATTGAGATCTGGAACAAGGCGTTCCCCAAAAAGTAACCTCTGAGCGCTTCCTCCGTAAAGCCTCAGAATGACAGATCCCCCCGATACCGGATACCCGGTATCGGGGGGATTTTTTGCGCAGGCACGCGTGGCATTGGCGGTGGCAATCATCTCCGACATTTCAATGATCCAGTGACCTTGCAGTTTGCGCGAAACAAAAATACTCCGGCAACTTTCCAACCAAGAGAAAGTTACCGGAGTATTCCGCTTTACTTATTTGTTTTTACCAGCAGTGCCTGATACGGCTCCAGTTCCACATCCGCCAGCCAGACGGAAGTGCCCTCCGGGGTGTGATACTCGCCGCCCAGAGCGTCCAGACTTGCCCCTGCTGGGTACTCGGTAAAGTTGAACAGCCCCACCAGCGTTTCCTCGCCGCGCTTGCGTACCAGCGCCAGCACGCCGGGGTTGTGGCTGTCCCATGTGGTCACCCACGCATCCGGGGCAAAGCAGGGGTCTGCACGCATTTGGCGCAGCTGCTCCATGCCCTGCCACAACTGGTTTTGCAGCGTGCCCTTCCGGGTGCGCTGCTTTGCGTCCTCCCAGTTGAATTTTGTGCGGTGCAGATTGCGGCTGTCTTCCACACGGTCAGGGTCGTTTTTGTAGTCCCAGCCATTGAGTTGTGCGATCTCATCGCCGCAGTTCAGCATGGGGAAGCCCTGCAAAAACGCCATAGCAGTGTGCAGCAGCAGGTCGCGCTTTACGGCGTAGTCCAGTGCGGTTTTATCGTCCTTTTCCAGTGCCTGCTCGATACCGCACAGGCTGGCGGTGGTGCCGCAGCTTCGGGCGTCGCCGGTGGCAGGGTCGTAGTTGTACAGCTCGCCCTTTGCCCAGCTGCCGGGGAAATTGCCCTCATAGAAATGGTACAGATATTCCTTGTGCTTTTGCGGGTCAATGCCAAGCCGTTTCTCCACCGCCTCGTCCAGACCCCAGCCGATATCATCGTGGCAGCGCAGATAGTTCACGAACCAGCAGTTGTCGGGCAGGGCGTGGAGGGCATCCAGCTGAGCTTTCAGCAGCCGGGTATCCCGGCTGGCAAGGGCACCCCACAGGTTGACCATGGTGGACACGTTGTAGAGCATGTGGCATTCCGGTTTTTCCGGGGTGCCGAAGTACGCGGCCAGCTCCTTGGGAGCCATGACCACCTCGCCCTTGAGGATGACCGCCGGGCAGACGCATTCCAATACCATGCGCAGCATCCGCACGATGGTGTGCACCTGCGGCAGATTGCGGCAGGTGGTGCCCAGCTGCTTCCAGATATAGGGTACGGCATCAATGCGGAACACTTCTACGCCCAGATTTGCCAGATGCAGAATGCTCTTGGTCATGTCCACGAACACCGCCGGGTTTGCGTAGTTCAGGTCCCACTGGTAGTCGTGGAAGGTGGTCAGCACCCACTTGTGCATCT